>Ga0210402_10000531_pt1 | contig 42503 bp, 59 predicted proteins | sample IncBWC7MmetaG_FD_161055 | JGI IMG/M metagenome (GOLD analysis project Ga0210402, IMG submission 161055) | Forest soil microbial communities from Barre Woods Harvard Forest LTER site, Petersham, Massachusetts, United States - Inc-BW-C-7-M | ecosystem: Environmental > Terrestrial > Soil >...
TATTGTCACATCCCCCTTGACATTTACCTCTAATTAGAGGTAAATGTCAAGGGGGATGTGCCAATATGCCGCAATATCTCTGATTGAGGGCCGTCATTCCCAATTTCTGCGTTATCGAACAATAGTTCTCTCACGCTGTCAAGGCGATGAAGTAGCACAGCATCGCCAGAACAAATAACAAAAGAACAAGCATAATCCAATGTATTCGGTTATCAGGATCAAACAGGTCGCCCACGGAATCTCAATGACCCGGAGTGCAGCGATACAGCAATTCCGCTGTCTTTGTCTGCTGCTCGGTCAGTTGCGCGATCAGCTTGGAGTCGGTGTTGCGAATCTCAAGGAACATCTCATTGCTGGCGCTGCGCGCCTGATTGATTCCGTAGTACACGATAACGATGAAGACCAAATTGAACACGACCATAGCCAGCGTCATCGGCGACTGCTTGAGCGCGTCGATCAGTCCGGTGGCAACCTTGGCGCCTTCCTCGGGTAGACCTGGGTTCATTGCGGCAGCGTCTTCTTGGCTATGGCGTCGCACGTCTCCGTCACGCCGACGAACTTCCCATCAACGGTATAGACGATGCAATGAACATTCGCGTGTAGATGCTGCTCCGAAGGTCGCGGCACACGCAGCGTAACGATCTCGTCGGCGTTGAGTTCAAGCAGATGCCCGTCCGGCGCAGTCAGCTCGATCAACGTCAGAGCCAACAAAAATTTCAGCATTCATTCCCTCAACGTCTGCGGCGAGCATCGATCACCAAGTCCATGTTGCCACCGGCTCCGTTGGCAACCTGAAACACTTCAACGAAGAATGACAGCAGCGTCGTCACCGAGAACGATCCACGCGCGCTCTGCCCGATGATCGCCACGCCCTCCACCGCCATGGTGCCGAAGTTGCCATCGCCGCCGATCATGATGTTCGACATGCCTATCGGTTTCGGATTGAGATAGAACAGAGCGCTGCCGATGGTGGTGGAAAACGTCGCCGAGATGGTGAAGTCCCAATCACCGGGCGGCATGTTGATCAGCGGAATTTGCCCGGTGGTAACCAATCCGCCGGCTCCACCAGCGCCGTAAGCAAACTCAACATCCGCTGTCAGGAACTCACCGACCTCGCCGGGAGCGGCGTCGGAACCATCAACAACACCAATGATCGGCCCGATGGTCGAGGTCGAAGACGACGGCGCCGGCTGGTCCTCTGGATGCTTTGGCTTGGCCTTTTTCATCGTTAACCCCTACTGCTTGACGCCAGTTTCCCCTTGATAATCGGGCACTTCTCCACTGTTTGACTGTTTGATCAGAGCAATCTGTTTTTGTAGTTGCTCGCTCATACTCAGCAACAATGGATTGACGTCGCGCCACGGACCGAGCGACAGGAACGAAACCACCCGCTGCCATTCATCATGCGTGAGCTGCACCGTGTAAAGCTGAGTCGTCATCGTCTATCTCCAGGCCACGTAACCAGCGGGCGGCGGATGGCTAAACGGACCAGCGGTGTTGATGGTCACCTGATCGGCTGATGCCCTCGAAGCGCTGACGAATCCGCTGAATGCCGGGAACAGCGCAGTGCCGGCAATTATTTCAAGCATAGCGAAGTTGGCGCCGAGGCCGACCAAGTCGCCATTGATATAAAAACCCACGGCCGGCTCGGCCGTGGAGGTGCCGGTTTGATCGAGCGCCACACCGATGACGTTGCCGGCAACGACTTGCACCGAACCGGACCACGGTTGCTGATCCGCATACCAGACGTCGCTTTGTAAAGCGCCGTTGTTGAAGCCCAGGCCGATGGAGTCGCCGCCGCCATCATTGCCAAGCTGAAGCTGTCCAGCAAGGTTGAAGTTGCCATCGCACACCCCAACCGCCGCCACCAAGCCGAACGTCGCGTTGACCGTGATCTCGAAGTAAGTCTTGCCGGCAGTTTGCGACTTGACCCCGCGCACGCAGCCGATGTTGGCACTGGTCGCCGTCGCCGTCCGACTGCCGTTGCTCAACGCGATCAGGGAAAGATGCGCCGGGTCCCAGCCCGAGCCAAAGCCGACCGCATCCAGAACCGGAAGATTGCCGGGCAGAATGCACGTCATGCGCAATCCCCGGCCAGGACAAAAGCGGCATTGCTGCCGGTGGTCGACATGACCGTCAGCGCACAAGTCGCGTACTGCCCGGCACTGTGGGTAAGTCCCTGCCGGTTGTGCACGCTGGCGGAACCCGAGGCGACAAACGAAATCTGCCCGGCGCCGGCCTGGATGATGGTGCAGTAGAAAGTTTTCGGCAGGGTCCCCGGCAAGGTCACGGTGACCGGCGAGGCGGCGGTGCAGTTCTTAATGCAGCCCGAGTCGCTCGCGGCGAGCGTGATCGAGTTGGCGAAATCGGCCGAGCTGGCCGGCACGTTGGCCGAGGGAACCGAACTCGGCACGCTGGCCTGCACGAAGGCGGTGGTGGCGAGCTGCGTGGTCGAGGTGCCAGGGACCGCAGTCGGGGCGCTCGGCGTTCCGGTGAAGGCCGGCGAGGCAATCAGCGCACCACCAGCTCCGGTAATGTCCGGCCCGGTCAAGGTCACCGCCCCGGTGCGGCTGTTGAAGCTGGTCACCGAGCCCAGAACCGCGAGCGCAACAAAGGCCGTGGTGGCGAGCTGCGCCGTTGAGGTACCCGCTGCGGCGGTCGGCGCAGTCGGGGTGCCGGTGAAGGCCGGTGAGGCCAGCGCCGCCCCGCCGGCATTGGTGACGTCGGTCACCACCAGGGTCACCGCACCATTGCGGCCGTTGAAGCTGGCGACGCCGCCGGCAGCGCCAATGGCGGCAGTGACGAAGGCGGTGGTGGCGATGCTGGTGTCGCTGTCGCCCGGCGCTGGAGTCGGGGCGGTCGGAGTGCCGGTGAAGGCCGGTGACGCGAGCGGCGCACCACCGGCGGCCGTGATGTCCGCCGCAGTCAGAGTGATCGCGCCGGTGCGGCCGTTGAACTGCGACACCCCGGTGGTCGAGGCCACCACGGCAGCGGTGACGAAGGCCGTGGTCGCCAATTCGGTCGTGTTGGTGCCGGCCGTGGCCGTGGGGCCGCGCGGCACCCCGGTGAACACCGGGCTGAGCAGCGGCGCATAGCCGGTCAGACCGGCCTGGGTAGCCCCGCCCGCTGCCGTGATGTCGGCCGTGGTCAGGACGATGGCGCCGGTGCGGGTGTTGAAGCTGGTTACCGCCGACTGCCCGGCCGCCGCGATTGCGCTCTGCACCCACGCGGTATTGGGAATCTGCTGATCGGATTGAGTCGGCGACGCGGGCGTGGGCGTGGTTGGGGTGCCAAAAAAGGTCGGCGATCCGAGCGTCGCCCCACCGGCGCCCATGATGTCGTTGAGTTGTAAGGTGATCGCGCCGGTGCGGGTGTTGAAGCTGGTGACCGAATTGGCGATCACCCATTGCTGCGTCGCCGCCGGCTGATTGGCAATCATCATCCCGTTGGCCGAGATCGTGCCACCGACAGTAAGGTTGCCGAGCGGGGTGACGTTGAAGACCGGGAGGCCGCCGAAGAAAATGGTGAAGTTGCTGCTGGTGAGATTGATCGAGCCGATTGGCGGGTTGCCCCACTGGATCGGACCAGTCATGACCAGCCCGGGGAAAGAGCCGTCGCCGCCGAGAGTAAACACCGGTTGCCACGCCGAGGTGTCGATAGCGTCGTCGCGCTCACCCGCTTGCAGCGTTGACCACACCAGATTGGCGCCGTCGAAATTCCAGTTGCCGGCGCCGCCATTCTGCAAATAGCGCTGCACCCCGTCTTCATCGACATACCAGTTGAAGCCCTGGCGCTGGCCGATTGGGGTGATCAGGTAGGACGAAGCAATGCCTTTGTTGAACGGCGGCGGTAGAATGCCGACATTGAGCCGCTGATAGACCTGCGCCAGCAAGCCGTCCTGCGTGACGTTGGCATAGGGACCGCCGACGCCACCTTGCTGCACCAACAATAAGTCATAGGCGCCGATGTATTGCAGCGTCGGATAGTTGCCAACCTGCCTGACATTGATGACGAAGTCGTCCATGGCCTACCCTCAACTTGTTGGCGCGCACAGCATCAGCGCGGTGCGCGGCCAGATGCCGCCATCAGTATCGGTCGCCGTCCACAGCACCTGATAGTCCTTGCCCTCGGAGCCGCCGCCGACCGGACAGTACAGCACTCGCCCGAGCACCGTGACGTTACCAACAACAAAATCAGCGTCGGCCGGAATCGGCACCGCCAAGTTGTTGAAGAAGTGCAAGGTGCCGGAGGCAATGCCGACGCCGGGCGGAATCACGTAGCTGAAATCCATGCCGAGCAAACACGCCTCGCCGGGTGCGAAGTTGGGCGTGTAGCGGCGGTTGATCGACATGGCGATCCCCTAGCCACCGAGCCGGCGGGTGTCCTCGACCCAACGCGCCGTGAGCAACCGGTGAATGAAAAACGCATTGGTGGTGCCGACGAAATTGCCATCAGGATCAATGACATAGGAGCCCGGACCGGGTCCGGTCAGCAGCACCGGCCCCTCGATCAGCACCGGTCCGCTGCCGTTGGTCGGCATCGCCGTGATGACCCGCATGCGCCCGAACATCCGATCCCTCCTAGCGCACGATCAAGCACGTCACCGTCGCGGTCGAAGCTGCATTCGATGAATGCACGTTGAAGCCAGTCGGCGAAATCGTATCAACATAAAATGTCTCGCCGGCATTGCCGGTCACCAACACCATGTAGTTGGCGTCCGGTTCGTTGGCGCCAATCACCGCCGTGGCACCACCGCCGCTCGACGGCGCATAAACCCCGGTCTGCGGAGCTGCGCCCTGGATCAATATCTTGCTGGCGTTGACATAGCCGATGCAGTAGCCGAACCAATCGGTCCAACCATTGCCGCCCTTGCCGGCAACGTGAATCGGCTTGCCGTTGTCGGACGGGAAAAACAACGACGCGCTGTTGAAGTGAAACGCCAACCCGCCGCCGGTATCAACCGCAACGCTGCGCTTGAAGCTGAGGTTGAGCGTGCCGGCGCCGGCAAACTTGCCCATGATGCGCAAATTCTGCCCCGGGGTCGGCACCCCGGTCGAGGACCAGAATTGAATGCTGTCACCGCTGCCGGTGCTGACCGGATTGCTCAGGGTCACCGAGGTGCTGGTCAAGGATATGACAATGGTCGGATTCTCGTTGCCCGGCGCGATAAACCCACTGCCGCCGGTCGCGTCCGACACCGAATAGCCGACCTGAACCCCGGCCGGCACCGCCGCAAAATTCAGCACCGGGCTCGATGTCGTCGCCGCGCTGGTCGGCGCGGTGATCAGCAGCGGAACCTCGGCCCCGCCAACAACACCTTCAGCCAATTGCCGCACCAAGTTGAGCGCCGAGTAATCCGAGCCGAACGGCGATCCAACATTGGCATCAGGCGGAACATACTTGATTTGCTGATTGACCGGATTGTACTGCGTCACCAGCCACGGCTGATTGTCGAGGTTGATGCCGTTGACGCTGCCCTCGAAATCGGGAATTGGCAGTCCCGGAAAACTGGAACCGTCGAAGTTGCTTTTCAGCACAATGCTGGCCGGACTGTTGTTGGAAAACGCCTGAATGTTGAACGGAAGTCCGGTTGCCGGATCAGGCAAAATAAAGTTGTTGATCATGACCAAGCTGGTTAACCCACTGGAAAATATGGTGTTTTGCTCGGCAACGATGCCGCAGTCGCTGGCGTGAAGGCGGGAGAATTTGCCGGTGAATATTTGTTTGCAATTCAAAACATTGCAGGAGCGGGCAGAGAGCGCGCCGCCACTACCGTTGACAAACACGGCGCCGTCCTCGGAGCGGAAGCCGACGATGTCACAGATGCCGTTCTGTTCAACAACAAAATCCGCGACCGTACTCAACGACGACGAACCACCATAAACATGCCAGCCTTCAGCGGCGCCGCTGTCGAGTCCAACCTTGTTGTTGCTCATCGACAACATGTAGAAACAATGATCGAGAGTATCGAAATCGATGCAGGTCCATCCGGTGTTGTTGTTGTAAAGCCCGAGCGAATACCAGGAAATCTCCGAAGACGCACCAAAGTTGCCGTCAATGATGGCGGTATCAAACCCGCTGATCAGGCAATCACTGAAGCGGCCCTGAAGCGTCTGGGTGCCGGACGCGCCGCTGCCGGAACCGCCAAGCAGCATGCCCTTGCTGGTGCCGGGCGCGCCATTGTTGCTGACGCTCAAGCCGGTGACGCTGAAATACTTGTTGCGGCCAAACTGCAAGGCCGCCCGACCATCGGTCGGGCCAGCGTAGCGAATGCCGCTGCTGTTGGCGCCGAACGGACACTCGATGCTGATAAAGCTGGACGGCGCGGTGGCGCCGCTGACCACGTCGCCAACAACAATCGTGTCGGTGGTGCGACAAAATCCGACGTCCCAAACGACAGTGCCGCCCTTGCCCTTGAGCGAAGCAAACGCGGCATTGAGCGCAGCGGTGTCGTCAGTGACGCTGTCGCCGACAACACCAAACGAACTCAGCGGGAAGTAACCGGCGATGCTGCCGCCGCCACCACCCGATCCGGGCGGCCCCTGCGGTCCCGGCGGACCCTGAGGTCCTGGTGGTCCTTGCGGTCCGGCCGGCCCGGGAGGTCCGGGCGTGCCCGAGCCGCCGCCGCTCAACGCCTGCACCGAGCCGACCGACATGCCGACATAGCTGCCGCTGGGCTGTAATTGCTGCAACGCCGCAGCGGTCGGATTGGCACTGCGGGTGAGCGCGCCGCGCGGGGTGGCGCTGTCAACGATCAGCGCCGGATCAACCAATCGGGTCGCCATCTGATCGACCGTCAGAGTCGGACGCGAGCTGATGCTGGACGGAGGCAGCGGCATGGCGCGAGCTTAACAGATTTTTTTGCAGCGCCGGTAGCCCACCCCTTTCGCCGACGCAGAGCGGGGACTAGGCTCGCGAAATGGAAAAGGGTCCGGCGCCGACCGGACCCTTTGATAGCCTACCACAGCCATCAAACCAAACACGGGGAAGCCTGAGCCGAATCCCAATGTCTGACCATCAAAACACCAGGAGGTACCCCAATGTCTGACCCCGCAAAAATAGATACGATCCCCCTGTCTGACAAGCGATTTTTGCCGTGGGGAGCCTGATCTATGGCTCCAGATATAGCGCGGCTGCTCACCGACAACGGCATTTTCCCGCCGCACTACGAACCCAACCGCTACTACCTGACTTGTCCGCACTGCTCGGCAACACGCCAACTTCCGCATCAGAAACTCAAATGCCTGAGCCTGATGATCGAGGCCGACAAGGCATATTGGAAATGCCACAACTGCAATTGGATCGGTCCAGAAGCGAGCGGCAAAAATTCATTCGATGACCGCATCCGCTACGAATACCCGGGCGGCAATTTCAAAATCCGCAACCCGAAGGGCCGCACTCCACCCTACGTCTGGGAACACGAGAACGATCACGGCCAGATTGTCAGCGGCGCCAACAACCTCGGCGCGGCGCTGTACCGGCTTGAGGAGGCCATCGCCCGAGGCGGACTGATCGCCGTGGTCGAAGGCGAAAAGGATGCCGACAATCTGTGGCGGCATGGGTTCCCGGCGATCACCTCGCCGCACGGCGCGGCCAAGCCGGGACAACGGCCGAAGTGGACAACCGAGCATTCGCGGCAGCTCGCCGGCCTGGAAATCGTGGTGCTCAACGACAACGATCCGGCCGGCTACGAACACGCCAAGGCGGTAGTCGATTGCTCACACGGCATCGCCAAGTCGATCCGACGACTCGATCTCAAGGACCATTGGTCAGACATTCCCGTCAACGGCGATATCTCGGATTTCCTCGAATCCCTGCACTCGACCGACTACCCCGGCGACGAATGGGTGCGCGACCTGTTGGAAGACGCGCCACTGATCAACGGCAAAGGAAGTCTCGGACCTTTGCCGGCACCCCCGCAACCGTCAATCTGGATCAGCGGAGACGTTCTCACCAGCACCCAGGCGCCAAAGCAGGAGTGGTCGGTACGCGACCTGATCCCGGCCAAGCAAGTGTGCCTGCTGTCGGGTCATGGCGCGGTCGGCAAGTCGTCAACCGCGCTGCACCTCGTCGCCGCGCACGTGCTGCGCCGCGCATGGCTGAACTTCGATCCGACACCCGGACCAGCTTTTTTCATCGACGCGGAGGACGACCTCGACGTGATCCACCGCCGGCTCGACGCGATCCTCGCCCACTACGAGGACGGCGCCGCCGACCTCGCCGAGCTGCACATTCTCTCACTGGCCGGCAAAGGCGCGGTGATGGCCACCGCCGACCGCAACGGCGTGGTTCAGCCAACCGCGCTGTATCACGACATTTACCAACGCGCCGGTGATCTCAAACCGCAGCAAATCGTCATCGCCTCAAGCGCCAACGTATTCGCCGGGTCGGAAGTGGACCGCTCACAAGTCACCCAATTCATCGATCTACTGACCAGGATCGCCATCCTCACCGGCGGATCAGTGATCCTGATCAGCCACCCCTCGCTCACCGGGCTGAATACCAACAGCGGCATTTCCGGCTCGACCTCCTGGCACAATGCCGTACGCGCCCGGTTCTACATGAAGTTCGTCAGCAACGGCGGCGACCAGCAGGACGACAGCGATCTGCGGGTGCTCGAATTCCAGAAGAACCAGTACGGACCACCGGCCCAATCGCTCACGCTGCGGTTCAAGCACGGGCTGTTCCTGGTCGAAACCGATGGCCTCTCCAACCTCGACAAGCTGGCGCGCGAAGCCAAAGGCGAAACCAAGTTCCGCGACCTGTTGCGACGAATGCTCGAAGGCAACCGCCCGGTCAGTGCCAAACCCACCGCCCGCAACTACGCCCCCACCGCCTTTTCACGGGAACCGGATACCGAAGGTCTAGAGCGCCGCGACTTCGAGTATGCCATGCGACGGCTGTTCGCCGCTAAAGTCATAGCGGTAAAACAGTATGGGAAACCCTCACTTGGATGGGAGCGAATCGAGTTCGTTTAACCGTCACCACATGCGTCACCACATGGTGACCACATGGTGACCACACCCCATGGGGGACCAGTGACACCACATCCCCCCCTTTAGGGGGGGTGGTGTCACCCCCGCGACACCACATCGTCACCACACCTCCCGCGTTTTTAAGAGGATGCCAATGCCCAACTGGAAAACCGCAGCCAAACGCAGATGGCCAAAAGCCTGCTGGATCGCAGGGAGCGGTCGATATGCGTCGCTGGCGCATTGCCGCGAGCTGACAATCGAGCTGTTCAACAGCGCCCCCGAGGCGGCCAAGGCCAAAGCCCAAATCGACGCTACCGGATGCGGTGGCCGCTGCTACCGCCAGCACGAGATCATCGATTTGCAGAGCTGACCGATGACCATCCCGCTCGACTTCCCCGAATGGCTCAAAACCCACCCCGCCCCCGACATGCAGGAGCTGGTCGCCCTGCGCGGCGGCTACAGCAACATCAGCCCCCAGGATTGGATCGATTGGGACGCCGCCTGCGCCGCCTGGGAATCCGCCCGCCGCGACCGGCTGCTCGGCTCACACACCTGGGCGGTAGCCGAAATCAAACGCCGCAAACGCAAATCGACTGGAAAAAATTAACAAGGAATTTTTTCCAATTTTTGCAATTTTTTCTTGGGGAAATTTCGCGCATGGGGCTGAGCCCGAGTGCGGATCAAAAGGCCAAGAGACGTTCTCTGGGGCCTCCATAACCTCCCGGCCCAAACCTAGGTTATGGGTTATGGGGGTGGGTTATGGGGAGGGAAGACGTTACTTCCAGTCGTGAATAAAAGGGTCGGGGTGGAGGGCACCCGGGGAGATGTTTGCAGACACTTACCCGGCTCTCCACCCCCAGGCCACGGCGGGTGGCCATAAGTTGTTCCGCTTGACGAAGGTACACCAAGCCTATTTACTAGACAGTCCGATGGAGGTCAAGATGGTCAGTCAGAACGCCCGCTTTGCGGCAATCGTCGCCTTCGGCAAAAAGGCCGGTGAGCGGCTCGATCAGGACATGTGTCCGCGCTGCGGCAAGCGGGCAGAGAATTTTCGCGACAAAGTCTCTCAGCATGAATGGGTGATCAGTGGGCTGTGCCAGCCATGTCAGGACGCAATATTTGTTGAGGACTAGATGGACGCGCGGCGAGAGGAGACGCTGGCGGAGGCAAAGCAGAGGCTGCGCGAGCACCTCGATGAAGGCATGCGCTGTCCGCTCTGTCGTCAATTCGCCAAGAGGTACAAACGCAAATTCAATTCCGGCATGGCCCGGGCGCTGATCACGATCTACAAGCGCGGCGGCCGTTCCAGCCTTGATTGGGTGTACATCCCCAGCTTGCCGGCAAAGTCGCGCGAGGAAGGCAAGATCGCCTATTGGGGTTTGCTGAAGGAGGCGGACGAGACGCGACCAGATGGCGGTCGCGCGGGCTGGTGGCGGGTCACGCGATTGGGTGAACATTTCATCATCAGCGGAATGCGAATCCCGAAGCATGTATTCGTCTACGATGCGGTATGTCTCGGGTTTGACAAGACCGAGATGGTTTCGATCCAGGACTGCCTGGGCGATAAATTTGACTTGTCTGAGTTGAAATAAAAATTCCCAAAAAATTTAAAAAGAACAAAACGAGATTGGTTGACTTGTCAACTACTGACTTGTCAACGAAATGAAAGCCGCCGCCGGGTTTGAACGGGTGAACTGGGTCCCGGCGGCGACTATCAGGACCGACTGTCCTGATCAGGCAACGACTTCGTCATCTTCGATAAATCGCCAATCAACCGTGCCCTTGCCACTGAGGCCGATTGCCTTAGCCGCTCCAGGTGTGAGGTCGATGCCGGCTCCGTTGGTCTTGCGTCCCTTCTTGTCGGTGCCGGTTTCGGCCTGTGGGCGCGCACCTGTTTGCCAATATGGATCATCGATGTTCCAGGGTCCTATGTCGCGGATTTCGCAAATCGCATCCTTGTCGTTGGCGGTATTGTGGACCAGCACCTTCGGGCGCGGGTCCTTGAAGCGATAGGGCAACGCGCAACTGATTTCGGCGTCGGTGATCTTGTCGTAGGGCGGATAGGCTGAATTGTTCGGATCGGCATTGCCGCCAAATACGGTGCAGATGATACCCGATTGATTGGGCGGGAATACCGCCGTCGCGGGTGTCTCCGGCCCCGGCGCACTGACCATAAAATCTTCACCATTGATCGAAACGATGACTGGCCCGGTCGTTGTGATGGCGATATCGACCCGCGCCGTTTCTTCATCGGGCGGTGGAGTTACCACCGGTGGGGGTTCGGTTGGCGGGGTTTCGGGCGACGGCGGTTGTCCCGGAGTCCCGCCAATCGACACCTTGCCGACCACCTCGGCGATGCGTTTGCAGATCGCCTCGAAATTTTTCCGGTACAGATTGCTGTCGGCTTCGCTGTCAACAAAACACACCTCAAGCAGGATCGCTGGTTTGTTGGTGTTGTTGAGGAATGATAGATCGGTGCGCTTCTTGGCGCCTCGGTTGATGAAGCTGCCGGCCTGGGCAATCGCCAGCGAGGTGTCGGCGGCAAGTTTCTGCTGCGTCACATACAGCACTTCGACGCCCATTGCCTTGGTGGTTTTCTGATAGGCGTTGAAGTGACAGCTCACGTCGTAGTCGCGCGACCGCGAATTGTGATAGCCGACGATGGCGCCGAGATTCTGACTTTGCGATGTGCTGGTGTTGTCGTGGTACACATCGACGCCGACACCGGCGCCGCGCCACAGTTCGGCGATTCGGTCAACGACGCGACGGGCTTCATCGACTTCGTCCAGATATGGCGGCCGTGGTGAAGCCGAGGCGCCTCGGATATATTTGCCGTGGCCGCTACTGATGACGATTTTCATGAGGCCTCCAGTTAGCGTTGGGGCGGCAGCTTGCCGCGAATGTGCTCCCAATCGAAGCCGGTATGCTTGGCTAGTTCCTTGGCCAGCTTGTCATCCGGCCGGTACTCCCCGGCCAGCCAACCGTAATAGGCTTGCCGAGTGATTCCGAGCCGGCGGACCTTGTAGGTGACGGTTTCCTCCGGCCACAGCTTTTCCAGCACCGCCGTCATCGGTAGACGCAAGCGGGCTTCCATCTTCAGGGCGTAGGCGGTGGTGGTGGTGTCAGGGTCCAGCTCGACTATTTTCTCCACCAGCGCCAACGCCTTTTTCTGTCGGTCGGTCAGGGTGTCCATGAGTACTTCCACTTGACACTTATCCGTAAAGGTATATCAGTGTACACGGCTCCACACAACCAAGGAAACACGCAATGAACGAAATCGAAAAGGTACTCTCGCAAGACGCACCTCTCCCCGCCGTCACCGAGGCCGCTGCCATCGCCAATGCCGCCAACGAAGATGCCGGCTTCGAGAAGCTGCTGAAATTCAAAAAGGGCGTCTACACTTCGGACGCTAATGTCGTGGAATGGGGCACCGAGTTCGTGGCCCATTGCGTCGGGTGGACGAAATGCTGGATCAAGTTTGTTGATCAGCAAGTTGCTGACCGCAAGATGTTTCGCGTCGCGGAAGGCAAACGTCCACCCGAGCGCGAGGAGTTGGATGACTTGCAATTGATCGGTGTCAAAGACCCGAAGACTGGCATGTCGGTTGATCCGTGGGTGTATCAGTATCTGTTACCGATGGAGGACAAGGCTGGCGAGTTGGTGGTGTTCGTGACCAGTTCGACCGGCGGCAAGCGAGCGGTCGCGGATTTGTGCAAGTCTTACTCCCGGCGCGCGCAGCGTTCCGGGAAAAGCGAGCAGCCGGTGATCAAGCTGTCGGGGACGGTGATGCCAACACGCAATTTTGGCGACATACCGCGCCCGCTGTTCGAGATCGTCGGTTGGGACTCGAACCGTGAGGGTATTCGGGAAGTCAAGGCGCCGGACACGCTCAGGCAGGAAATGGATGATGAAATTCCGTTCTGACGTGATTTGTATGCAGGAGATGGTGCAAGCCAACTTGAGGACGTTGATGGGCGACCGATTGCTTCAGCATCAAAAAGCTATAAGCAATGGGTCGCTACATTTTTGGAGTTACAGCAAATACAAAAAGAGGAACAGAAATGAAAACGGCTCTATTCGCAATCTTGCTGGTTACGCTCAACGTGACTGCTGTCTGGGCGCAGACCACAACGCGCTGTACCCGTTCGCCTGATGGGCAGCATATGAACTGCACGACTTGCTGCTATAATTGTTGTTAGTAATTGAGATTGCTGGGCTGGGACGCCAGCCTAGAGCCGGTGAGGTGGCGCCTGTGACCGGCGCAAAAGAGGTGGAAAGATGTTCGACTATCTGATGACCTTTGCCGACGAAGCTACCGCGCAAGCCGATCCTGTGGTCGGCCGATATTATTATGTCGATGAAAGCTGGGATTACAGTCGGGTAATGCCCAACGTGGCGGTGACGGTGCATGAAACCGGTCTGCTCTATGACGATAGCTGGTGGATCATGATCGCATCGGATCAACAAAGCGCGGCGCTGCGGGATCATCCCGCGTGCTTTCTGGTTGCTGATCGCAGGACTGGAGGGTTGATCGATTCGAGTCTGCCGATCCCCGAGCTTGCGTTGCTGCGGGTGGCGCCGGTGCCGGCGGGGAGCGATTATCTGTTTGGCGCCCCGCCCTGATGCGCAAGCCGTTCCCTGAACTTGTTGAGGCCGGCCGCCTCGCGGAAGGTTCTTACAGCTCCAGTCCCGGTGATCCGTTCGGGGCGTTTCGGCTTTGCGTGCCCGGCTATTGGGAACCGCTGGTCATTATCGCCAACGATGCCTGTCGTGATTCGGAATGGTGGGAACACGTATCCGCCTCGCACCGGGACCGCACGCCGACATGGGAAGAGATGGTTTGGTTGAAGGACCAGTTCTGGAATGACGACGAGGTCGTGGTGCAGTTTCATCCGGCCAAGCAGAACTACGTCAACTGGCATTCCTACTGTCTGCATCTGTGGCGGCCGACGCGGCACAAGGACAAGCTGTCGCTGCCGCCGCCGGTGCTGGTCGGACCGCTGATGGGGAGAAGGCATGACCGAGAACATTACCAAGCTGAGTGAGTATTCCCGTCTTGATCTGGTGAGCAGTCGGCGCAAGGAAATCAAGGAACGTATGGCGGCCATCCAGCAGCAGCAGACGGCTTTAACGCAAGAACACAATGCCATGTGGCATGAAGATCAGGAATTGGCGCGGGCAGAGGTAACTATCAAAAAGCTGATGGCGCAGAGGAATCATGAAATTCCACAAGGTTGAACAATACTCCGACGAATGGTGGCGGGTGCGGATGGGTATCCCGACCGCCAGCAACTTTCATTTGCTGATGACGCCGGGCGGCAAGGTCACCGCGCCCGACAACAAGGAACGCCGCAAGTATCTCTATCGGCTGGTGGCAGAGCGCATCTTGGAAGAACCGATGCCGCCGCGCTTCGAGGGCAACGAATACACCGAGCGCGGCAAGGACATGGAGGCGTCGGCGGCCCAGGTGTTGTCCGACCGGGTCGGAACGGAGTTGCTTTCGGGCGGGTTCATGACGGCTGCGGATGGCCGCTATGGCTGCTCAATGGATCGGCTGATGCCCGGCCGGCACGAGGCGGCTGAGATCAAAGCCCCGGCCGCCTGGACGCATATCGCGTACTTGGTCGATGGACCGGGTGATCGCTATCGGCCGCAAGTCCAGGGCCAGCTCATGATCAGCGGATTTTCGCTGTTGCATTTCTGGAGCTGGCATCCGCGCTTTGCCCCGGTGCATATCTTCACCAAGCCTGACGAGCGCTACCAAGCCCGCTTGCGCAGCGAGCTGGATTTGTTTTGCGATGAGCTGGATAGCGTCGAGCGCTGGGTGCGCCGGCAGGGCAATGTCGCCGAGGTGGTGCAGATGGCGGGTGAGGCGGAATACGATCAGGCCATGGCGCGTGAGCACGGCCCAGACTTCAATCGCGAAAGGTAAGGCCCCGCTATGTGGTTTGTGATGGATATGGACGGAAAGACGTTCGGCCCATTCAAGACTGCGGATGAGGCAGGTAGTTGGGCGCTCGCGAAAATAGGAACACACTTCGCTATCAGGTTTATGCAGCCCCCAAGCGCAATGTAAAAGGCCCCCAAATGTCTCATTGGATGCCGGCCTCCACGATTCGCGCCTTGGGTGGCGATATTGACGCCTCGTACAACGAGCTGCGCGCCGAGTACCACGCGCTGCGCGCCGAGAACCAACGGCTGATCCGGGAACGCGATACGTGGCGCAACATCGCTCACTGTGGCTGGCGGCTAGATTGCGAGAGGCCGAGTGGTTGACCCGATCCTACTCGTCATCGGCGCTATCGGCGCCCTGTGGCTGGCGGTCGGAGTCGTCTGCCTGATCAGGCTGGCCGGGAGGCGGTAATGGGATGCTGCGCTCAGTGTGGAAAGGATATTTCGCTCAAACGGCGAGGAGCTGAGTTCTGCTCCGACCGTTGTAGGAAGCGCCGGGAACGGGGCGCGGACCCCCAAATTATCGCGGACAAACCGGAACAGCCTACTGTGAGACCCCAATGGGGTGCTTTCCGCGCTGTTGCCGGCCCTACGCTGTCTCCAGGCGTCTTCCATGCCGCGACTATCTCGGATCGCGATCCGAAAACAGAGCGTAGTGCTTGGGGGGAGTCCGAAGACCGGAACCGAAAGATGCTCCCATGATCCGTGTCATCATCACAGGCTCGGCCCGCGAGGGCCGCTTCCCGTTCCGGGTCGAGACGGAAGATACCCGGCTGGCGCACCCGGTTACCGGGTTGTCGGCTGTGCCCCTGATCGATGCCTGCAAGATGCTGATCAACATGGGTGCCGCCAACCGCAATTCGCCGATTGCCCTGTTTGAGGATGATGATCGCGAGGAGTGGATCGAGCACACTCAGGTCGGCTTTGCCATTCACCCAATCGAGTATCGGGTTAGCGCCGAGCCGACAGCCACACCATCGGCAGCACCACCACCACCGCGTAAATCGCTAGAGCCCCGAGGCGGTAAGGGTCGGGCTGCGTCAGCGCCAGATACGCCAACGCGATCGCACCGCAAACGGAAACCAGCAGGATCAGGCGGACGGCCAGGACGGCGGTGACGACGTTCAGCGCCCCGAGCAATCCGGCTTTCCAGGCGGCGCGGTGAATATACTCTTGCGGTAGATTATTCTGCGGCGTCGCGGTCGTCGTCGTCGCGGTCGGGGTTGTCGGGGTCGTCGTCGTCCCCGAGGATATCATCGATTGCAGGCTCGGATTCATCGGCGAGGGCGAGGGTTCCGGCAATCTTTTTTCGCCCACGAGCGTCATTGGCTTTGAACGCGGCGGCATATTTTCGGACGGAGCTTCCTGTGCCGGGGTCACTGAGCTTCTCTTTCCGCAATGTGGTGAAGATCACCTGTATCCTACCGATGGCGATCAGTGCCGCAACACGTTCCTTGAGAGTGATGTTGGGGCCATGCTCCAGCTCATGGAGAATTTCTGACACTTGATTGTAGAGTCGGACGTTGACGTTCAGTGGATCAAGGTTGTTCGGCATTGGCTTCTCCAAAATTGCGTGCTGCGCCGGCAGTTGCCGCTCCGGTCAGTGCCGGAACCTTGGTGCCAGCCTTGATAGCTGCGCGGGCTGGCCAAGCTGCCATGTTGTGAACGGCATGACCGAGCGGCCCCATATAGGCGCCACCCAGGCCGAGCGTATAGGCCACGCGCGGGTCGAGCCCTTCCTGTTGCAAGAGCCAGCCGGTGCCGGCCCCGACGCCCGCTCGGGTGACATGACCAGCAAGTCCACTGAGTGGTCGTGATAGGGCACCAAGGCCAAACGGCAGCGCGCCTGATCCGATGGCGCCAGAGACAGCTCCGCGTTGGCGGTCCTCGGGGTCCTCCTGCGCGGCGCCGATTGTCGCGCCCATGGCCGCGCGCTCGACCACATCGCCCAGAGTCGAGCCAATGCCGCCCAGCTTGGTCTGCAAAGCCCTGCGTGCCGCATAGGCTGGATTGGCAGCAAACTTACCGGAGGCTTGACGGATGGCGGGAGCGACGCGCGGCAACAGGCTGGTCAGCCCTCGGCCGGCGGCCTCGCCGACTTTGCCGACGATGCCGGGGCCGGGAATGAACCAAGGCGCGACTTCGCCGGTAACCTGCCCGGCGCTCTGTGCCCAGGACTCGCTTGGTGCGTCGGTGAATTCCTTGAGTTCGCTTTTGGCCTGCTCGCGCGCCTTGACTGCGCGCTCGGGCAAGCCGGGCAGATTGCCTCCTGGTAGCACCTCGCCTAGACCGGCCACGGTGCTACCGAGCTTTTGTGCAACGCCTTTGCCAAAACCCAACGCTTGGCGCCCGGCCCATTGCAGCGTGCTTTCTTGTGGCTCAGCCGCTTCTTTGCTGGCGGGTTTTTCGGCCGCGCCTTTGGCGGCATCGGGAAACCATTTCAGAATCTGAGCCTTGATTTGCTCACGCGGCATGTCGTTGGGGAATTCGACCAAATCGCCGTTGGGCATCTTGACGACGGGCATTAGCGCAAGAACTCCTCAAAGTTTACCGGGCCATCGCCGGTGCTGCCGCCGCTCGCACTGCCACCGCCGGGAGAGTAGTCGCTGGATTTACGCACCTTGCCGCCACTCGGCGTGGCTGGTGCGGCCGGCGCAGCTCGCCCGCCATAGAGCGCGGGCGGCGGGTCCTGGCCCGGATGCTGCATCATCCAGCTTACCAGACTTGCGGTTCCGGCATTGGCTGCGGTGGTCGCGCCAAGCGCATCGCTGCTGCCGCCGCCGCGCCCCTCTGCGGCATAGGCTCTAAACATCTTATCCAGCGGTCCGCCTTCTCCGGGTTTATCTGGTCTCGATGGATCGCGGCCGGTGCCCGCCTTGAATCGCATTTCTTGGTATTCCATGCGCTGTTTTAGTTTATCGATCTTGTCACGCGCGTCGCCAATGACGCGATCAACATCGAGCGTTTTCCAGTTCATCCTTTCTTTCTGTTCCTCGCGTCCGGTCACGGTTGGTTTGCCGCCCGTTAATGCGCGCTCGTATTCGGAGCCGGCTGTGTCCATGCTGTTGTCCAGTCGGGCAAACAAATCCTGTTCTTCTGGTGTCAGACCGAGGTGTGCGCCCATGAACTTGAATCCACCAAAGCGTTCCTGTCCATATAGCTTTAATTGATTTATGAACCCCTTGCCGTGTTTGGCCTCAAATTCCTTCAATTGTTTTAGATCATCGATGTAGGAGTACAGATGGCCGTATGCCGTGCCAATCGAGGTCATGTTGCGGCCATCTTGGCCGGAGGAAAAATCTTTTAGTGTACCGGCGCGATACATGAAGGCGTTCATGTCAAGCTGTGGATCGGCCTTGTGAGCCAGCCCGTAAAGGTAGGTCCACGGAGGCTTGGCCAGATTGGCGTAACGCGGCGGCGCCATGGTGCCATCAACAAATCCTTTGACGTGACTGGCCAGCGTCGGGCTGACGCGATTAACGGCGGCAATGACGTCGTCGGCGGTTTTCAAATCCTTCCTGTTGATGATGTCAGTGAGGTTGCCCTCGATTTCCTTGCTGCGTGCATCAATGACGCCGAGCGCATTCTTGCTCTTTGTCTTAGGCTGGATGCCGCCGATCAGGTCGAGCGCGGCTTGATCAATGATTTTGCGATTGAGGTTCGGGTATTGCATCGAAGCGTTGTCGAGCACCCGCGATTTTCCGTAATCGTAGGATCGCTGATCGTCTGGTCTCGCCGCCGGTTGCGGCTCGGCTTGGGCGACTTGGCCGATCCCCGGTTCCGGGGCATCGCTGGCAATATCGCCGCGCCCAGCGACTTGCACACCCCTGCTCGGCGCAGCTTGCGATTGCTTTTGCGCAGCTCCAGGAGGCGCCTCCTGTTTTGTCGGGTCCCAATCGTCCGGTAGAGATTGCGGGCTGGTGTCTTGCAGCGGATCGGCTTCTGGCTGGCCTTGCGCGGCGGGTGCGGCTCCCGTTTCCGGCGCGGTTACCGGTGCGCTGCCGACGCCGCTTTCTTCGCCCGCGCCACCCACTTCGCCCAATCCGCCCCGGCCGCTTTGGGCGTCGGGTCCGCCGCCGAGATATGGATCGTATTCTCGATCTTCTTTTTTCTTCTTGTCCGCCTTGGCGGCGGTTTCAGCATTCCAGATGTCCTGATTTTTTGCATTCTCCCAATTCAAATAGGAAAACACCCCAGGTATACCGTACTTGTTGAGGTAGGCGTCGAGGTTCTGATGATGGTATTTGATGTTCAGGTCACGGATTTTTTGGTTTGCGTCCTCGATCTCCTCCGGTGTGTTCTGACCATCATGCAATTTTTTCTGCAATTCCATTTCTTGTCTGACTTCATCGTAATCCTTGAGCATGACTTGCTGATTGGTTCGCGCTTGCGTGAGCGAGTCAATCATTCGGTCGCGTTGTATTTCGATATTTTCACGCTGTTCAAGCATGGCCTGTCGGCGCTCGGCCAGACCGCCCAGCATTTGATTGCGATAGTGTGAGGAAAAGGCGTTCTTGCTGTAGAAGTCGAGAAACGGGCCGATGAAGGTCGCAATTTGACTGGCCATGTTGGCCGGAGCGGAAACTGCGGGGGCTGAATTTTGGCCAAGCTGACGTCCAGCAACGGCAATCACGCCGGGGTATTCCCGCATTGACGGCATCGCTGAAGTTTCAAACACGCTGGAGTCGGTTTCGGCCGCTTGCCGGTGTGAGGTATCCTCGCCCCAGCGTCCGCCGGTATTGACCGATGCTGGCACATAGCGCTGCGGAACCTGCGGCGGCTGTGGCGGCAATGGCACGCGCGGTAAGTCGGTTTGCGCATCGCGCGGAGCTGCATCGAGCCGTCCGCCGGTAAAGTTCACGCCCGGAGTTTCGGCGCCGGCAACGCGCCCCATTGGCTGCTGTGCCACCTGAGTGAGCGGCGACGGCGCCGGCTGCGGAAAGTACGGCTGCTGCGGCGGCGGGGCCTGTTGCTGCGAGTCAAAATCGGTGTTCGACATGACTATTGCCCGCTCATGGTTTGCTGCGCCCACTGCCGGGCGAGCTGGTTCAGCAACGGCTCAAGATCGTTCGATCCAGCCTGTGCCGCCATCAGCGTGGCGCGGTCGGGAGATTGTCTGCCGGCCATCCAGTTGGCCGCGTTTTGCAGCGACGTTCCCGAGGTCGAGGCGTCCATCGGGATTGCGCCGGTTTGCTGTTCGACGTTGGTCGAGCGGCGCCAGTCCTGCCAGGGAACGCCGCCCGGGGCCATTTTGGCTTGTGCGTTAACGACGTCCTCGAAGTTGCTAAGGTCGGCTTGACCGGACGCGCGCTGCGCGAGCTGTTCGTTCATGGTCGGTAGTCGGTCGCCCGGGCGCAGATTTTCGCGGAACCACTGGTCGCCGCCCATTGGCCGCCCGTCATAGCCGAGAGTGCCGCGCCGATACTGATGCGTTGCGACCATGCCGCGCTCGCCGGCGCGGGGATTGTCGGAAGCGTTGCCGGTCATTGGTCCCCAGCCAACATCGGACAGATTGCTGCCCTGCTTCATGACCGGGTCCCAGACTTCGCGCTTGTAGGCGGCAAATGCCGCTGGATTGACCCGCTGTCCGCCATAGTACGGATAGTAACCATGGCGTCCGCGCGTTGGCCCGTTCACGGTTTGCAGCGCTTCGGTCACGCTCCTGGGCGCCGGGGCGCCATTCGGATAGCGGCCGTTGCCCTGAATGCCGTACAGCGCGCGATTGCGCGCGGTTTCCAATTGAATGATCTGGGCGCGGCGATTTTTCGGGCCTACGCCGACTTCCTGCGAGATCATCTGCGCGGATTGATAGGCCAATTGATCGTTGTTGGCTTCGTTTCTGAGCGGCGAAATGTTGACGTTGGGCTGCGATGGCCGCATCGGCGGCGCTTGCGATCCGCGCGCCCGGATTTCGTGGCTGGCAACAGGCCCGACGCCCTGGCCAGGAGTGCCCTGACCGGGCACGCCAGTCGTGTACGAAGCCTGTTGCGTGGCTGGCGTCTGCGCTGGTGGCGTCCCTACTGGTGCCGTCCCGACTGGCGCAGCTCCCGCCTGTGCGGCGGCGCCAGGGTCCTGAGCGGTCTGTTCAGCCTGGGCCGCCTGTGCCTCCTGGCCCGGTGGAGTTGGCGGCTGCGGCGCGGGCGGCTGCTGGGGTTGGGGCGACCCTGGAACAGCAGCCTGTGCCGGCGGTTCACCCGCGCCGTAGCCATAACCGCGTGCGCCGCCTTGCGAACCATAATTCTGCGGTTCATAGGCGCTACCGACTTGATTGGTGAGCCCTTGCAGGTCCTGGGCGAAGGCGGCCGGCCCCTTGGTCAGGAGGTCGGCAATGGCTTGGATTGGATTAAACCCCGCGCTGGCGCGTGCTGGCGCCCCGCCGGGAGTTTGCTTTGCCACATTTTTGAGAAAGCGGCCGGCAGCTTGTAGAGGGTTTTGTTGTTTTTGTTGATTTTGCTGTTGCTGATCGGTGTTGACCGAGGACGCGCCGATGGCACCTTGACCGCCTCCCTGTTCCTGCGCTGCCTGGGCAAGATCGGCGTCGGTCGCCTCGGGTGGGCGATAGCCGGCAGCGATCTCGGCCTGTGGGGTTAGCCCGGTCGAGGTTTCCGGCGAAATGCCGGTATTGGCATCGGCCGCAGCTAATGGTGTCTGCGCCGTTAGCTGACCTAGGGGTGTCGTCCCCGGTGGTAGATCGGGCACTGGTGGTGTTGGCGGTCCGCCACCAACGCCAAGATTCGCGGGGCTGGTCCAGTTCATGCCGCCGCCCGGGAGCTGATCTTGGGTTTTGGTGAAGGTCGGAGACTGTTGCTGGTCCGCCGGCTGTTGCCGGCCCTGCCCGGTCGGATCGCCAGCGGTTACTGCGGCCTGAGCGCCGACCAGCGGATCGGTGAAAACACTGTTGGGGGCGTTTGCCGGGGTTGCAGCGTTGGGATCAAACCCGCCACCCGCACCGCCGCCGCCGCTTGGTTGCGATCCGGCGAGCGACGAAAGCCCGCCGCCGAGGGCGCCGAAGATGTCAGGCAAACCGCCGCCAGCCATGTGTCACCTATTTGCCCAGATGGCCAAGGTTGCCGATGACGTTGCCCGGAGCTTTGTTGGCGCCGAGCGGACCGCTCTGGAGAGCTTGGTTTTGCAATTGGCCGCCGACAGCCGCGAATTGCCCGGGAATGCCGCCGGTCACGCTCGGCAGTGCGCCGAGGTCCATCGCTTCTGCTGATCCCATTGGAGCTGCGGCGCCGCCCGCTGCGCCCGGACCACCAAGTCCGAGCTGATTGTAGCGGTTCGCCATCATTTCCGTGCTCTGCCCGGCCGCTTGGCCGATTCCGGCCGTCGCTGCCGGGGGCACGAATCCCGGGGCGCCCGGAGAACCGAATGGACCGCCGAGAAAATTGGAGATGCCGCCGGCCATTTAGCCGCCTCCTCCACTGCTTCCGCCGCCGCTGCTGCCGCCCTTGCCGAGAATGCTGCCAAGGCCGCCGGCAAAGTTGGAAAACGAGGAGTTGAGAAAGTTTGCCTGCGCGGCCGTGTCGGCAATCGATGCGTTACCCTGGTTCTGGGCAAACCCGGCCAGCGGTCCGGTGGCGCCTTGGGTGGCGTTGGTGCTCATTCCCATGCCGTTGGCGAAGTTAGCGGCGTTCTGCACCTCGCCTTCGCCCATGGTGTACTGGTTCAAGGCCGTTTGCGGTCCGGTTGCGGGAATGCCGCCCTGCGTAAGCAGTCCGCCGATGTTGTTGCTCATGCCGGCACTCCCTATTGATGGACGATAAAGCCGAAGTCGTGCCACCCGAGCAGAAACAGCAGAATGAATATCAGCAAATCTCCCGCCCACGGATAGCGGCCCATGATTGGAGAGGTCCGCGAGACAACGCCGAACACCAGCCAGATTAGCATCAGCACCCAGAAGATCGTTCCGATTGTCATGGCGCGACTCCCTGTAATTTTATGCTGAAGCGCGGTGACAGCTCGTGCGCGCCCAGCCGTTTGGCCATTGGCGCGAGATCATAGACCGTATCGGAGGCCAGCAGCCAGTGCTTGCAGCCGCGCTGCCGTGCCCATTCGACTGAAGCGCGCAACAGTTTCACGGTTTCCCACATCGCCCCGTCGTCGGCGCACACGCAGATGATGTTGCAGTCAAACTGCGATGGTAGCCATGGCAGAGTCGAGAGCATGGCGATCAGAAACGAGTTGGCCAGCCTGACCGGGTAGAACATCATTGGATTCTTCAGAACAATATTCCTGAACCACCCCTCGGTGGTCATGCTGTCGAAGCCCACATCGTACTTTTTTTTAAAAAGAAAATGCAGCCATGGTAAATCATTTTCGCTTAACAGCCACGGTTCAAGCAAAACCGTGTCGGCTTCCATTGTTGTTGTTACAACAGGTTTGAACCCTACGGGATTTGATTGTTCCTGAAGTGCTCTTGATGATTGACGAAGGTCCACCACGCTAAACTCGCTGGTTCGATGAGGTTGCTGTCTGCCATGTTTTGATTGAGCGGTACGCCAAACAGAGCAAGATTGAAATCATCGTGGCCGTTCTGATGATCGAAGTGCCAGTAGCCGGCGCGCACTGTCGAGTCGCTGACGGTTGCCGGATCGAGTAGGCGCGGCTTGCTGCCCGAGCCCAGCACGTCGGTGAAGTCACGATGTAGCTGGTCGTGATCGAAGGCAAAGGCGATTGCTGCCCGCTGGTCTGTGGGCATGACCAGGAGTGAGGCGATGGCCACCTACTCCTCCTTGCGACGATTGCTGCCTCTCAGCTCGCGCGAAACAAGGGGGGAGGGTTCCGCTGCGCCTTGCCGGTCGAGCGGAGTGCCGATGATATCGATTCGACGCGGCGTCACCCGGTCCATGCCGAAGTCGGAATTATTGCCGCCGCGCAATGCGCCGGTGGGGCCGGCGCCGGGAGCGGTGCCCATACGCAAAGGCCCGGCGACTGAGAGATCGGATTTCGCAATCGTATCTGGATTGGCGAAGAATGCGGTCGGAGACCGCCGCTCGGTTCCGTCCTCCCGGGTTCGTGGCCACGGCGCTTGGGTTTCCTTGGTCATGCTGCGATCTCCACATGGCGAACCGGGAGGCTCGCCGCCCGCAATGCGGAAATCACCTCCTCGGGGTTGTGACAAACGTAAGTCATAACCCCGGCTCCCCGCAACAGCAGGATGCGCTGGCGCTGGACTTTGGAGAGCGCGCCGCCGGGAGCTTTCAGCTCCAGCATGGTGCAGCGGCCATTGAAGAAGATTTGGATATCGGGGAATCCGGCTTTCAATCCAGCCCCGTAGAGCCGGCCGGCGGTTGCCTTCGGGAGCTTGCCCCAGCCGGCCGGGAACGTCGTCCACAATGCCGGCGGCAGCAGCATCCAGTCGAGCAAATCGGCCACAGTCTTGTGGAGCTGAGATTCAGTGACCTTGAGCTGCGTCACCGCCGGGCTCGCCGCACCGGGCCAGTACGCGCTCCGGGTCGAGGTGATCGCCCAGAGCGCTTACCGGTCAACCGAGTACGGCTCCAGTCACTCGGCCAAGCTCCGTCAGTCCATGGCTGTCTTGAAACCGGACCGGTACGGCCCGGTGATTTGCGTGAGCGAGCCATTTTAGCGGCGTCCTAAGCGGCGCCTACCTCTGCGAGCCATTGTCATCTCCCGCTGCGTCGCGAACGCCGATAGCGCTGTCCGCCGCCGTGCGGACTACACGCGCGGGTCTCGCGAGCGCGAAATCCGGGGGTGTTATGCCCGGTTCGTGGAGTGCGGGTTGGAAAACGGCCAGCAGGATCGACGCGAGAGCGCGGCCCAAGGTCAGTGCCTTTTGCCACTACATCCTCCTGCCTTTGCGGTAGCTGAATAAACGCGGGCGCCATGATGGCGTCCGCCATTTCTTTACCTTGAGGGTTCTGCGCAAGTTGGCAGTATTGCGCGCCCCGTACTTCGGCATCTAGTGGCGCTTGTTTTTGCGCGCACGAATGCGCTTGGCCCTGCGAGTCATTTTCAGGGCCTTTGAGCGCTTACGGCGCATCTACCTGCGTCCGCGACGATGCTTGCGGCGGCGGCGATTGGCTGTGAGTTCGTGATTGTCGAGGGCGTCCATTTAGTTGCCTCCTGATAAGGGCAATGTGCGTTTTATAGCACCACCCGGATGAGAGCCGGTGCAGGATGATCCAACGAAACGCCATCGGTCGTCAAGCGCCCCACAGAGTACGGTCCTCGACCATGACATGAAGGCGCTCGATGGTGAAATCCGGCGACAGCGATTGCATATCGACGGCGCCGGCAATGCCGGAAGCTTGCAGCGCGAACGGTTGCGTTGCGGTCGGGCGCGGCGTGTTGCTGACTCCAGTTCCCAGCACCGGCCCCGGAGTCAGATTGAATGATATTTCCTGGGTGCCGTTGGGAATGCCGCCGCCGATGGTGGAAAATCCGCCGACGAAATTAACGCCGGTGCCGATGTTGTCGGCAAAATCCAGAAACAGCCGTTTCCAGCTCTTGATCGTGAGTTGCGCGATCCCCTGACCGCGAATGTATTTGGTGGAGAGGATTTTCAGTAGATCGGGGTCGGGTTGAGCAAATAGTTGATACAGGCTGGTGCCATCGGTTCCGTAGGGCCTGATTATGCTGTCCTGTTCATAGGAACCGATGTTGGTCAGCTCGAAAATGCCGGCCGGCCCTTGGGTGGCGATTGACCAGAATTCGCCGCCCTGGCGCGGGTGCCACATCAGCAGAAGATTGCGCGTCAATCCATAAATATCGTTGAAGCGTCCGTTGCACAGCAGTACGCGAAACCCGAATATGGTTGCTTCCGCCATGGTCGGGTAATAGCCGCTGGTGTCGAGAGTGACGTAAATATTGGTCACCTTCTGACCGATTTCGCGGGTCTCGCCACCGCGCAGCTCGAAGATGCCGGCGCCGTTGAACATCTGCATGTAGCGGCCGACCCGACCAACCGGGCGCGGGAACCGGGAACCGACTTGCGGATCGACGTTGGTGTAAGCAAGGTTGGTGGTGAACGGACTTTCTGGAGTGCCGGACCCGCTCAGCACTACATTGTTGATAAGATCGATTGAGCTGTCGCCGAATACAAACAGATAGCCGGCGCTGGCCGCCAAATCCATGTAGCTGTAGGTCAGCCGGTCGCCGAAATAGCCGAATGAGCCGCCGCCGTCAGTGGTGGAAAAGTCGGCGCCGTTGGAAGGCGCGGAAAACGAAATCACGTCCTTGCCGGCGACAAACAGGCGCGAGTTGTAGACCTCCATCGCATAGATTCCGGGTAATTCGGTCGGCATGAAAAATGGCACGCCCGGGGATTGCTCCAGGCCATCGGTCAGCCAATCCGGCGCCGGATCGCCCGGTGCGGAAAGGATCGAACCGTCCCAGGCGAACAGTCCGAGTGGAGAACCGAACAAGACTCCGCCGCCCTGGCCCGACACGGCGCCGACAAAGCGCGGGCGCCAGACTTTGGCGCTGGCCCAATATTGCGGAGCGATTGGTTCCCAGACGATGGTGCCGGCGCCGCCGACATGAACGACAGCGCTGGTATCGAGGTCTACCTGATCAATGGTTCCGTCGCTTAGGAACATCCAGCCATAGGCGCCGGGGGGCGGGGCGCTGAACTGAGGCGTAGTATCGCCGATAAAGCCGAAAAATATACGCAAGATCGTCACGCCGGTGGGCGCGGTATAGATTGGCAGGCCACGGCCCCAGCAGGAACGCAAATTCCCGGGGCCAATCGCGAATAGATTTTCGTTCCACCATTGCTCGTCGTCGCCTATCGCGCCGCGCCCCGCTTGTTGATTGAGCCCGGCGATCCAATTTTCCCAAGTGTGCAGCTCTGGTGGATTCGCGCTTTGGATGGCCATGTCTTCAAGCCGACCGGAGCGTGGCCCCGTAAGCCGTTTGGATCATTTGCGGACACACGACCGAGGCGCATAGCGGCAACTCGGTTGCGAACATGACCGCCATTGCCTGCGCGTCTTCGCGGCGCTGCTGTTGCAGCAAGGCGAGTGTTGCCGCCCAATAGCTCACCGCATCGCGCCACGGAAAAGGAATCGGGTCCACGTCGTCGTCGGTCAACAGCGGCTGCGGAACGATGGTGAGATCAACCTCCATCGGCAGCGCTTGTGTTGGCACCGGCGCCAGATAGATCGATCCGGTTGGCCCTTCACCATACTGCGAGTACCAGCCGGGCTCGCTGATGGTGCCCATGAAGGTGCCGCCGTAGATGCGAAAGCGGGCTTGGAAATCGGTCCAGACAACCCGCCGCCACATCGGCTTCCAACTGCCGCCGACGATGCTGGCACTGAGATAATTGCCGGCGCCGTCGTAATTGACCTTCCATTTTCCGCCGATGCCGACCGACACTGACCGGCAGGAGAGAACGGATTCCGCTTGCGGCATGACGAGCTGCGCCAGCGCGTCCCAACTGCGGAATGTGTAGATTTCCTGATTGGGGATGGTTGTGACGCCGGGCGGAATGACCCGCAGACAGCCCGACACGGCGGCGATCCGGCGACGGGCGCGATTGATGTAGTTGGCCAGGGTCGGAAAGGTGAAAAACTGCCCTTGGTTGTCGTTGAGCAGGTTCTGCACCTCGTTAACGTAATTGGCCAACATGCCGCATTATGCCCGACGCTGGCGGCGATGTCTTCTCGCGTGCGGAGGTTCGTCCTCGGACTGCTCTGGCGCGGACTCGGTCGCGACCTCGGGCTCGGCGTTCTCGTTGGCCGCCAAGTGCGGCAATCCGGCGCCGGGAGGATTGGGGTAGGTGGGCGGTCCCGGGCCGCTGCCGGAGGGTCCGGGCAGTCCCCAGCCGCCGAGGGCAATTGGTGGGGTGGTCACGGTGCGGGGCGGCAATGTGCTGGTCCATACCCCGCCCGCAAAGGTTGGAATGGCCCAGATGTTGGAAACGACAAAGGTCGGAACCGGGAATGTCGTGCTGAAACGCGGAAGCAGGGCCGCTCCCGTTGGGACGGTTGCGCTGCCGCCGGTGCCATAAACCGGCTGGACGATGCCGGCGACCGAGGGCGGTACGGCGGCCGCCTTAATGGCGGGACCAATCAATCCGCCGCCCGCGCCGATCAGCGGCGGCGGCAGCAGCGGCGTGAACCCTGGGAAGGTCGCCGGATTGGTGCCGGCAATGACCGGCTGGACGATGCCGAGCTTCGAGGGTGGAGCAGTCGCGGACTCTATCGGTGCCCACACCAGCACGTTTTCGGTGCCGAAAACGCGGCCGTTGATCCAGGAAAACAGCGCTGTCGTATCGCACGAGATCGCCAGCGCTAAAGTATGCCCCTCGCCTTGATTGGGGGCGGGGACTTGTGGCGGCGGAATGGGAATGTTTGTGAGATATTGCGGACCGGTATCGTTGAAGTGAAAGCGAGAGATCAGAAACGAAGGCTGGCCGTCCCACGAGCCCCAGATATAATTGTTGCCGGGCGCGGCCTCCGCGCTGATGGTCAGCGACAGTATTGGCCAATCATCGGTGACCCACGAAGCCGTCACGTCACCGTCGTCTTCCGTGACCCAATCAGTAACTCGCAGATTGCTGACCGCATCGAGATTGGCGTCACCCCAGCGAATATAGGAAAACGGGATCGGGGCCAGATCGTTGACGTCATCAGATGAATACTGGCCGTCAGGAATCATTGCTTCAAAATCAAGCACTTTGACGGGTTGTTCGCTGAACAGGGCTTCCGGGTTCCAATTGGCATAGCCGGCAGGAACCGGTCCCTGGAACGGACCAAAGAAGTTTGCTCTGGCGTTGTCACCAACTTGAGTCTCGAATCCGAGCACCAGATAGTAAGGCGGCAACCCGATTGCGGCAAACGAGACTGGCGGTGACCACGCTGAGTTTTGTGAGATACTTCTGAATTGAATTGTTTTTGCGTTCGCATCAAACGCAAGCGCCAGCGTGTCGCCTGGGCCGAAATTAAATGGCGTATTCGCGAGGACTACTGCACCGATGCTGATGTTGGTAGCTGCGTCGAATGCAACGCTGTTGCCGGCCGGGTCCCCGCCAGGGCGGAGGTTGGTCACCATGAATTTGTTGGCGATGCCGATATCCAGATTGCCGGTGAAGGCCGTAGCGGTGACCTCGGCATAGCATTTATGCATTCCCGATTGAGTCGAGAACGCCAGCGCCCAAGGCTGGCCGGTGTTGTACTCACGATAAGCCGTGAGCCGGTCCGGCGACAAAATGATATCGGGACTGGACAGCGGCAGATAGAGAATGCTGTCTTTGACGACTTCACGGTCAGTGAAGGTAGTTTCCCAGGGTTTCACTGTTGGTCCCCATTACCCGCACCTACGGAGCTGGTGCGGCGGGGAACCCAGCCTGACCGCCCGTGATGCCATTCATGATGAATCCGGTCGAAGGCTTGGAGCAGACCAAATTGAGCGCTGTTAGCGATAGTCCGACGCTGGCGATTTGACCTTGCGGGATTGTTGAATACCACCCGGTCCAAGCAAAGTTCGCGTCTTCGTGGATGACCAGAGTGATGTACTTTGAATTGAATCCGATGGCGGTTCCCTGTGGGCAATTGAGGTCAAAGAATATTGGCGTGTCGCCCAGCAGCAAGCCACGGAAACCGGAATTAACCGGGTCATCCTTGCCCCATCGGCTGGAGGGATCGTTGTTGAAACGTTCCACGGTCATGAAGTCGGTCAACAACGTTGTCCAATCTTCAATCGACATGACCACGAAGTCGAGTGCTTCGCCGCCGGAGTGCTTGACCGCCTTGAGCATCGCTGGAATGAATGTGGTGCGGGTCAGGACCGCGCCGGCCGCCGGAATTTTCAGCCCGGCCCAGCTTGGATAGGTGGCGCGCGAGAGGCCGCCGAACACATCTACGGCGGTGCCGTCGTCGTAGGCGTCGAGCAGCCCGAACATCTGCAATACGCTGCCGGCATTGCTGCCGAACAAGGCAAGCGCGAGCGAGTGCAGAGAGCTGTTCTTGAGATCGTTCAGTTTGAGCATCAGCCGGCTGGCGACGGCAATCGCGTCCTGAGTAACGAGCTGTTCCAATCCGAGTGAGCTGACCGGGGTGGCCAGCGCGCACATGTTGAATTCGGCGTTGACGGTGGCAGCAACATCGGTCGGCAGATTGAATTGCCCTGACGGTCCCATCCAGGACGACGTGACGTATTGGCCGGTCTGCACCGGCTGCGTATAGGGCGACACCCCGCCCGATGCGCGAACGGCATTTCTGAGCAGCAGGGACAATAGCGGGTTTTGCCGATACAGCAGAACCACGACCATCTGTGAAAACACGCGCCTTACGGTCGCTTCCAGCTCTAGCCCTATCGGACCGCTTGGGATTAACCCTGTCCCGAGGATCGGCATGACTTATCTCCCGCCTCTCATTTTATCCTGGTCGCGCCGCATGGCGCCCAGGAGTTCATTGCGTGCCCAGCCTTCCGGGTCTTTGGCAATCTCCGCGAAGCCGTCCTGCTTCTGGTGATTCCACAGCCCGTCGCTGTAGTTTGCTTCACTCTGTTTGGGATTTTTACTGGCTTGATAGGAGGCGGCGACCTCGTAGTCGCCAACGCCTTTTTCAACCATGAACTTTTCCAGGTCCTTCATGGCATCGTCTGTGAAGCCGTAATCTTGCTGGACTCTGCTGCGGGTTTGCTGAAAGTGCTTTTCTTGTTCCGCCTCTTTGGCCGCCTTGCGCTCGTTTTCGCGAGCTTTTCTATCTTCATCGATTTTCTGAGTGACCCGCTCCTCGATGTCGTAGTCCGGGATTTGCACTTGCGGGTATTTGCGCTTGATCAGCGCTTTCGCCTCTTTGGCGAGCTGCGGATCATTGTAGATCGATTCAACGAAGTCAGCGACTTGCCGCCGGCCCTGCAAAAAATTGTATTCCTCGTCAGTAACTTCGCGCGGCATGGCAAAACCTAGTTGCTGTTGTTCTTACCGATCACTGATGGCTGCAACGGTACGCCACCTTCCGGCTTTGGAACCACCTTCGGGATCGCACCCCATTCCGAAACTTCGGATTGGGTGTCTACTTGTAGGATGGTGCGCGGCGGGGTCTCGGGAGGAGTGGTGATCGGAGGATCATAGCTTCTGTTCTGGGCCATCTCGGATTCCGCTTTTTGTTGGTGATTAATTACTTCTTGGGCTCTGGTCGCAGCGGCGGTTCCGGCCAAGCATCCGGGTCAACAACAATCCAGCGCCAGCCGTGTTGTGGAAGGTGAGCAAGCACAACAAACTTGCCGCTGATCGAGCCAGGAGGCCGTGGCCAGATTGCGCCGGGTGGAATGGGGCTGTCCGGCGGTAATGGCTGGATCGGATAGCCGGGCATGACCGGCGGCCAGATTTCGGGTGGTGCGTCATCAGGATCGGGCGGCTCAATCTGCGGCGGCTCGCCTTCATCGATACCGTACTCGGGATCAACCGGGTTTCCGCCCCCGCCGCGCTGGCTCACTCTGAGGAATCCTCTGACGAATGGCATAATTATTCTCCGCTACGCACGTTTGTCATATTTATCACGCGCCGGGAAGGGGGGTTGACGGCATTGGCGCCTGGGGCATTGCTCCGGCTGGCCCTTCTTGCCCGCCTTGTCCGCCCTGTTGCTGCTGTCCCATGATCCTGGACAGCATGGCGTTCTTGACCACGTTGCGCAGTAAGTCTTGGAGCTGAGTTTGCTGGACTCCGGCGGTTGGCTGACCTTGCGCCATGTGCTTGCTGAGAGATTGCAGGGCGCGCAATACATCGCGATGCACCGGGGTTCCGGGTTGTAGTCCGGTGAGCGCCGACTGCATCATGCCAAGCGCATTTTGCAGCATGCTCAGGGACGACGCCTGATCTCCCGGACCCGGCGCGCTAGGCTGCGGACCTTGTTGACGCCGCGCCAGACTAGCCAGAACGGGATTGCCTCCACCAGCCGCATTGCCGGGAGTCGGAGGGGCGCCGGGAGGAGTAGCACCAGCCGCACCAGCATCTGCGCTCTGCGGTCCGCCTGCGACTTCATCGCCGTTAGCCATTGCGCACCCCTCGCTAGGAAGGCCGCCCCCGTTTATTTCCAACTCATGGCGGGGGCCGTTTGCAGGGAGTGGCGGGGACGGCCTATTGCGTCAAACTAAACCCAAATCCTGGTGGGTTGCAACTACCCCCCTCCACCAGCCTTGGGTTTGCGCCCTTTCTTGCTCTGGCTGCGGCCTCCGGGGAGGCCGATGACTTCCTTCAGCATTTCCTTCTGTTCCTCGGCCTGCGCTGCCTGGGCTTGGCGCTTCTGCCGCTGATGCAAGCGGGCCAGAAGCAACTCGGCGCCGGGCGGGTGCAGCATGTGGATCAGGTCCTCGCCGTCGATGGCGCCGGCCCGGGCGAGCGCAATGGCGACTTGCCGGTTGTCTTCGGCGAACGCCGGGCTGGCGCTATGGCTGTCCACCTGAACCTGGAAATTGTCGGGCAAGTCCGACAACAGAAAATCAACGCCGCTGTCGGTCGAGTAGACCAGCGCGTCCATGGCCTGCATGATGCGCAGCGAGATGTAGCCGCTCTGGGCTAGTTGCCGTTCGACCCGAGCAGCCTGATCAATGAGTCGTGGAGAGGATGTGCGGACCAGAGTCTGCGCGTGAATTCCGGCGCGAACACCGGGCTCGCCTTGTCCTGACATGATTGGGGAGAAGCCGCCGGCTTCGTCAAACATTGAAAAAATGAAATTGAGTTCGTCCATGTAGCCCGGGGGCGGCGGCTCGACCATTTTCGAGGCTTTGGCGTTTGGGTTGGGATCGTTGATGAACCCGCCTTCGTTGATGATCTTGAAGTACTGTTCCTCGGTGACCGAGGTGAAGCCGGAGAAGACTTGCGGCGCATTGACGTTGCGGTCCCACATGACTTTGATGTCGCGCAGCCGTTTGTTGAGCAAATCTTGCAGCATCTGCACATCGGCGACATAGCTGCGTCCCCAGAAATATCCGGGGGTCACTTGCGGCTGGATTTTGACAAAGCTGGAATGACCGGGAACGCGCGAGAGGTTGCGGCGCGTTCTATCGCCCTCGATGATGATGTCGGGGTAGACAACCTGCATGGTGGTGTAGTCGCCGTCCCGCTCGCGATCCTTGATCCACAGCTCGCAGAATTTGACGGTCGGGGTAATGTGCCGCTGCGGGCGCCAGGGGGTCGGGATCGGGAACACGTTGACGATGCCGCCGGCTTCCGAGTTGGGCATTCCGCCCGGCTCGCCCAGCGGGTTGAGGCCGCCGATGACCATCTGGTGAAAATAGCTTGGCTGTTCTTCGTCCTGCTGTGTCGGTCGCCCCTCGGATATGCGTTTGAGAATTTCCGCGCGTCGGGGGTGCTCCTGCAAGATGGTGCGCAGTCGTGAGATCGTGGGGTAAGTGACGTGGCAGAATGCTTCTTGCTCATCGAGGTCGAGGATTGTTTCCCCGAGGACGCCAAAATTCTGCGGGTGGACGGGGACGACTTTGAAGCCCATCTCGTGCGGGTAGTGCTTGAGCAGGTAACAGCCGTTTACCATGGCCCAGGTCAGCGCTTCGGAAAAGGTGATGTCACTGTCGGTCTGTCGGTAGTCAGCCGTGAGCTTTTCCGAGACGAGCTGCGAGCGCTCCAGTACGCTTTCCGACTCACCGCTGTCGTAGATGATTTGATAGCGAACATCGGTTGGCTGCATCAGGAACCCGGACAGCTTGTCGATGAATGGTTTTGTCTTGTTGTAGATCGCAGCTTGGGCGCTATACGTGCCCGTGTAGTAGTATTGCGAAGCGCGGGTGTAGACCATCGCCCGCTCCTCCACTGAGGCCATGCATTCGTCTATGACCTCCTTAACCCACAGGTCGAGGGTGCCTTCTTTATCTAAAGAGGGAATCTTGAGCACGCCACTCTACCTCACGATGGATTGCGTTCAGGGTCGTCACGATGTTGGGGGAGTCGGGGAGCTTTTCCATGCATTCCCACAGGAACGCTTCGTAGGCCTCCAGCTCCCGGAACGACATTTTGGTCAGATGCGTGGTCGAGGTGAGCTTCGGCCTTCCTGTTTTGTTGCGCCAGACGAACGGCATTACCAGACTCGCATAGCTTTGCGTTTGGAGTTGGCGATCAAGTCGGGCTCGGCCCCGCTCTTGAGATTGCTTTGCAGGATATCGAGGCCGGAACCGAAGTTCAATCGCGTGTGCCGGCCGCTGGCGATGGCTTGCTCAAGAGTGGCCTGAGGAACGCCGGCCCAGGTGCTGGTGGGGAGCGGGGCTGTCTGATCCTTGTAGCGCACCTTGGGCCGGTCGCCTTCCTTGCGCGCGCTGCCCATGTCGGCGACGTGATAGTCATTGGCGGCGATGTCTTCGGCCAGGGCGTGAGCGCGCGCTGATGGTGAGCCGGTAATGGCGACCGGACGAAACTGCTGTTGCATGGCGCGCGCCGCGCATGCTGGGCACTCGGGCGCGGGATCATCACACTGTTCCATGCTCAAGGTGACTTCAATGAAGTGATTGCACTGCTCACAGGCGTAGGTGCGGACGATAGGCATGATCGGCTCCTTATGTGGTCAATCGCATCAGCTCGGCATTGGTCGCGCGGTGATTGAGCCAGATAGCGAATCTTGCGGTCGTCCACCAACCGGTTGCGGTGTTGAACTGTCCCATATCCAGCTCGTCCAGCGCGGTCGGAAATGGCGTTGCGGTCCCGGTACCGATTGCTTGACCATTGAATGAAACGGCTTGATCGCCGGCAGTCGCGGCCTGTATCAGCTTGCCCTGAGCAGTGCCGTTCCCTGGCCAAGTAATTGTTCCACCGGGAACGATGTTGGTGACCGTACCGTTAGGTACAAAAATTCCGCGAGCTACTGTTGCGGCTTTGAAAATGGCAATTCGATTGGCATTGCTCCCGTCACTCATGGTCAGCCAAGTTATGTTCCCGGCCTCGCCGCTTCTTGGCGTTCCAACACCTAATATGGTAATAGCCGAACCAACGGTCATCGGGAGCTGAAATCTGTCGGCGCTGCGGAATACCGATGCAGTTGTTGTTGCAATTGGTGACGAGGCCATGGTGATGCTGGTGTTTGTTATCTCCAATTGATTGAAGTCCACCGCGACTTGATCGCCGGAGGTAGCAACCTGTATTCCAATTGTTGGGTTGGCGAGTGTTTCCTGTATTTGCACGCGCGACCAACTAGTCGAATTGATTTGCGACGCTACATTGGTCCAGGTCGCGCCGCCGTCCATTGTAATTGAGATGGCACCGGTGCCCGCCAGCCGCTTGAGAAAGACGCTGTAGATGTAGGTCGCCGACGCCAGGGTGATTGATTGAAGCACAGTGCAGTTAGCGGCATTCGCGGATATCAGCGATGCGGAGTTGATGACGCCATCAATTCCGATTTGATTCTGAGCTGTGGTGCCAGCCGGATTTTTGACCCAGACGGCATTGAGAAGACCCCGGCATTGCAGTGCGTAGTTGGTTTGTACGACTTGTGTCTGCCACCCGGTATCGGTGATGACCGGCACACCGGCCGGGAATTGCACCCAAGTGCCATTTGCATAATCGCCCCACGCAACAGTGTTGCGAGTCAATGCGGCGTCAATCGCCGCCAGCGAGGTTCCCCAATAGTTTCCGTTGACGAAGTCGGCGTAGACATCGGCGGGGATGCCATCGGCGGTCGGCACGAAGGCCGGCGGTCCACTGCGACGGGTAAGTGCGCTGATGCCGTCTCGGTTGACGCCTCTGATGCCGTCAAACGAATTGGCCCGGGCAAGCGCCGGGTATTGCAGCAACAGGCCGGCAATGAATTTGCGCCTATTGCCAGTCAACATAGAGGGTGTCCCCCGCTGCCACACAAGTGCCGACAATCGGCCCGGTCGGGGCGTGTACCTGATAGCGGCCGTAACTGATTCCCGGCGGCAGCAAGATCGACACCTTGGCGGCAGTGCTCGCCGGCTTGCCGGGGATGGTCACGGCGCTTGCGGTGGTCATGCCGGCGGTGACGAGGCCACTGACTTCGATCCAGCAACTATCGGTGTTGGTGTTGTTGTTCTGGATGGTGAGCGAGCGCATCGCTTGAGTGCCGCTGGAAATTAGCTGGAAGGTGTTGGCGGCAGTGATCGCGATTGATTGATTGAAGGTCGGGAGCTGCGAGACTTGCTGCGCTGCTGCGGGAGTCGCCGCGAGCAGGGCCAGTAAGGCGAGAACCTTGCGCATTTGGGGATTCCTCGGTTTTCAGGGCGTGCCAGGAGGCCCCTCGGGGCCAGCCGGGCCTTCCGGGCCTGTTTCCCCTTGTGGCCCCGCCGGTCCCGCTGGTCCAGCCGGTCCGGCTTCGCCTTGTGCCCCGGCCGGACCAGCCGGTCCTGCCGGGCCAGCCGGCCCCGCTGGTCCAGGCGGTCCAGGAGGGCCGGGTACGGGATCAGCTCCGGCTGTGCCAACGTAGCGCGCGCCGCCGTCCGCCCAGATATTGCCGACTTGATCCACCGCCAGCAGGCTAGTCGATAATCCGCCGACCGGCGCTGATGGCACCTCGGCCAGCTCGGCCGCTTCGTCTTCGTGCTCGTCTTGTTTGACGTGCTTGGGTTTGCGGACCATTAGAACTTCTCCTTTCGGACCTGAGCTTTTTTGTTGATGCCGGCCATGTGCTGTGAGAATGCAAACGAAAGCATGGTGCCGATATTGGCCGGCGGCCGCTCGCCCTTGACCCGGTCCCAGGTGTGATTGCGGGCGACCAGCATCGGCCGGCGCCATTCGATCCAGGCATGATGCGCCAGAACCAGCGCCGACACCAAGTCGTCGTTCTCACCGGTGTCGGGGCCGGCGCCAATCCACCCCTCGTCCTCGATCACTGACTGCATCTGCGCCACCAGCGCCGGGGAGCGTATCTCCACCCGCCGCAGCATCAGGCTGTCGCGCAGCTCGCTGTAGGTCTGGTGCTTGTTGTCGAGGTTCGCTTTCCAGGCGATGACGTTTCCAGCGCCACCAAGAGTGTCGGGACGTTTGTACAGGAACCATCGGACGGCCCCGATCATGTTGAGAATGTTTTCTGATCCCGGCTCGCCCTGGATCATGCCGCGCTCGGCCAGCATGCGCAAGTTGCGGACTTCGGGCAGCACGGCAGCGCCGACCCCGGTCACCTCCAGATTGGCGATGTGATCGCGGTAGGCGCCGGCCAGATGCGCCAGCACCCAGGCGATTTGATAGGTCAGCGGTTTGTTGCTGCGGAATTCGGCGACTTGCACAACGCGATCAGCATAGCAGCGCATGACCTCAATCGCGTGATCGTCGCTATCGCCGCCACCGCCGCCGGAAGGGTCAACACCAATGCAATAAATGCCATTTGGTTCAGGCGGTTCCCAAACCTTGAGCATAGCCTCCTCGCGGTCATTGGTCGCCTCAATCCGGCTTTTCAGGAATTGTTCGTCGAACAGATACTTGTAGCCCTTGTAGGGCGGCCCGGATGGCGTCAGCAGCTCGGAGATTTCCAAGGTCCGTTGTGCCGGGAAGAACCCGCTGCCCGACGCGATGAAGCATTCTCTCTCGTGCCACGGGTAGTGGCGCAGCATGTACTCCTCGTGACGGAATTCGGCCTCCCTTCGCCACCATGCGATTTGCTCCGGTTTGATGATGTGACTGTACTGCTGTTTGACGTAGCGGGCGCGGGTGATTTCCGCCTCGGTCAGCTTGCCGTCGTCCCAATAGATTTTGAAATCAGGGTCCGACTTGGGAATGGCGTAAGTCGGATTGGCCCAGAAACCGATGAAGATAAACTTCATGTGTCGGTCTTGTTTGGCCTGCTGGCAGAAGTTGTAATACCAGTTGAATCCGTTGGCGATTGATTCCCAGACGTACAGCCGGCTTGGATTCTGTCGCGCCAGCGAGGCCTTGAGACTTTCCACCCCGGCCAGCGACTTCCACTGCGCGCATTCGGTCGCGTGCATCATGTTGAGGGCGCGCGAGGCGCCCAGGTCGGGATTGGAGGCAGCGGCCAGCAAGTCGATTACCGACCGATTGGCGAACGCCATGCCGTTGCGGTTGTTCTGAATCAGCTTGTGCTCGGGGGACCGCCATTCCGGGGGCAGGGTTTCGAGCAGGCTCGCAAAAATGCGCCGCAGCCTTTCAAGGTTGTCAGTGCGATCCGCAATGATAGCACCTTGCACTCCAGGATTAGCCAGCGCCCAAAATAGCTCGACAACGCTGCAAACCGTCGTGATGGCGACTTGTCGGCATTTGAGGACGACGAATTCGTGAACACCTTCATTCAAGCCCTTGGCAATGGCGTCGATGATCAGGCGTTGGGAAGGCCAGGGTTCGATCCTGGTCCTTCCGCCTTCTTTGGTGTCGATTTCGACACTGGTTAGGAGATCATAAATCCCCTGTCTTACGGTTGGCACTAGCGTCCCCAAAAGGCACGATGGCCGGCTTGGGTGCCGGGCCATAGCTATCGCCGTCCCGACGCACCCATCGTCCTGACATGTACTCCTTGGAAGCCGCTTCGCGCAATTCGCGATTGGCTTGGATTTTGTGGAGCATTGACGTCGAATCTTCTGTCGCGGTTACCCCGGCCAGTTCCAGAGTGCGCAGCACGTCTTCAATCGCCAAGCCGACTTGGGCCAAGGTTGCGTAGATTTGCGCGAGAATCTTGTCGTCCATTTAGGTCTCCTGTATAGGGGATCATCCCACTTGCACTTGGACTTCACCGCCGGCCTTGGTCGGCGGTTTTTGTTTGCGCCCAGCAACGCTGCGCGTAGTTCAGCAGCGCGCGATAGACTTGGGGTTCCAGCCCTATCCAATGATCCTCGCCAAAGCGCGGCGCGCGCAGCGTGATCATGTAGCCGTCAAACGAGGCATACAGGCCGTCGCCGAGATACTCCTCGGGCTGTTCTTCGATCTTCTCCATTAGTTCTCCTTTCGTTCTAGTTTTGCCTTAATTTTTTTTGGGAATTTTTTTGGATTTTTGGCGCTAGGCCAGCAAATCTTCGGCCGATTGAGTTGAGTTTGTTTGCTTGCGCGCTGCTCGCGCAGCTCGTGCGGCTCGCTCCTCCTCCCGTGCCTTGTCGAGTGCCTTGAGCGTGCGCGTGACGACCTTGACGGATTTGCGGTATCTCGCTTCCGCTCGGATCAGGGTATCGAGCGCCTTGTCACGTCTTGCTGCAAGCTTGGTCACGTCATCGACCGCTTGCCGGTGTCTTTTCTGTACTCGTTCCAGTGCCTTTGTCATGTCTGCTCCTTTGGTTTGTTTGGATGAAGTGGAGCGGCATCGAGGTGTCCCCCCTCGACCCGCCCCTGCCATGTGTTGCCAATCTTGAACGGTACTAATGAAGCAGGGCGAGGATCACCGCAGATTGGCTTTCTGAATACCGACGCACACGGTCCCCGATACGGAGCGCAATCCTGCCCTAGCTTGGGATATTGTCATCCATTTCGACCCGTGGATACGATTTGTTGATCCGTATCATCATTGCGCGCCAGATCGCATCCGATCGGACGTCGTCGCTGCGCAGAAAGAAATCGACCGAGTCGCGCAGAAACGCTGATTGTGCGTCAGGGCTCCATTCCGCCGGCAGCTCCCAACTATCGATGCTGTGCAACAGACACAGCAGGTTGCGAAATTCTCGCTTGTTCATTTTTCTAGCTTCCATTTGTTTCATGGTTGCGGATTTCTGAATAGGGCTTTTTGCTGCATGATGCTTTCAATCATGTCCACAACGCGCCAATCGCAATCGGTATCATGCAGCGCTGCGCCGATTATTCCACCCGCGCATGTTGCCCAAGCCGTTACGCGCGCGTCGCCTTCTGGAAGTTTGTTGATAAGCATGCGCGTAAAGTACCCAACATCACGAATCGTTTGCGAGATGTAGTTCCTGTGCCGTTTTGATATTTTTGATTTTCGGACCTTCATGGGTTTTACTCCGTTTTTCATTTTCTCTCGGCGACCGCACGCCGGCTTGGCTCGCATGCGCAAGTCAGCCGGCGTGATTGTTTCGTGTTTCAGGGTTTCGCTCCATTGGTGTTGACTGCCCATCGACAACCGTTGTCGATCAGGAAGCAGGTTTCGCCGTTCTTGAGCGGGGGCATGCCGATATAGATTTCCCCGTTCTGTACTTTTTCGGGTACCAGAACCAATGCGGCCTCGCCGTATTGACTCTTGTAGTACCAAACTGCGTGCATCATGCTGCGGAAGTAGCTGGTTCCGTAGGTCATCGGTTTAGCGTCCAGGCTTGCCATTGCTTGGGCGCGGCCCCGCCGCACGCCATCCAGGTATCGAGTGCTTTCACATGCTGCGCTAGATCGATTGCTAGATCAGCAAGCAGGATGAAGTTGCCCTGCCTGATTTCCAGTTCACCGACTTGTTCGATTAGCTCGCGAATGACCACGAGCGCTGCGGTAGGGTCCATCAGATGAACCCTCCGCGAATTCGCATCAGCGCTGCTTGCGACACCTCGAAACCGAGGTGTTGGCCGCTGACGGATAGATCGGCTGCGGTATCGCAGACGAAGGGCGGACGGTTTTTGAACGACACGCGCAATCGCGAGATTTTGCTCAACGCGACGTTTTTCGGCTTGTGATGCGGTTTCATGATTGCTCCGATTAGTTGGTTGTGGCGTGATTGCCCAAATGCGGCGCTGTTGCGCCGCATGTAGTCAATCATTCGCCAGCAAAGTCGCGGCAATCATCGATTGCCGCTTGTTCCGTTTCAAACGGTCCTATCGGTTCGCCGTCCGGCAAGCAGCCGGGAAAGCAAAACCAATAATACCAACCCTCCTCCATGGGACCATCGCCCGACGCATTCTCGAATGCGTCTTTTACTGAAACGTAAAACACTTCCGCGTCGGGAAGTGCATGTTCGCTTTGCTCACGCTCCGCGTGACTGTAGAATTGTTTCATGGTTGCTCCGTTAGTAGAAGTTGATGCGGGAATCGTCCGGGTACTTGTGCTGCTGTTCGCCTGTTGTGTCGAACAGGATACCCGGCAATTGTCCGGCCGGGACTTCGTGGTGACACAAGTAGCGAAAGCCCCGGTAGTTGTTGGTTTCCATCAGCAGGGCGCCGACGAACGTATGCAGCATTTGCCGGCCCTCTCTGCTGCCCATGTCAGCACGCATGTACTGGTTTGCCTTGCTGACGACTAACTCCATTGAGCGGCTTCGCTTGCTCATGCTCGCCGCTCCTGACTTTCCAGGAACGACTCGAAACTGCTGATTACTTCGTCAGCATGCGGCTCACCGTTTCTTAGTCCGCTCCGATTGAAGCATTGCCAGCAAGCAAGTAGGCCGCTGTCTTTTGGCCCGTAGCAGAATGGGCAAGTGTACCCGTTCCGCGTTCGCGGGTTGTCTAGCGTATGTGTCATGGTTCGTTGCTCCGAGGTGTTGTTGAGCGGAATTGCTCCAGCGGCGCGGCATTGCTGCCGCGCCCCTAGCGCCTTTCACGCCGCTTGCTTCAGCTCTGCCATTTTGTTGGCCAGTGTGAACAGGGCGCGATTTAGCTTCACGTCCTGGTCAATTCCGTTCACACCACGCGTGGTGGTGCGGCGCGGGCGATTGTTGGCATCGCGGCCAACGGCCGTGAGTCCGCCGCGAATTGCATTCTCCTGCACCACGTTAAACACGTTCCAGAGATTGGGTGCAGTGTCTTCTCGCCGGTGCGGGATCAGCAATTGCTCAGCCTTGATAGGCGTTGCAACGTTGCCTTCTGCATCGGCAAAGCGCAGCGTATGTGCTGCCTCCGCAAAAACTTGCCGTTCCTCACGATTGAGCGTGATTGCTGGCCAGTCTTGCGGCGCCTTGAGGGAATGCTCTGCCGTATCAAGAATACGGTAGGTTCCCTCAATCACTTTGTTGGTCACGTCACCGCTATGGCGAACCTTGAGGCTATCCATATCGTCGGTTTGTGAGACAAGGCTGTTCATGCAAAGAATCTTGAACATGCCGGCCAACAAGTCATAAGCACTTGAACCATCGTTTGCGTTCTTGAGCAGTGTCTCAAAAACGGTATCGCCAACCTGATACTTTTTGTCGTCATCCAGGCGACGAAGGCGCACCATATGCTTGGTGAAGTCTTTACGATCATCAAGCCGAGTGATGCACTGCTTTGCAGCGACCACGCTAAAGCCTTCCCGCTGCAAGCCGCGCAACACTTCAATCGTCGGAATAGGCCGAAACCTATCTGACCGTGAGTGATGCGCTTCCGTAGCGAAAATGCTTGGCGCAAGGCGCCGCATATCGTCTTCACTCAGAGCTGTTGCATGATCGAACCGGGCGGACTGAGCGTAGACGGTGTTTGTACGAGTCATCAACATTGTAAGCACTCCCAAGTTTAAGCGCGGATTGCGCCGCAAGCGCCCATTAGGCGCTTGCGGAGCAATCAATGCGAAAAGAAGGGAGAGTGAAGGTGTTGCCCGTTCTCGGACGTACGCTTGGGATATGCCCCGCGATCCTTCATGTGAGCCCTTGCTGGGCGTCCGTCCGATCGACTCCTCATCTCGACCGTGGATTCAGTCTAGCAGAACTGCTTGATATGTCTAATCACAAGATTGTGAAGTCCATCTGCTTGGCCAAGTGAAAATGCTTGCCCACCTTTCGCGTGGGCAGGAGGCCCCGCATCATAAGTGGGCATCAAGAGATAATGCTTTACATTATAGATAACTATGTCTAATAACTT
>Ga0210402_10000532_pt1 | contig 42445 bp, 29 predicted proteins | sample IncBWC7MmetaG_FD_161055 | JGI IMG/M metagenome (GOLD analysis project Ga0210402, IMG submission 161055) | Forest soil microbial communities from Barre Woods Harvard Forest LTER site, Petersham, Massachusetts, United States - Inc-BW-C-7-M | ecosystem: Environmental > Terrestrial > Soil >...
TTCCGGACTTCAAATCCCTGCGGCCAATCTCGTTCTCTCTCCCGCTGCCTGACTCGGTAATGTCCAAACTCCAGGGCACGCCTCCGGCGTGCTCACGCCGGCTTTCGCCGGAAAACGGTCACGGTTTAAAGCGGGACGCTCGTCGTGACGATCGAAAGCCGCAGCTATCGCCCGAAGATCTCGTCGGGAGATCACACCGCACCACCGGCACTCCGAGGTTGACGAATGGCCATTCGCAACGCAGGAAGAACCGACCGTCCGACGCTGATATCGAATCGCCCGAGACGAGGATCGAAGTTGAGGCCCTCACCCGGCCGAGAGCTTCCACGAGGAGCTCAGATCAAACCTTGATCCGTTCGAAAGCCTCCCCGAGGAGGCAAAATCACGCCCTGACACGTCCAAAGCCTTCCCGAAGAGGCAAAGCCGCGCCTTGACCCATCGAAAGACTCTTGGGAGAGGTGGTTTTCGGCCTCCGACCGTCCGAAAGCCTCCTCAAGGTCTGATTTTCAGATCTTCGATCCGCAAATAGCCTCCTCAAGCTCTGATTTTCAGACCTTCGACCCGCGAAAAGCCTCCTCAAGGTCTGATTTCTAGACCTTCGTGTGTCGCAAAGCCTCCTCAAGGTCTGATTTTCAGACCTTCGTTCGTTCGTAAGCCACCCGTCATACGCCGGCGAGCTACACGAAGAGGCTTTCTGACGCGTGAATGCGTCCGCGCGCTACGGGAAGAGGCTTTTCGACGCTCGCGAACGCGCGGTAATCACCCTCATCAGGGTGGCGAGTTGCCGGGTGGGACGGAAGTCCGGCCCACGTCACCGGTGGTATCTTCAATTCGACCAAAAACGTCATGACCTCCTTCGACCTGATCATCGTCGGTTCCGGGCCGGCGGGGCTTGCGGCGGCGTCACACGCGCAGAGCAATGGGCTCTCCTACGCGCTGCTGGAGCGGACCGACCATCTGGCGGACACAATCGACGCCTACCAGGCCCGCAAGTACGTCATGGCCGAGCCGATGCTGATTCCGGCGCGGGGGGAGGTGCCGTTTCAGGCGGGGTCGCGGGAGTCGATCCTGGCGGCGTGGGGCGGACACGTGAAGGAGAAAAAGCTCAACGTCCTCTTCAACGCCGAGGTCAAGTCGGTGAAGAAGGAATCGGGGCGGTTCACGGTCAAGACGGCGAAGGGGGATGAGTACGATGCCGCCAACGTCATCCTGGGCATGGGGACGCAGGGGAACCCGCGCAAGCTCGGCGTGCCGGGCGAAGACCTTCCCCACGTTCGCTACCGGCTCGTCGATCCGGCGGAGCATCGCGATCAGGACCTCCTCGTCGTCGGTGCCGGCGACTCCGCGCTCGAAATCGCGATCGCTCTGGCTGATGAAAACCGCGTCGGACTGATCGTACGAGGGACGGAGATCACGCGCGCCAACGACGTCCTGATCAAGGAAGTCCTCAGCCGGCAGGCCACGGGGCAGATGACCGTCTACTTCAGCGCCAGCGTGAAGCAGGTCTATCCCGGCTATGCCGACCTCACCGTGCGCGGCGACGTGACGCGCGTGGCGGCGGAGCTGATCTTCCTCAAGCTCGGGGCCGACGCGCCGCGCAAATTCTTCGAATCGATCGGCATCACCTACAGCGGCAGCGGCAAAGACTCGCGCCCGATCCTCAGCCAGGTCCACGAGTCGAGCGTGCCGGGGCTGTTCCTCATCGGCGCCGCCAGCGGGCGCGATCTCATCAAGCTGGGGATGAATCAGGGCTACGAGGTGGTCGAGCACCTGATGGGACGCGAAGTCGAACCGGCCGACGAGGCGGTGCTGAAAGAGCGCCTGCCATTCTGGGAGGGGACCGTACGCGAGCGCATCGCCTTCCTGCGCACGCGCGTACCGCTGCTGGCCGCGGCGGACGAACAGCAACTCCGCGAGACCTTCCTCTCCGCCCGCGTCCGCGAGTACGGCGATGGCGAGATCATCATCCGGCAGAACGACTACACGAACGACTTCCTCATCATCGCCGCCGGCCGCGTCGAGTTGTGGAAGAAGCCGGAAAAGACAAACACGGAAATCAAGATCGTCGAGCTGACGGCCGGCAACTTCTTCGGAGAGATGAGCCTCATCTCCGGCCGCCGCCGCACCGCCACGGCGCGGGCGGTCGGAGCGACTCGTTTAATAGAAATACCCCGCAAGGCCATCCTCAAGCTCCTCGGCGCCGCGCCGAGGGCCAAGGCATTGGTCGATCAGGCCTTCCTGCTGCGCGCCTTCGGCGGCTACCTCTTCCCCGGCATCCCCGAGTCGCAGCTCGGCGAGCTGGTGGAGCTGGCGGTGGTCAACAACCTGGCCAAGGATGCCGTTGTGTTCAAAGAGGACGACCCGGCCGATGCTTTCTATCTCATCCGCAACGGCATGGTGAAGATCTCCAAGAAGTCGGGCGAGAAAGAGGTGGTGCTGTCGTACCTCGTGGCCGGCAACTTCTTCGGCGAGGCGGCCCTCTTCTCCGACACCGATCGGACAGCCACCGTGACGACGATCTTCCCGTCCGATCTGATCAAGCTCTCCAAGCGCGACTTTAACAACTTCCTGGCCGCGCACCCCGAGCTGCGCGAGGCGCCGTTGCGCAAGCTCGAAGAGCGCCGCATCGCCTCGCTCATCGCCGATGCCACCCCCGGCTCCGGGAACATCCTCAACGATCTGATCCGCGAGGAAGTGGTGATGGGGACGCAGACGCTGATCATCGACGAGCACAAATGCATCCGCTGCGGGAACTGCATCGCCGGCTGCGAAGGGGTTCACCGGGATGGACAGGCGCGCCTCTCACTCACAGGGATCAAGTTCTACAACCTCCTGGCGCCGAATTCGTGCTGGCAGTGCGAGAACCCGATGTGCATGCTGGACTGCCCGCCCGACGCCATCGTGCGCGATCCGCGCGGCGAGGTCTACATCAAGAGCAACTGCATCGGCTGCGGCAACTGCGAGCGCAATTGTCCTTATGGCAACATTTTCATGATCCATAAGGAGCCGAAGAAGACGATTTTCTCCTGGGTGGCCTCGCTGTTCGGTAAGGGCCATGAGAACGAGATCGAGCAGACCGTGGCCGTGAAGTGCGACCTCTGCCGCGAGATCTCCGGCGGACCGGCGTGCGTGCGGAGCTGCCCTACGGGGGCGGCCATTCGGTTGACGCCGGAGGAGTATCGGTCGACACTCGAGGAGTTGGTGATCACGCGAGGGGAGCGGTGAGCCGGTCTGGAACGCCGATAACCAGAAATTGTCTGCCGGCCTCTACGGCACAGACAAGAGTGTCTGTGCCACATAAATCCTGCTCCTGCAACGACGCCACGGTATGTGGCACAGACACTCTTGTCTGTGCGGTGTTGCGCTTCAGGAGCACGCCTTGCCAATAGCTCGCAGTGGCGTCCTCTGGCGCCGAGTCTTCTTCGTCCTGCTCCTCGCCTTTACGACGACGTTCATCTGGTACAAGCAGCACGAGTACATGCACGGCGGTTCCCGCTGGGGGCTGTTTTACGGGATCGTCGGCTTTTTCCTCTGCTACCTACTGGCTTTCTTTGGAATCCGCAAGCGCTGGTACCGCTCCACCTTCGGCACGGTCGAGCAGTGGATGCAATCGCACATTTACCTCGGCATCCTGGTGCTGGTCATCCTCATTTATCACACGGGGGGACGATTTAACGACAAGATCGCCGTGGCTACATTGATATTGGTGGCCATAGTCGTATCGAGCGGCGTGCTCGGCGCGATCCTCTATGTGACTGTGCCAAGGTTGTTAACCGAGGTTGAATCGAATTTGACGGTGGACGAGATATCGGAACAGCTCAATCAACTTGCCAAACAGATGGCCCGCATTTCCTCTGGGCGTTCCGCACCGTTTCAGCGCATTTACGGCCAATTGATCCGCGAAGGAGAGCCGGGATGGCTGGCCGGCTGGCGTCTGCTCTTCGCGAGGATGCGCCGCGGTCCCGCTCCGATGGCGGGCGACTGGGCCAACCTTCTGAGCCTCGTGCAGAAGGATGAACAGGAGGAGCTGCGCCAACTGCTGGTTGTATCGCGGCAGCGAAAAGAGCTACTGATCCGGCTCATTTACCAGCAGCGCTACAAGAACGTCCTCGAATTCTGGCTCTACATCCACATCCCGTTTACGATTCTGCTGTTGTTGTTCGCGATCATCCACGTCGTGGCGGTATTTTATTACGGGAGGGTCGCGTGGTAGCCGACTCCCTACAATTCCGCCCTTTGGGAAAACCTTCCACCACAGAGGCACAGAGGACACAGAGGTTCTTTTTTTGTTTCTCTGTGTCCTCTGTGCCTCTGTGGTGGAAGCCTTTCCTGCGGGCTCTCGATGAAACAGCCTGGTTAGAGGCTACCGGGGGGGCTGCCCCATGAGTTTCGTCATCCAGCGCGCTTCGGGGCGCGGGCTGGCGCTGACGCAGGTGCGGTGCGATCTGCTCCGCATCGGGCGGGGGACGAATGCCGAGCTGCGCTCGGAGAATCCTGCCGTCGCCCTCGAGCATGCCGTCATCGTATGGGAGGCCAACGGCTTCACCATCACCGACAAAGGGAGCATCACCGGCACCTACGTCAACCGCCGGCCGGTGGAGACGGCGCGGCTGGCCAAAGGCGACGTCATCGAGATCGGCGACCTGCGCATCGAGGTGCAGGTCCTCGAGGCGGGCAAGCCGCTCTTCATCCGCGTCAGCACGACATCGTCCGCACCGGGTGCTTTCTCCGGTGATGACGAGGAAATCGTCCAAGGTGCGGGAGCCCGCGGCGGTGCCCTCAAGGCGCGGAAGATCGACTACGTCGACGCCTTTCGTCTCAAACGCGCCTGGCTGACCAAGCTCTCGCTCATCGCCATCCTTCTGATCATCGGCTTCCTGGTCGTGGACGAGGTCACCAAGCCGGAAAAACAGAGCGCGTTCATGCCGGGAGGGATTTCGTCCGCGCACGCGCGGGCGAAAGATCCGAAGAGCGGCGAGCTGATTGGCAACAACTGCTGGGCATGTCACGACCCTTGGCGCGGCGTCTCCGACACGAGTTGCACCGAATGTCACGGCAGACTGCCGCATGCCGAAAATGAAAAAACTGCTCCGGCATGCGCCGACTGCCACTCCGAGCATCGCGGCTTCGCCAAACTTTCCGCCGCCGCGGACGCCACCTGCGTCTCCTGCCACGGCGACATCGCCGCACACGTCAACGACCCCGCCGCGCTGGCGACGCGACCGAGAGAGAACCTGCACATCCTCTCCTTCGGCGACCAGCATCCCGGCTTCACGCCTCGGAGCGATCCCGACACCCTCCTCTTCAACCACGCGCTCCACCTCAAGGCCGGCGGCGTCTTCAACGGAGAGGGACGCCGCGAGGAGCTGCAGTGCACGCAATGCCACAAGCTCGTCGAGACCAAGAGGAAAGTCGATCCCGCGCCCATCAGTTTCAGGAGCCACTGCCAGCGCTGCCACAAGCTGACCTTTGATCCCCGTTTCCCCGACGTCGAAGTGCCGCATGGCGGCGATCCCGCCGACGTCTACGGCTTCGTCCTGGCCACCTACGCCGGCAACCGCGACATCATCGGCAAGAGCCCGGAAGAGGTCCGGCGCATTCTGACGCTGCGGCCGCCGTCAACTCCCGACCAGGGAGCGGTGCTCAACGCCGAGCAGGTCGTCAAGGTCAAATGCAGCAAGTGCCACATCCTGCAGCGCTCCGGCACCCGCCTGGCCGCGAAGCCGCCCGAGATCCCGGCGCGCTGGTTCCTGAAGGCGAAATTCACGCACACACCGCACCGGACTCTCCTTTGCGAGTCGTGTCACGAAAAGGTCCGTCAGAGCACCAATACGTCAGACGTGCTGATGCCCGTGCGTAAAGATTGCACCGGATGCCACGGCGGGCAGTCGGCAAAAACATCCAGTAGCTGCGCAACCTGTCATGAGTATCATGAGCATTCGAAGGTCTTGTTGACGAAATTGGGGGCTTCCTTCGGGAAAGGAACGCCTCTTGCCGCAAAGGATCTCGGAGGCGGAGCCCGGATGATCGATACGGTTTTACTGTGGGCCATCGTCCTGTTGCTGCTGGTGGTTCTCGTGCCGGCGGGGCTGGCGCTCGTCCAGCGCATCCGGGCCGGAGAGCTCGATCGCGCTGCCGGCGTGCGCGCGGCGGCGGCACCACAGGCGCCGACGTCGAAGATTCCGCCGCTTCAGGGCTCTGAGGCGGCTGCACCGACACCCGCGCCACCACCCCCACCGGCCAAAGCGCCCGACATCACGAAAATGGCTCCCGTCCCCACGGCCCCCGCTGAGGGATCGACAGTAATGGTGCAGTGGTACGGCCTCCTGCAGTGCACCGGTGGCAAACTGGAAGGGCAGCGCTTCATCATCGACGAGGGCGGCCTCTACATTGGCCGCGACCCGGCCATGTCGCAGGTGGCCATCTCCGACAACCGTATTTCCAAACGGCACGTGCGGATCATTCCGCGAGATGGTAAGGTAATGGCCATCGATCAGAACTCGACGAACGGTACGTTCCTCGGCAAGGCCGGAGGCGAACGGATCACGGAAGTACAGCTCAAACGGGGAGATGTTCTCGTCCTGGCCGACAACGCGGTCACGTTCGTGTACCAGATTTAGAAGCCTGCGCGGCAGAATGATGAAACGAAGATGTTGGCCGAGCCTTAGGCAACCGGCCGTGCCGGCCTAGCGAAGGGTGGAGGGAGACCGCGGATGCGCTCCGGTGTCACGTCGATCCTCATTTTTCTCGTCGCCACCGCCTGCCTGGCGCAGGGCCGCACCACCGGACGGCGGGACAGGGCGTTGGCGACGACTCCCGATCCCCCTTCGTGCGCGCTCCCGCTGAACGCGGCTCTTCCCGACGTCTGCACCGACGGCGCGATCGGCTTGGGGACGCCGGAACCGTTCAGCGCCATTTCGAAGGCCGAGGCGAATGAGATCGTCAAGGCGGCGGCGACGGCACTGGCGGGCGATACGGCCACCATCGCCATCGTCGACCGCACCGGCCGGCCGGTGGCGCTGTTCCGGCAGGCCAACGCCAACCCTGCTAACGACGACGTCGCTCTCGGTGTGGCCCGCACCGCCGCATTCTTCAGCAACAGCCAGGCGCCGCTCTCCTCGCGCACCGTCCGCACCATCGCCCAGGTTCACTTCCCGCCCGGAGTCGTCAACGCACCGGTCGGGGCGTTGTATGGAATCGAGCAGTCCAATCGCGGCTGCGATCTGAACCTCCTATGGAACACGAACCAGTGTGTGCCGCGCGCGAAATCAATCGGACAATTCGCCGCTTTTACAGGCGCTCCCAAGCCCTGTCCTGCCGCCGACCGCTCCGGATGCGGCCCCGGCCTGATCACCGGAAAAGTTCTGCCGGATGATCCACCGTATCCGCAGGAAGTCGGCAACCGTCCGGTCAACGCCGGAGGCATCCCGCTCTACCGGATCCTCGACGTCAGCGCCGTCAAGCAGGGGATCGCCCGAACCGGCAAGCTCCTCGGCGCCATCGGCGTGGCCGGCATCGCCGGCGATCCGCAGCTCGCTGAATTCGCCGCCGTCACCGGCGCCTTCGGCCCGTTGAATGCCGGCGTCGCTCCGATCATCCCACTGCCGAACTATCCCCTCCCCCAGCCGCAGAACGTTTTCATCGACGGCATCCGCCTGCCGTTCATCGGTCCCGACCAGAAACTGCGCTTCAATTCAGACGGACTGCCGATCGGTCTCCAGCAGCTTCCCGGCAGCTCGCCCGGCTTGGCCAGCGGATTCACCAACGGCACGTTCGTCTACGGACCGTTCAATGGCGGTTGTGCGCCGAACGGCTACCTGGCCGGCCCTTATAGCAGCGCCTTCCCCGGCGGCTTGACCGCGACGCAGGTCGACACCATCGTGCAACGCGCCGTTGCCGCGTCGAAACGGACCCGCGCCCAGGTGCGGCTCCCCCTCAGCAGTTACTCGCGCATGGTCATCTCCGTCGCCGACCTCGACGGAACGCTTCTCGCCCACTACCGGATGCCTGATGCGCTCTTTGATGCGGTCGACGTCGTTCCGGCCAAGGCCCGCAACGTCGTGTATTTCAACAGTAATGACCCGAACGTCCGCACCGACCTGCCCGGCATCCCCACCGGCTACTGGGTGACCACGCGCACGATCGGCTTCGGTGCCCAGCCGCTCTACCCGCCCGGCATCGACTCGAACGTCTTCGAGGTCGGGAACGGACCGTGGTACTCGACTCTCTTCCTGCCGAACATCGCCAACACGTGCAGCCAGGGATCGCAGGCGCCGAACAACAACCAGAACGGCATCACCTTCTTCGGAGGGGCGACTCCCCTGGTCGTTAACGGCAAGCTCGTCGGCGGCCTCGGCGTCAGCGGCGACGGCATCGAGCAGGACGATTACGTCACCTACCTCGGCGCAGGCAGCTTCCTCCCCCCGACCGACAAATGGGCTGATCAGCTCAAGGTCAACGGCGCTCGCCTCCCCATGTTCAAGTTTCCCCGGAGCCCCGAAGGTGTCACGGAGTGCGGGGGGAAGCCGTGTTCGTAGCGGGAAAATCGGCTGCTGCGTTTTTGATCGCATTCGCGGTGGTCGCGCGGTCGCGCGGTTCCGAGGTCTCGCAGCAGGCAATGGCTCCAACGCCCCGCGAGACCGCGCAACCCCGAGACCCCGCAACCGCGCCCATCACCATCAACGACGACCAACCCGTCTACGCCGAGGGTGTTCCCTTCCTGTTGACGGGAAGCTCGCTGCCGGGTGCCATCGTCACCATCTCCATCGAGAAATCGGGCAACGGCCAGACCACCGCCGACGCTTTCGGCCATTGGACATTGATCTGGACACCGCCGGTGAAGACCGGCACATGGACCATCACCGCCACCTCGGGCGGCGTCACCGCGACGCAGCTTCTGCGGGTGCAAATTCAAGGGAACGTACAGCGGCAGCCGATCGTCGAGCCGGTCGTGCGCTACGGCACGCCGGAGATTCCGCACCCCGAGGCCTATCAGGAGATGACGGACCGGTGGCGCATCGCACCGCCGCCGTATGAGCTGACCGAGAAATCGAAGGGCCGCTCCATCGGCAACAAGGGCGCAACGACTGATCCCTACAACCAGAACCTCCTCAAAGGCGACCTGCCGATTTTCGGGAAGGACTGGTTCCTCGACTTCACCGGCATCAGCGACACCCTGGCCGAATCGCGCACGCTGCCGACGCCTTCGGGCGTCAGCGCCGTCAAGCCGACCTCGATCACAGTCTTCGGCAAAGACAACCAGAATCTCTTCAACGAAAACCTCATCGCCTCGTTCGACCTCTTCCAGGGCGACACCGCCTTCAGACCGATCACGCAGCGCTTCAAGATCACGCTGATCGAGAACATCAACTACGTCCACCTGCGTGAGAATGCTCTCGTCAAGCCCGACGTGCGGCGCGGCACGTCGCGGACCGACGGGTATCTTTCGGTGCAGGAGCTCTTCTACGAGCGCAAGATCCGCGACGTCTCGCCGAACTACGACTTCATGTCATTCCGCGTCGGGTCGCAGCCCTTCAACAGCGACTTCCGCGGGTTTATCTTCAACGACACGAACCTAGGCGCCCGCCTATTTGGCAACTTCGCGTCCAATCGCTATCAATACAACGTTGCGGTGTTCGACCGGCTTGAGAAAGACACCAACTCCGGGCTCAACACAATGGAGCTCCGCGATCAGCAGGTCGGTATCGCCAATATCTACCTTCAGGACTTCCTCGCCCGCGGCTACACCCAGGAGTTCAGCGTCCACTATCTGCGCGACGGCGCCACCTTCCACTACGACCGCAACGGGATCCTGGTGCGCCCTGCTCCGGTCGGCGTCTTCACGCCTCACCAGATCCGTGCCACCTACATCGGTGAGGCGGGCCTGGGACACATCGGCCGCTTCAACGTCGATCACGCCATCTACTACGTCTTTGGCACCGACGAGTTGAATCCGATTGCCGGCCCCGATCCGAATCTAAAGAACGGGAACGCCGTGAAGATCGGCGCCGCCAGCGCGGCGCTCGAGGTCACCTACGATCACGACTGGTACCGGCCTCGCCTGGCGTTCTTCTACGCCTCGGGAGACAAGAATCCGCGCGACCGCAACGCTCGCGGTTTCGACTCCATCTTCGATAGCCCCGCCTTCGCCGGAGGCGGCTTCTCCTTCTTCAACCGCCTCGGCATCCGCCTTCCGACGACCGGCGTCGCACTCGTCGAGCGCGGCTCCCTGCTGACCAGCCTGCGCAGCTCGAAGGATGAAGGGCAGCCGAATTACGTCAATCCTGGCGTGCAGATCGTCAGCACGGGAATCGACGTCAACGTCACCCCGCGGCTGACGGCGATCTTCACCGGAAACTACATCCGCTTCGATGCCGTCGAGCCGGTCGAGGCCATCCTCTTTCAGGGCAACATCCACAAATCGCTCGGCACCGATCTCTCGGCCGGACTTCGCTACAGGCCGCTCCTCAACCAGAACATCGTCATCGTCGGCGGCACCGCCGTACTCCTCCCCGGCCGAGGATTCAAAGACATCTATGAAAAAGACCGGCCGCTCTACCACGTCTTCACGAACGTAATCCTGACCTTCTGATGAAACGGATAACGATCACTCTCGCCGCAGTTCTCTTAGTCGCGCTGGCCGTGATCAAAATCCGCGCGCAGTCATCACCCGACCTCCCGCCGCTCATGCGCCAGACGCAGGCCGAGGCCGATGCGAAGAGTGCCGGATGCCTCTCGTGTCATAACGGGATCGAGCCGATGCATGCCTCGGCCGCGGTGAAGCTGGCCTGCACCGATTGCCACGGCGGCGACGGCTCCGCCAAGACGAAAGAAGCCGCGCACATCAAGCCGCTCCATCCCGAGATCTGGAAGACCTCGGCCAATCCGCAGCGCAGCTACACCGCCCTCTTGAAAGAGACGCCGGAGTTCGTGAAGTTCGTCAATCCGGGTGACCTTCGCGTCTCGCAGGAGACCTGCGGCGGCTGCCATCAGCGGCAGGTCAACGCCGTCCCTCGCAGCACGATGACGACGTCCGCCGTTTTCTGGGCCGCCGTCAGTTACGCCAACGGTCTCGTCAGCCGCAAGCAGGGACTCCTCGGCGAGAGCTACAACCGCGCCGGCAACGCCACGGCCATCAAACCGGCGACGACGCCGACACCCGACCAGATCGCCAACGGCGCGCTGCCGATTCTCGTTCCGCTGCCGCGCTGGGAGATCTTTCAACCGGCCGAGTACTTCCGCGCCTTCGAGCGCGGCGGCATCTCGGGCAGCAGCTCCTTCCCCGACATCGGCAATCCCAACCCCGAGGGGGAAGCTGGGAAGCCTGACATCCGCCTCGGCAACCGCGGGCGCGGCACCGGCCTGCGCATCTCGCCCGCGCTCATCAATCTCAATAAAACACGGCTCAACGATCCGCATCTCTCGTTCCTTGGCACGAACGATCATCCCGGCGACTACCGATCCTCAGGATGTACGGGATGCCACGTCGTCTATGCCAACGATCGTGATCCGCTTCATTCCGCCGGCTACGGCCAGTACGGCAACACCGGCCTCTCCATCACCGGCGACAAATCGATCCCGAAGAACGAGCAGGGGCATCCGCTGCGCCATCAGTTCACGCGCGCTGTGCCGACGAGCCAGTGCATGTCGTGTCACATGCATCAGCCGAACTCCTTCGTGAACACCTACCTCGGCTACACGATGTGGGACTACGAGTCGGACGCCGAGCTGCTCTGGCCGAAGCAGCAGAAGTATCCAACCGAAGCCGAGAAGCGCGCCTCGCTCGATGCCGATCCCGAAGGGGCGGCGCCGCGCGGGTTGTGGAGCGATGAGAAGTTCCTCGAGAACGTCTCCGGCCTCAATTCGCAGGCGAAGAACACCCAGTTCGCAGACTACCACGGCCACGGCTGGAACTTCATGGCCGTCTACAAACGCGACCACAAAGGCAACCTGCTCGACGGCGACGGCAAGATCGTTTCGTTTGACGACCCCGCCAAGTTCAGCAAAGCGGTTCACCTGCAGGACATCCATCTCGAGAAGGGGATGCACTGCGCCGACTGTCACTTCTCGCAGGACGAGCATGGCAACGGCCAGATCTACGCCGAGTACGGCAACAACATCGAGATCGAGTGCCAGGACTGCCACGGCAACGTCGACGCCTACACGAACCTGCGCACCTCCGGCCCGGCCGCGCCGCCGGGAGGGACCGATCTTCGCCTCGGAACCACGCCGTTCGGTCAACGTCGCTTCATTTGGGTCAACGGCAGGCTGTATCAGCGATCGATGCTGAACCCTGGCATGCAGTGGGAAGTCATCCAGGTCAAAGACAGCATCACGCCCGGCAACCCGCACTACAACGAGCGCTCCGCGTACGCGAAGACGATCCAGCGCGATGGTACGACCTGGGGCCTGTCATCCAGCGCGAACTTCGCCCACGCCGACGCCAAGATGACCTGTTACGCCTGCCACACCTCATGGATGACGTCGTGCTCCGGCTGCCATCTGCCGCAGGAGCAGAATGCCAAGACCGAGGTCCATCACTACGAGGGCGGCGAAACGAGAAACTACGCCTCCTACAACCCGCAGGTCATCCGCACCGACGTTTTCATGCTCGGCGTCAACGGCACGACCAAAGGACATCGCCTCGCGCCGGTGCGGTCATCATCCGCGCTCGTGATCAGCTCGACGAACGCCTTGCGAGACCGGATCTACATCCAGCAGCCGCCCATCTCCTCGCCCGGATATTCGAGCCAGGCATTCAACGCCCACGTCCCGCACACCGTCCGCACCCGCGAAACGCAGGGCTGCGGAAGCTGCCACATCACCAAAGAGAACGACAACAACGCCTGGCTCGCCCAGCTACTTCTCCAAGGGACCAACTTCGTCAACTTCATCGGCCGCTACGCCTACGTCGCGGAAGGAAAAGGGGGGTTCGAGGGCGTCTGCGTCACCGAGTGGGACGAGCCGCAGACAGTCATCGGCTCGTCGCTGCACAAGATCGTCTATCCCGACTACTACGCGAAGCATCAGGCCAACAAGCTGGAACTGCAGACCGCGCACGAACATCACGGCGACTCACGCTCGCTGCAGATGCGCGGTGAGTTCATCTACAGCGCAAACGGCGAGGAAGGCTTCAGCGTCTACGACATCGCCAACATCGACAACAAGGACTTCTCCGAGCGCATCGTCTCCCAGCCGGTCTCACCGCTCGGCCAGCGCACCTTCGTGAAGACGAAGTTCGCCTCGGCCGTGGCACTGCCGACGACGATGCCGGTTGCCCCCACGCGCGAGACGCAGTTCCTCAAGGAAAACGAAGAACAGCCGATTCACCCGCTCTACAGATACGTCTACGTCGCCGACCGCGAGGAGGGGCTGATCCTCATCGACGTGACGACGCTGTCGGACGCCAATCCGTCGAACAACTTCCTCACGCGCGCCGTGACATTCAACCCAGGCGGCGCGCTAAACGGCGCACGCTCGATCTACGTCGCCGGCCGCTGGGTCTTCATCGGCGCCGAGGGAGGCTTGGTCATCGTCGACGTCGACAAGCCGCTCGCGCCGAGGATTGTCGCCACGATCCCCGAATTGAAGGGTGCCACCGGCATCGGCGTGCAGTTCCGCTATGCCTTCGTCACCACGCCGGAAGGATTGGCCAGCGTCGACATCACCGACCCGTCACACCCGCGCGTGGCCGCGCGCCTGGCCATTCCCGACGCCCGCAGCGTCTACGTCGCACGCACCTATGCGTACATCGGCGGTGGAGCCCGCGGGATGGTCATCGTCGACCTCGAGCACCCGGAGAAGCCGGCCATCCTCCCGTGGAACGACGAGCGTCCGCATGACGCCAACGACGTGAAAGTGGCCTCGACCAACGCATCGACCTTCGCCTACGTCGCCGACGGCAAGTACGGTCTCAAGATCTACCAGCTCCTCTCCCCCGAATGGACTCCCGGATACGCCGGCTTCAGCCCGCGTCCCGCGCCGCGCCTCATCGCCACCCGCCGCACGCACGGCCCGGCGCTGGCGGTCTCGAAGGGCCTCGACCGCGACCGCGCCGTCGACGAAGGCGGCAATCAGGTTTCGATCTTCAACCGCATCGGCGCGCGCCCGATGACGCTCCCCGAGATGCAGCGGCTCTACCTCCGCGACGGATCGCTCTATACCGTCAGCGAGACGCCGACTACGAAGCCGGTCACGAGGTGATGACGATGAAGCGAATGATGATCCTTTTCGTGCTGATGCTGGCCGCCGTTTCCTCGGCCCAACAACCGGGCAACCCGGCAACACCGCAACCTCAAACCCCGGCACCGGTGCAGCCACCGTCTGTTCCCGACCACTACGACGGCGTCGCCTCCTGCGCAAACTCCGGCTGCCACGGCTCGACCCAGCCGCTGGACGCCTCTCACGTCCTGCAGAACGAGTACTACACCTGGCTGAGTAAAGACCGCCACGCACAGGCCTACAACGTCCTCTTCAGCGACCGCTCCGCGCGCGTGGCCCGCAACATGCGCCTCAAGGGAAAGGCCTATCAGGAAGCCGTCTGCCTCGATTGCCACACCACGAACGTTCCCGCGCGTCTGGTCTCCGGCAAAGTGGACGTCGAAGACGGCGTCCAATGCGAAGCCTGCCACGGCCCCGCCAGCGGCTGGCGCGCCGAGCACACGCAGGCCGGCTGGACGCACGAACAGTCGGTGGCGCGCGGGATGACCGACCTCCGCAACCTCCCCGTCCGTGCCTCCGGCTGTCTCTCCTGTCACCTCGGCAACGACAAGAAGGAGGTCGATCACGAGCTGATCGCCTCCGGCCACCCCATCCTCGCCTTCGAGCTCGACAACTACACCGAGACCATGCCGCCTCACTGGCGCCGAGGAAGAGACTCCGTGGCTGCCGACACGCACGGCGCGCGCGCCTTCGCCGTCGGCCAGGCCGCCGCATTCAGCCAATCGCTCGACAATCTTGCCCGCCACGCCCGCGGCGAGAAGTGGCCGGAGTTCTCCGACATGAGCTGCATCAACTGCCACCACTCGCTCGAGACCAGCGGCTGGCGTCAGGAGCGCGGGTGGCCGGGCCGCGCCGGCCTCCCTTCGTGGAGCCCGCAGCATTGGGCCGTCCTCCGACTCCTCGTCGGGCGCGCCAATCCTTCCGCGCGCGCAAAGCTCGACAACGACGTGGAGATCGTCGCTGTGCGTGTCGCGCGGATGAACGACTCGAACGGAGTTCTTCAGGCAGCCAACGAGGCCCGGCGCACCATCGACAACGTCATCCCCCAGATCGCCGCCCTGAGCTGGCGCGATGACGATGTCCGCTCCATGATGCGTACGATCGCCAGCGACACCGACTTCCTCCTCACCGCCGACGTCCATTCCGCCGAGCAGACCGCGCTGGCGTTGCAGAGCCTTGCCTCCGCCCTCACTCGGAGCAACCCGCGCCTGCTCAAGAGCCCGATGACCGAAGCGATCGACGCCCTCTTCGAAGAGGTCAAGAGCCGCGAGCGCTACGAACCGTCACGATTCGTGCAGAAGCTGGCGGCGCTGAAGGCAACGTTGTAGCGCCGTCAGCGTTGATCGCGAAGGGAACCTATGCGTTACCCTCTGCCGAACTAACCATTACTGCCTCTTTTCTTCTGCCAAATTCCGAGGTACCCTCGGTCGAGAGTTCGTCATGAAAGAATACAAAGTCAAAGTCATCGTGCTGAATGACGGCAGGGTCGTCCTCGAGGGCGTTCCGGTCGTCGAGGGCCAGGAGATAGAAGTCACGATCAAGATCGAAGATCCCGTGTTGCCGGCATATCCGCTCTGGGGTCTTCCCTTCCGGCTCGACGATCCGTTCGGCCCCGCCGTCGACCCGTCGGAGTGGAACGTCTTGAAGTGATTCTGCTGGACACGCACGTCTGGGTCTGGTGGGTCCACGGCGACCCGATACCATTCGAATTGAGACAGGCGATCGAGTTGAGGGAGGACGAGGGGTTTGCCGTCAGTGCGATCTCCTGCTGGGAGGTCGCCAAACTCGTCGAGTACGGCAGGCTGGAGCTCCCGACCGATCTCTCCAGCTGGCTCAATCTGGCACTCAAAGAGTCCGGGGTGAGCCTGATTCCTCTGACGCCACGCATCGCCGCCGAGAGCACCAGACTGCCGGGAGATTTTCATCGCGACCCAGCGGATCAGATCATCGTAGCGACAGCGCGCATCCACGATCTCCCGCTCGCAACCTGCGATGAAAAGATTCGTGCTTACCCATATATCCAACTCCTCACCCAGGACCAGTGGATTCAGGACAGCTGAACCGGCAGCACATCGCTACCAAGGCGCGATGAGGTCCACGGGCGGGCGTTGATGGCCAAGGCTGATTCTTCATTCTAAAGCTCCCGGAGCCCGGCGGGCCCTTTGTACAGAAATTGCAGTAGACCAACGCATGACAACAAAGACCTACACCGCGGCCTCGTTCGCCCTTCTGTTCGCAATCACATCCGCCGGCTCGGCGATCGCCGGCACCATCGTCGTTCCCGCGGGAACGCCGATCCGCTTCAAGCTCCTGCGATCGATCTCCACCGCCACGGCACGAAGCGGCCAGTCGGTGCCGGCTGAATTGACGGCCCCTATCGTAGTCAACGGCAACACCGTGGCGCGGGCAGGGGCGCCGGCCGACGTTCAAATCAGAAGCGTCGAAGCCTCGGGACGGATCGGCGGGTCGGCCAGTCTTAACTTCTCACTCAGCTCGATCAGGCTCGCCAACGGCAGCACTGTCGCCGTTCGAACCTCGCACTACGCGCGCGAAGGGAAAGCGCACGCCAAGCACAACGCCACCGTCATCGCTGCCGGTGGCATCCTCGGGGCGCTCGCTGGTCAGGCCATCGGCCACGATCGCGATGCCACCGCCAAAGGGGCCGCCATCGGAGCCGGCGTCGGGATCGCCGGAGCCGCCGCAACGGGCAAGTTCGACTTCGAGGTTCCGGCCGGAAGCCACTTCCGGCTGACCCTGAGGTCACCCGTCCAAACGACATTCTGACGGCGCACCCTAAACGCGGCGCCATCCGCATCGTCTGATCATTGATGGCCCGTCACCCACCCTCGCTGGCCGGCATCGCAGCAGCCCTGCTGGTGCTGGCGTTGTGCTTCGGCATCATCGAGCGCATCGCCCCGGCGATCCGAGGACTTTCGATCTGGCGCTGGCACCGCCGCATCGATTTCCTCTACTGGTTCTTCACGCCCATCGTCACCCGGACGGCGTCCACCATCGCTGTCGCTGCGACGGCATTCGCGGTCGTAGCCATGACGGGACGTGCCGGTCTGCTGCACGGCGCCGTGGCGCGGCAACCGCGTCTCCTGCAACTGTTCGAGCTTCTGCTACTGGCTGATCTAGCCGGCTACTGGAGCCACCGGGCCTTTCACAAACGGCCGCTTTGGCGCATTCACGCCATCCATCACAGCTCGACGGATCTCGACTGGCTGGCTGCCTCGCGCGTTCACCCCCTCAACGAGATCCTCACCCGCTCCGTTCAGGTGATCCCCTTCCTGCTCCTCGGCTTCCGCGGTGACGTCGTCGCAGGCCTTGTCCCTCTCCTCACGCTCTACGCCATCTTCCTCCACGCCAACGTGACATGGGACTTCGGCCCGTTTCGCACCCTTCTGGCCAGTCCAGCCTTCCATCGCTGGCATCACACGTCGGAGGAAGCCGGCCTCGACCACAATTTCGCCGGCATGTTCCCCTGGCTGGACCTCCTCTTCGGGACGCTCTACCTCCCGAAGGGAAAGCAACCAACGACGTTCGGTGTAGCCGGCGACGTGGTTCCGGGGACGTTCCTGGGGCAATTGCTCTACCCTCTGCGTCCCGCGGAACGCGAACACGCTCGACCGGCGTAACCGGGCGCGCCCCCCAGCGCTCGATCACAATTCTGCAATCAAACGGCTGCCAAAACCAATGACGCGCAGGTGTCATTTTTTAGTGGTGTGGTCTTCCGTTTATCGTTACACTCCTTCACTAAAGCGCAACCTATCGGCATTAGTTCCGTGACAACGGCGGGGCTACTACTCCGCCCTTCCCATCTTCCCATCTGGCGGTACCAGGGTGAGGGTCGCGTCGGCCTCTCACCTAGTTTTCGTCTTTCTCTCAACCTTTTGGAGGAGGTGCCATGACCACCAGACGAGTCATCCCGGTCGCGCTGTTTCTCTCGTTATTCGTTGTCCTTCAGGCATTTGCCCAGACAGATCCAGGGGTCCGCGGAGGAGGAGCGGCCGCCGGATCACCGCTCGCTTCGGTCGCTGCTAACAGTCCCGTCACGATCCTCGACTTCTTCAACGATGCCAAGAGCCGATTCCAGGAGATCGATTCGGTCCAGGGAACGATCGGGGGCGAACCTGGCGTTGGCCTGGGGCCGCGCTTCAACTCGAGGAGCTGTGCGGCATGCCACGCCCAGCCGGCTGTGGGCGGAACTGCCCCGGCCACGAATCCTCAGGTCGCCGACGCCACCGCTCACGGGGCACAAAACACCATTCCGTCGTTCATCACCTCGACCGGGCCGGTGCGCGAGGCAAGGTTCGTCTTCTTCACAAACTCGAATGGAACTCCCAACCCCAATGCGCCCAATGGCGGCGTGGAAGATCTCTACACGATCACCGGCCGCAGCGACGCGGGCCCCTGCTCGATTCCGCAGCCCAGCTTCGCCACGCAGCAGTCCAATAACAACGTGATCTTCCGCATCCCGACACCGACCTTCGGAACAGGTCTCGTCGAGACCATTGCGGACGAGACTCTGCTCGCCAATCAGCAGAGCTCGTTCAACAACAACCAGGGCATCACCGGCACGTTCAACCACAACGGCAACGACGGCACGATCAGCCGCTTCGGATGGAAAGCCCAGAACAAGTCGCTGGAGCTCTTCGTCGGAGAGGCCTATAACGTGGAGCAGGGCGTTACGAACGAGATCTTCCCGCAGGAGCGGCCGTTGCCCGGCGAAGACATGGGCATCATCGGCGGTCAGTCATCGACCAATGGCCTGCCCGCGAACTGCCGTGGCAATGCCACGCCGGAAGATCACACCAACTTCAATACGACGGCCATCGGGACACTGAGTGACCTCGCGCAGTTCGCGATGTTCATGCGTCTGCTGGCACCGCCCACTCCCTCAACCACCGTACCGGGCGGTGCGACGTCGATCACCAATGGCCGCAACCTCTTCATCTCCATCGGCTGCGCGATCTGCCATACGACGAGCCTCACCACCGGCACGTCCTCCTTTACGTCCAGTCTCAGCAACGCTACCGCGAACCTCTACAGCGATCTCGAGATTCATCACATGGGAACCACGCTTGCCGACAACGTCTCTCAAGGCGGCGCCGGTGGCGATCAGTTCCGCACAGCGCCGCTGTGGGGCGCGGGGCAGCGCATCTTCTTCCTGCATGACGGGCGGACCAAGGACATTCAGGCCGCCATCCTTGCGCACAATGCCAGCGGCTCCGAGGCCAACGGGCCGTCCTATACGTTCTTCGTCAACCTCAGTATCAGCCAGGAGCAGGACATCCTCAACTTCCTGAGATCTCTCTAACCGATCGTTTCCCGGCCGGCCGCTGATGCGAAGGCGTCAGCGGCCGGTTTCACCAAGGAGGTGCGTGTGCTCCGCTGCCGGTTCGCCTGTCTGCTTTTGTTCCTCTGCTCATCCTCATCCCTGTTCGCGCAGTTGCCGGCGAACACGATTCTCATCAAAGGAGCGGAGCCGAGCGCCAGCGATTCGAAAACCCCGCTACCTGAATCGGGCAAGGTCGCGGACAACATCTACGAGAATCGCTACTTCGGCTTTTCGTATCATCTGCCGGCCGACTGGTCCGAACCGTACGCCGGTCCTCCCCCATCGGATAGCGGCAGCTACGTGCTGGCCGAGTTCGTGCCGTCGAAGTCGTTCAAGGGCCCGATCAAAGGAACGATGCTCATTACGGCACAGGATCTCTTCTTCTCGCTCGTTCCCCAGCGAGGCGCGAAGGAGATGATCAAATACTCCAGCGATCATCTCCAGCCGTACTACACCCTCGAGCGTCCGCCATCCGATTTGACGATTGCCGGACGATCGTTTGCCCGGTTCGACTACATGTCGCCGGTGGCCGGTCTGCACTGGTACACCCTGGCCACGCAGGTCCGCTGTCACGTCATCCAGTTCGTGCTCAACAGCCGCGACACCGGTCTGCTCGACAGCCTCGTGCATGACATGAATCAGATGAAGCTGGCCGCCATCGATTCCCCGACGTGCGTGGCCGGCTACGCGGAGCAGAATGTGATCAGCAAGGTCGATCCGGTGCTCAACGACCACAAATTCAATTCCATCCCCGTCCGCATCATCATTGGCACAGACGGCAAGGTAAAGCACATTCATGTCATCAGCGCCTTTGAGGACCAGGCCAGGATCATCACCGACGCCCTCTGGCAATGGAGGTTCAAGCCGTATCAGCAGAATGGGAAGGCCGTTGACGTCGAGACCGGCATCCTGTTCGGCTATGCGCCCCCTCGGCCGCAAACGGCGTCGCGGTCGTCCTCGCCATCGCAGTGAAGGTTCTCATCTGCGTCCAATCTGCGTGATCTGCGGATAGGCTTTCATCCGCAGATGAACGCGGAAAGACGCAGATCCCTCTCCCGGCTTCAGCGGTGAGAGACAGCCCGACGCCGGCTGCTGTCATGACATACGCCGCCCGGTATCGATGGCATGGAGGCCACCGCCGGTCTGATGGCGCAGAAGCGGGACGGGAACGTCGTATTCACCTGCGCCAGGAAGAACGACGCCGAGTCGCTGAAATCGGCCGGCGCCTCGCAACCGATGCCGACGTCGATCGTCCCGTCGAGCCATAGCTTATTGAGCCACCACTGCAGCCCGTAGGGCGAGAGATTGGCCTGATCGAACGTGTCATCGCAACCGTTGATCGTGCCGCAACACGATGAATGCGGGAATCCGTCGACGTGCCGCGTCTCGTGGGCGTACACCGCCACGATGACGGACAGATAGATCCACTTCTTCTGAAGTTCGCGCGTGCCATCGTCGTGCGCGCCGATGTTGACGAACGGCCGGCCATTGATCGTCGTACAACAACCCGGCCCGCCGCCACTGCTGATGATGTTGATGCCACCCACCTTAGACTTCATCCAGTCGTAGAGATCGCCCGGCGTCCACGGCAGATGGCCGCTCATCCCCTGATCCATGTAATAGACGACCCGGAGCGCCTGCAGCAGCATCAACTCGTCCGTGTAGGCGTTCGACGGCATCTGCGACACCGGCTCGGTGCAGGATGGGAGCGCGGTAGGAGCCCCGTCACGCCGGATCTCGAAGTCGCCGCGGATGCGGGCGAGCGCCGGATCGTTGGTCGGACATTGATCGAGAAACTTGTTGATGTTGCGAATCTCTCCGAACGAAGGGGGAACGAAGAGAAGAAGGGTGATGATGATGAGGGAGAAAACAACGATCGGGCGCATGTCGATCTCGGAGTGACCGAGTATAGCCTCACTCGTTTCACCCTCCGCATGATCGGGTGGTTTCGATGCTCGTCTCCTTCGTTTTGATGATCGACCGACATGCGCCCGCTCAGCCTTCGGAAAAAGATGCAGGAGATGGGCAATCCCTGAGCCGCGCGGCCGGGTGTGCGCCGTTTCGTAACGGGCACCCACGTATACTCCCCCACCTCATGGGCCGCATCCACCTCGGGACGATCTTCGGCACGACGATCACCCTCGACTTCAGCTTTCTCATCCTCATCGTCTTCTTCGTGATGATGAACGCTCAGTCGTCCGGGATGCCGTACGCCCTGATCTGGGCGCCGATATTGTTGATCAGCGTTCTCTTTCATGAGTTGGCGCATGCGTCCATGATCGGTAGCCTCGGGTTCGGATCGAGCGCGATCATCCTTCAGGGCATGGGAGGCGCCACATATAACGATCGGCGCGCCCGTCCGTGGCAGGACCTTCTCATCAGCGCGGCCGGACCGCTGTCGAACTTCCTTCTGGCATGGATCGTTACGCTGATCATCACCAATGTTCCGGTCGCGTCGCACGACCCATTCTTTCGCGCCCTTCTGCCACTGCTCGCGTATGCGAACTGGTTCTGGGGCGTTCTGAATCTCCTGCCACTCGGCCCTCTCGACGGCAACAACATCCTTCGCAACTTCTTCAGACTCTTCCTGAAAGAGCGGCCGGCGTTCATCATCTCCATCTGGATCTCCTTGGTGGTTGGCCTCGGCATCTTTGTCTTTTGCCTCATCAACCAGATGATCTTCATCGCCCTTCTTGTTGCCTGGTACGAATGGACGAGCTGGACTCAGTGGCAATTCTTCCGCTCCCACAACCGCACCGACTGACGACAGGACGGAAACTCACCTAAAATAGCTCTCGAAGCCTTCATGGAAGTTCAACCTCCCCCGCACCTCGCCAACGCCCGAAGCGCGCTCGCCCGCTGGCTTCGAGGCGGCCGGACACGAGCTTCGCACGAGTCGCTCCGTACCACCGTGGCCATCCTGCGCGCCCAGCAGGAAGCGACACTCGACGGAATCCTCGTCGTCGACGACCGCGGATCGGTCCTCTCCTACAACCGCCGTTTCCTGGAGATGTGGGGCATCCCGGAAGAGGCAGCAAGAGCCGCCGACGACAACGAGCTCCTCGGCTTTGCTTCGGAGAAAGTCGCCGACTGGGACGAATTCATCGAGCTCGTCAATCATCTCTACACCCACCCCGACATCGTCCGAAGCAACGACACGGTGGTATTGAAAGACGGGCGCGTGCTCTCGCGAGCCTCCGTACCGATCGTCTCCGGCAAAAAGATTCGCGGGCGCGCCTGGTACTTCCGCGACGTCACCGACAGCGTCCGCAACGAGACCAGGCAGTCGGCACTCTTCCGCATCGCCACTCTTAGCCGCGACGCACGCAACCTCGACGAGTTCTACGGCGCGGTACATGTCATCGTCAACGGGCTGATGGAGGCGACGTACTTCTACATCGCCGAATACGACGCCGCGCGCGACATCCTCACCTTCCCCTACTTCGTCGACAAGTATGACCAGGCTCCCATCGGACGTCCGCCCGGCCGCGGGCTGACCGCGTACGTCCTGCGCACCGGTAAGCCGCTGCTGGCCACACCCGAGGAGTTCGACGAACTGAAGAAGAGCGGCGAAGTGGAATCGATCGGCGCGCCGTCCGTCGACTGGCTCGGTGTGCCGCTCTCGACCGGCGACCGCACCTGGGGCGTCATCGGCGTGCAGACCTACGACGAAGGGGAGCGCTACACGGAGCGCGACCGCGACCTCCTCGTCTTCGTCGCCCAGCACGTGGCCTCGGCCATCGAACAGAAACGCCAGGAAGACGCGCTGCGCGAGAGCGAACGCCGCTACCGGCAGATGTTCGAGAACAACCGCGCCGTCCAACTCCTCATCGACCCCGACACCGGACGCATCGTCGACGCCAACGTCGCTGCCGCCGAGTTCTACGGGTGGGACATCGAAACCCTCCGCGCGATGCACGTCTGGCAGATCAATACGCTCGATGAAGAAGCCGTCCGCTCCGAGATGACCGACGTGGCCAGCCAGCAGCGCAGCTACTTCGTCTTCCGGCATCGGCTCGCCAACGGCGAGGTCCGCGACGTCGAGGTGCATTCCGGCCCGATCGTCGCCGGCGGCCGCACACTCCTCTACTCGATCATCCACGACATCACCGAGCGAAAGCGTGCCGAGGAGGCTCTGCTTCTATCCGAGCAGAAGTATCGCAACATCGTCGACTACGCCTCGGTCGGAATCTACCGTTCCAAGCCGGACGGCACGATCCTGATGGCCAACCCAACCCTGGCCCGCATCCTCGGCTACGAATCGATCGACGAGCTGCAGCGGCGCAACCTCGCCACCGACGTCTACGTCACCGAGGGCGAGCGCACCGATGCGCTGGAACGCTTTGCCGCCAACGGCTACGCCATCGAGGAAGAGTTGTTATGGCGCAGGAAGGATGGCGCATCGATCTGGGTCCAGCTCAATGCGCACGCCATCGATCTTCACGCCGGTGCGGAAGTCTTCGAAGGCTTCGTCTTCGACATCACCGAGCGCAAGCTGGCCGACCAGCAGGTCGCGGCGGCGAATGCGCAACGAAAAGCGGTGCTGGACGCCGCCACGCGCGTCTCCATCATCGCCACCGATCCCCTCGGCGTCATCACCGTCTTCAACACCGGCGCGGAGAGGATGCTCGGCTACGCCGCGTCCGACGTCATCGGCATCCGCAACGTCACCGAGATCCACCTCGACACCGAGCTCGTACAGCACGCCCGGCGCCTGGCCTTCGAGCTCAGCGAGAGACTGAACGGCTTCGAGGTCCTCGTCCGCCGCGCCGCCAGCGAGGGACTGGAAGAGCGGGAATGGACGTACATTCGCAACGACGGAGAGCCGGTCATCGTCCTCCTTTCCATCACCGCGCTGCGCGACGAGCTCGGCAATCTCACCGGATACCTCCACGTCGGCACGGACGTCACCGAGCGCAAGCACGCCGAGGAAACGCTAAGACAGCAGACAGCGGCCATGACCGCGTCGATGGACGGTATCGGCATCCTCGACGGCCGGCTCGACTTCTCTTACGTCAATGATGCGCTGGCGAAACTGTTCGGCTACCCCACCGCACAAGAGCTCGTCGGCCGTTCGATCTGCGATCTCTACGAGCCTCCCGAACAGGTCCGCTTCATCACGAGCGTCGTCCCCCTCGTGCAGCAGCGCGGACGGTGGCGCGGCGAGGCCACCGGCCTGCGGAACGACGGCTCCCTCTTTCCGCAGGAGATCTCGCTGACTGCCATCGAAGGGGGCGGGATGGTCTGCGTAGTCCGTGACATCACCGAGCGGACCTACGCCGAGGAGCAGATCAAACACCTCGCCTACCACGACGCCCTGACCACGCTGCCGAACCGGCTGCTGTTCAAAGACCGCGTCAGCGTCGCCATCTCCCACGCCCAGCGTCATGAAGCGCGCGTGGCCGTGCTCTTCCTCGATCTCGATCGCTTCAAGGTCATTAACGACTCCCTCGGCCACAACATCGGCGACCAGCTCTTGCAGGCCGTGGCGGCGCGGGTTCAGTCGTGCGTGCGCGACAGCGACACGGTAGCCCGTCTCGGCGGCGACGAGTTCACCCTTCTCCTGCCCGAGCTCAGTCATCCCGAGGACGCCGCCCTGGTCGCGCAGAAGATCCTCGAAGCCGTCCGCTATCCGTTCCATATCGAAGGGCGCGAGTTCTACATCACCACATCGATCGGCATCAGCATCTTCCCCGAGGATGGCGTCGACGCCGAGACGCTCATCAAGAGCGCTGACACCGCCATGTACCAGGCCAAGGAGCAGGGCCGCGACAACTACCAGCTCTTCAACGCTGTCGTGAATGCCAAGGCCCTGCAGCGGATCGCCCTCGAGCACGGCCTGCGCCGCGCGCTCACCCATCATGAGCTGGCCGTGCACTACCAGCCCATCTTCGACTTCCGCACCGGCCGCATCACCGGAATGGAAGCGCTGCTGCGCTGGACGCACCCGGAGATGGGGCCGATCCCGCCGGCGACGTTCATCCCGCTGGCCGAAGCGATCGGCGTGATGATCCCGATCGGCACGTGGGCTCTGCGCGCGGCTTGTGCGCAAGCAAAGGCATGGCACGACGCCGGCTTCAACACCCTCTCGCTCGCCGTCAACCTGTCGGTCTGTCAGTTGCAGCAAGCCGACCTCGTTACCCTCGTCCGCGAGATCCTCGCCGAGACCGGACTTCAGGCGCGTCTGCTCGAGCTGGAGATCACCGAATCGACGGCCATGCAGAGCCCTGAGGCCAGCATCCGCACGCTCTACGACCTCAAGAAACTCGGCATCCGCATTTCACTGGATGACTTCGGCACCGGCCACTCCTCCCTGGCCTACCTGAAGCGCTTCCCGATCGACACGCTCAAGATCGACCAATCCTTCGTCCGCGACATCACCCGCGACCCCGACACCGCCGCCATCGTCACCGCCATCATCGCCATGGGTCACAGCCTGCGGCTGAAAGTGATCGCCGAAGGCGTCGAGTTCACCGACCAGGCCACCTTCCTCAAACGCTGCGGCTGCGACCAGATGCAGGGCTACCTGATCAACGCCCCAATGCCCGCGGCCGAGCTCGGCGCGATCCTGGCGGCGGGGGAGGTGCGGGTGGTGGAGGGGTAAGAGGCGGAACGGCAGTCGCGACGCGGCACTAAACGCCGAACCCATTCATGCACGACAATCACATCTGTTGCAATGACCGGCCTAGAAGGATGAGCGCGTCATTACGACCAGCCAAGCCGACGACGTGTGTGGCCGATCGCACCGAGGTCCGCGTTGTTCTCGATCGCAGCCCAGGAGCTTGCGGCCGACGAGCCGATCAATCCTTTTTGCATCGTCACCGGAAGCATCTGGCGGACGAGACGTTCTGCTTCGGCGAATTGGGCAGCGGCGCTGCTTATGGCGTTTACCACCTGCTCGTCAGCACGCGTGACGTAGATCGGATCGCCGGTATCGCCGGCCTCCGGATCGGTGCTGGTTCCCTGTTTGAAACCGACTGCCTTGATGAAATTGACGGTGCTGAGCGCCGCCTCCGCCTGCGCCTCGATCACGGCGCGCAGCGGACTGCCGATCATGTTGGAGAAGTTGATCGAAGAGAGCTCCTGCCCTGGGTTAGTTGCCATTGAAAGCCTCCTGACTGCGTTGATGTGGTGCGCTGTGCCGGACTGACACACGCGTGAAACGCCCCCTCATCCGCCGGAGCCTGCCCTGAGGAGCGATAGCGACGAAGGGGCACCTCTCGACGGGGCACTGAGTGCCGACGATTCCAGTGAGAGGGTGAGAAATGCGGCCTACCGAAGGCAGCAGCCGTGGAGTGTGAGCGTGGCCGCGAGGACCGCGGTGTCGTCCTCGACAAAGAAGCTCACGCGGCCGGTGCTGAGAACGGAGGCGGGGACACCGGTGAACGTCACGCTCGTGACAGCGCCTGCCACACAGCCCTTCGGCTGGGGCCAGACTCTCTTTGCAAACCCCGAAACCGGAACGCCGGGGCTTTGAACGAGCTCGATGTCGTCATTACCCGAGGTCGAACTGTTCGCATTACCGGTTTGCAGGCACTTGACCTTGACCTGAAGCGTTCCCGTGGTCATGAGGCAGCACTCGTTGCCGTTGGGCACGGGGAAATGAAACGTATGGCCGAAGGATTTGTTGATCGCCGTCTGGTTCACTGGGACCCGGCGACCGCCGCGGTGAGCGTGGGCGCGGCTTTGCACATTATCTCCCGCTTTCAGCCGACATCGTGTGCAGCCAGCACATTTTGTGTGCAGGCTGAGATTCCCGGCACGGTCACCCCGAGTTCAAAGATGCTGTGAACCATGCACGTGATGTTGAAGGCGATCACTTTCATGAGAAGTTCGTTCACCTGAGCCGGGACGTTCCGGCTCCGAAGGATCTCCCCGAACAGCCGTTTGATGGCTGAGAACGACGATTCCGAGTTGCTCCGCTGGTGGTAGTGCGGGAGGAACTCGTCCTGCTTGAAGTGGTACAGGTGGAACATCTTGCTCCACAGCGGCGACTTCGGATCGTCGTTCGCGTTGCTTTTGAGTTGAGGACGCTGGTGGAGAGTTAGGGGCTGCGGCCAGTTCATCGCGCGCTGGATGGGCGTGGTCAGAATCGAGGGTCGCCCTGGCGCGACCCTCGCTCGGGTCGCGCTAACGTTGAACCACTTCGGGAGCAGTTGGTAACTGCGTTACGCTGGTGGGCCCGTTGCACACGACCGTATAGCCGCCCACTCGATTGTAGTTGCCCGGCGTGCCGACTTCTTTGAAGTTGTCGATCGCTTCAACGCGGCGCACCGTTCCGCTGGCATAGCGGGAGCAAAGTTTGGCCGGGTCCGACCAATTCAGGTTCGCTGCAAATGCCTTGCGGGTAAAGTCGTGACAGGCCGACGCAGCGACGGCGATCGGCGACCCGGTGACCGAGGTCGTGCCGAGGGTTGCCTTCCCGCCGTCGGTTGCCACTGTGGCAATGCATGTATACGACTGAGCCGACGCGGCTCCGGTAACGACGAACAACAGTGTCAGACAGAGAACAGCATTCATTCTAGACATGGGTAAATCTCCTTTCGCCCGGCCTTAGACGGACGCGGATTTACGATTCCGAGGCAGCAGCGAATCGCGCATCAGGAATCGCCTTCGAAGAGTCTGCAAAGGATGCGCAACTGACGGCTCGGATTCAGCTCACTCCTGGGACTGACTACTGTCAGTTCAGCTCAGCCTGGGAATGAGAGAACGTTACTGTTTTCCGCTCCTCCACATGAATAATGGGAGTCATGACCGCCCGGAAAAGAATCAGTGCGACGCTCGGCTCAAGATCGCTTCAAGTCGCCGCACTCGCCCTGCTTCTAGCCGCCTGCGTCTCGATCCCCGATCCTGCCACGCTGAAGGTTGCCGCCGCTGGCGTACCGTCGTTCGCTGCGCCCATCATCGGACCGGACGACGCTCTCTTCATCGGCGCGGGCGACATCGCTTATCCCGGGCAACTCTCCGCTGCCGCGGCGACCGGCGCAATCATTGATCGGATTCCGCAGGCGATCGTCTTTACGCTCGGTGCGTGGGCGCGAAATCCAATGGATCGGGAGTCGGAGGCGTCGGTGGCGTGCCCGGAGCGTTGAGCGTCAGACTCACCGGATGGGGACACGGCACCGGCGGACCTGCAACGAGATTCTGAGCGACGGCGGAACCGGCGGCCAGCATAGAGGCGAGCACGATGCCCGCGGTGAGAAAGCCCTTCAAGTTCTTCGTTTTCAGATGGCCCCGTAGACGGACGCCCTTTTCGAATCCGGGGGGTGTGGTTAACCCGGCTGGCGACACTCCTCAGATAGAGAGAGAAGAGCGTGGCTGGTCCTGAAGCTCGCGATTTGCTGACATCGAACCTTGCCGTGATCGAGCGGGCGGTGGGTTTTGCCGCGCGCCGTTACCGGCTCGATCCGAACGATGCCGATGAGCTCACGTCAGTCGTCAATCTGAAGCTCGTCGAAAACGACTACGCCATCCTCCGCGCCTTCGAGGCCCGGAGCAGTTTCGTCACCTACATCAGCATCGTCATCCAGCGGTTGGCCCTCGACTACTGCATCCACGTGTGGGGCAAGTGGCACGCCTCCGCCGAGGCGAAGAGACAGGGACGGCTGGCGATCGATCTCGAGCAGCTCCTTCACCGCGACGGCAGGACGATCGACGAGGCTCTGGTGATTCTGGCGCCGAAGCATGACGGCGTCACACTCGAGTGCCTGCAAACGATCGCCGATGGCCTTCCCGGCCGAGCCCCTCGGCATCGCGACGTCGGAATCGAGAAGGCCGAGTCGGTGGCCGTGACGCGGCCGGCCGACGTCGAGGAGCCGCTCTTCGCCAACGACCGGCGCCGCGCCTCGGAACGGCTGTCGGCGATCATGTCATCGGTCATCGCCCGGCTCCCCGAGGATGAACGTCTGATCCTGCAGCTTCGATTCGAAGGCGGGATGACCGTTCCGCAGATCGCGCGCGCGCTCGGACTCGATCAGAAACTGACCTACCGGCGCATCGAACGGCGCATGCGCGAAATCAGGACAGAGCTGGAACGGTCCGGCATCGCCTGGCGCGACGTGCTCGATCTGATCGGCCGCGACGAGGTCCTTCTTCAATTCGACCTCGGAAAACAAAAAGCGCGTCCGTCCATAGGCGCCGATGAGAAGGCGACGGCAAACACGGAGGACTCGGAATGAACGACGTGAGGCCGCGCCATCCCGAGGCACAGACCATGGCCGCGTTTATTGAAGGGGCGCTTGCGCCGGACGAGATTGCGGCGGTGGCCGAGCACCTCAAGAGTTGCGGCGACTGCCGGACGGTCGTCAGCGAGACGGCGCGGTTCGAACGCGAGGAGGACGCGCTCCATGCGCCGGCGCGTGCGAGACGCTGGTGGCTGTTGGCAGTGGCGGCGGTCCTGGCGGCGATCGCGATCACCCTCCCCCTTCTCCGTTACATGGGAACGAGAAACGCCTCACCGATCGTGCGTCTCATCGAAGCCGCCCCTCGGCAGCATCGCTTCGTCGAAGCGCGTCTGTCCGGCTTCCCATGGGCGCAGTTGCAGGCACCTCCGCGCGGCGAAGCCATCCCCGATCCAGCCGATCTGAAGATGACCGGCGCGGCCGGCGAGGTGCTGGAGAAGACGGCCAGTCAACACCAGTCAGAGGCGCGTCACGCCACGGGCGTGGCCTATCTATTGATCAACCGGCGGAACGACAGCATCGCCGCGCTGGAGCAGGCGGCGAACGGCTCGAACGATCCGCATGCCTGGAACGATCTGGCCGCGGCGCGCTTCGCGGTGGCGACACAGGATGAACATCCATCTCAGTTGCCGCTGGCGCTGGCGGACGCAGATCATGCCCTCCGCCTCGATCCGAAGTCTCCCGAGGCTCTCTTCAACCGCGCCCTGATCCTGGAACACCTCGGCGTCCGCGATCAGGCACGAAAAGCGTGGCAGGCGTATCTCGCGGTGGACGGCGGAAGCGCGTGGGGTGTCGAAGCGCGGGCGCATCTGCGCGCACTGGAGACGGTCTCGCGGCGGTTTGATCCGAAGATGCTGGACAGCGAGCCCGTCGATCAGCTCGTGCGCGAATTCCCGCAGGAGGCGCGAACGTGGGGAGAGGGTCCGATGCTGGCGTCGTGGGCGGATGCGGAGGCGGCGAATGATCCCAGTGCACCTGCGAAGCTCGCCCGCGTCCACGCGATCGCCGACGCACTGGCGGCGTTCAACGGCGAGCGTCTTCTATCGGATGCCGTTGCCGCGATCGAACGATCGGGCTCAAGGGGGCGCGCGGCGCTCGTGGAAGGGCACCGTTTGTATCGGGATGCGCGGGTCGCGTACAGCAAACGGAACGCCGGAGCGGCGGGGACGATGTTCGTGCACGCTGCCGTTCTCTTTCGAGAAGGCGGCAGCCCCATGGCCTACATGGCTGCGTACTTCGCCGCAGGCGCAGACTCCGATCAGCATCAGGCTGTGAAGGCTCAGGAGGCCCTGATTCGACTAGCGTCGTCGATCGATCACAGCCGCGATCGGGCGCTTGCAGCTCAGATCCAGGGCTCTCAGGCCGTGGCGGCAAATGTGTCAGGCTACTGGGGCTCGGGTATACGCGCAGCCGACGCCGCCGCTTCGGCATTCCGTTCGTTAGGCGAAACAAAAAACGCGGCATACCGCGACAGCGTGGCCGCCTCTAGCTGCGACATGATCGGCGCGGGAGATCTCGCGTGGTCACGCCGAATCCGAAGCTGTGCTGCGCTGACCGGGCCGGAGGATCGCGAACGGCTCGGCGCCATCCTCCGAAATTCGGCAGTCACGCTGGAACGCTTCGATCGGAACGACGGCGCCGCGGCGTTGATCGACCTTGCCATCGAGGAGGTGCAAGGCGATCGGGCCCAGCTCGCTGCGGCCCTCACCGACCGGGCGCGCCTGTCTGACCGCTCCGGAGATGCCGCCACCGCGGGCAGGTTCCTGACCAACGCTCACCAAGTGGCGGAGTCGGTCAAAGACGCGACGCTGCGTGCCACCCTGGACACTTCGATCGACGTCGCTCACGCTGTCGCGCACAGTCGTACGCAGCCGCAGGAAGCAATCGCCACTCTTAACCGGGCTATTGCGTTCTTTGCGCAAGCGAATTTTCGGAATCCCCTTCCCGATGCCTACCTGCAGCGGGCGCGCGCATTCCGAGCTTCAGGAGACGAACCGGCGGCGATCGCTGATTACGACGCGGCACTGCGCGAAGTAGACGCCGAGAGGAGCACGATCGGCGGCGACGACCTTCGGCTTCGCTTTCTCGATACCGCCACGCAGATCATCGAAGAGAGCATCGAGGTTCATCTTTCACGAGGTTCTGTAACCGAAGCGTTGGCAATTGCCGACCGAACGCGGCAACTGCACGAGACCTCGTTGGCTGCGGTATTGCCTGCTTCTGGTTTGAACGTGGCGTCGGGAACGGCCGTGATCGAATACGCGGTCCTTCGCCACACGATCGACATCTTCTGCGTCACCGGCGGGCAGATCACGGTACAGAAGGTCGCGATGGAACGCGATGGCCTCGCGGAGCGCATCGCATCATTCGACGACAGCATCCGCCGAAGGGCGCCGCTCGATCAGATCGAGCCTGAAGCAAACGCGCTGTTCAAACTGCTCATTGCCCCGGTACTGTCGCGGCTTTCCAGCGTCGATCAGATCGTCATCGTTCCGGATCGGCAGCTCCATGCGGTTCCCTTCGCGGCGCTTTATGACAATGCGAGCAGCCGGTATCTCGCAGAGGAATTCACGATCCGCCTGGCTCCCTCCGCTTCCGCTGTTCATCCCGAGGCGGTGAATGGCGCGTTGCAGCCGGCTCTCGTCGTGGCCGATCCGACAACCACGCGTTGGCCGCGACTACCTGTAAGCCTGCGAGAAGGGGAGCGGATTGCGGCCGGTTACGGTGCGACGGTGCTGAGCGGCGACGCGGCGACGCGAAAGCGGTTTGTCGAAGCAGCGACGGGAAGTGCGCTGATTCACTACGCCGGCCATGCCGACAGCGACTCCGCCGATTCCTATGGCGCACTCCTGCTCGCCGCGGAGGACGGCGATTCTGGCGTGCTTGCCTCGAGCGACGTCGCGCTGCTCAACCTCTCGAAACATCCACTCGTCGTTCTGGCCGCATGCGGCACTTTCCGCGGCGATTCGGTTCACGTCGGCGGCATGACCAGCCTGGCGCGCGCCTTCCTTCTGGCTGGAGCGCGCGCCGTCGCCGGAACGCTTTGGGAAGTGGATGACGATGTGGCCGCCGCCCTTTTTCTGAAGATTCACGAACATCTACGAGCCGGCGAGTCGCCGGCTCGGGCAGTCCGCACCGCGCAGATCGAGATGATCCACGCATCCGATCCGCGGCTGCGCCACCCGGCGACGTGGGCGCCGGTCGAACTACTGAGCAGCATCTGAGGAGAGATTATGGACACCATCATCGAATTTGTAGGCTTATGCGTCCTCACTACGCAACTCGTCAGCGGAACTGCGACAACCGTCGGCGGAAATGTAGCGGCGCGGCTAACGCCGGGAGCCCAAACAATCAAACAACGCGTAGTTGTCGCCATCATGCCGCGCGTGTCTGGCGACACGATGACATCGACAGCCGTGTCCCTGCCGTTGCAAAAGCTGGCGAGGGCGGCAGCGCCAAGAGCCATCCCGGCCACGCAGACTGTCGAAGCTCATACGGCAATGATCGCCTACGACCAGAAGTATCAGATGTCGATCACCGGCTGGAAGGCTCAGACTCTCAGCCCAACTCTCAACCCGGGGTGGGTCTACATCGAATTATCCGGCGAGAAGATCACTTTCCTCTCTGATACGACCGACAGCGACATCAATACGCCGGATCACCTCTCGCTCCCGCACCTAGGACATACGTTGACTCCTCCATACACGCCAGCCAGCAACTATTCGGGAGCCTCAGCGGTGTTTACGATTTCAAAGGGAACGCTGAGCGCATGCCAGAATCCATCACCGTCACCAGACGGAACCCCCGGAAGGATCGATACGAAGCTGACTTTGCACACGGTTAAGACGCTAACCATAACAACCGCCTCCGGCGATAAGAGCGTCACGCTGAAGGCTGGAGCGCAGGTGATCGCCGGAAATGTCCCGATTGCTTTTGCTCAATTGCGCACGGTCTCGACCAATGCACACGTGCACTACATGGTCTACTGTGCAATGATTGCGGAATCTCCTTGTGTATGGCCACGGCCGACACCAGTGCCGACGCCAACCACAGATCTACTGTCGCATTGCGACTCCGTCGCCTTCCGACAGAGCAATGGGTCAAACCCTTCGCCAGTTGTAGCAGAGGACGACTTCGCCTGCTCCAACACACAATGGCCCTGAATTGAAAGCCGCAGTGCCGCACGAGAACCTCCGTCTCGTGCGGCACTCCGCGCACGCTCCTTCGTCGCCGTCTTCGGCACCTTGAGGGTACGCCCTGGCGCATTGCCCAATTTCGACCTATGTTGTTGACGTGGCCGCTCCCCTCGGAATCGTGGTGGCCATGATCGGCGCATGGTACGGAACAATTTCGGCTCGCCGCAATCCATCGCCGAAAGCTGGTGCCCCCGCATTCATGACTGTGGCGATCCTTCCCCTCATCCTGTTCGCGGAGGCGGCGGCGCACCGGAGGGCGCCGATGTACCGCGTGGATAGCGAGATCATCATCGACGCGCCGGCGGAGACCGTCTGGAAGAACGTCGTCACGTTCTCCGAGATCAAAGGCGATCCGGAGTGGTACTTCCGCGCCGGCATCGCCTATCCGCTTCGCGCGCGCATCGCGGGGCGCGGCGTAGGCGCGACGCGCACGTGCGAATTCACAACCGGGAACTTCATCGAGCCGATTGAGGTGTGGGACGAGCCGCGGCTGCTACGCTTTCGCGTAGCAGCCAATCCGCCGCCGATGAAGGAGTTGTCACCTTACGGCGCGATCGATGCTCCGCATCTGCACGGCTTCCTCGTATCCGATCACGGCCAGTTCGCGCTCGAAGCGCTGCCCGGCGGCCGAACGCGCCTGATCGGAACGACGTGGTACCAGCATCACCTCTGGCCGGCGGAGTATTGGCGGCTGTGGTCGGACGCGATCATTCATCGGATCCATATGCGGGTGTTGAGGCATATCAAGGGGCTCAGTGAGGGGGCATAGCCGGAGTACTGCCGTCACGGCGCCGAGACGGCGCCGAGCCAGCCGGCGGGGACGCCAGCGCTCCGGGCTAGTGCAGCAGCTCCAGCACCGCCAGCGTCATCGCTTTGATTCCTCCGCGCAGCGTGGGGTCGGGCAGCGGCGCCCAGCCTGACGAATGCAACGACGGCAGGCGCTGGCCGCTGGCGATCTTGGCGGGGTCGACGGCGCCGAGGTTGATCATGGAGATGGGAATCTTGCGGTCGAGGCCGAAGCGGCCGAAGTCTTCGCTTACCATCAGGGGGTCGATGCGGATGACGTTGGCGGCGCCCATGCTTTTGGTAAGGGCAGCGGCCAGGCGCTCGGTGAGCGCCGGGTCGTTGTAGGTCGACTCGACTGATTCGCCGGCGAGCAGTTCGAAGATCGGCGCGCGATCGTCGGGGACACCGGCCGCCAGGGCGATCCCGCGGGCGATCCGTTCGATCGATGCCAGCACTCTCTTGCGCACCTCGGGCTTGTACGTACGCACCGTCATCAGGAGTTGAACCTCGTCGGGGATGATGTTTCGTTTCGTGCCGCCGTGGATTGAGCCGACGGTGACAACGACCGGATCGAGCGGTGAGTCCTCGCGGCTGACGATCGTCTGCAGCGCGTTGATGAACTGTGCCGCCATGACTACCGGATCCTTCGTCGACTGCGGCGCCGCGCCGTGGCCTCCCATGCCGCGGATGGTCACGTTGACCGAGTCGGCGCTGGCCATGAAGTAGCCGGGGGTGTAGCCGATCTGACCCGCTGGCATGCTGGCGTTGTCGTGGAGGGCGATGATGAAATCGGGTTTGGGGAAGCGCTCGTAGAAGTGGTCGCGAAGCATCGCCTCGGCGCCCTTGACCACCTCCTCCGCCGGCTGGCCGATGAGCATCAACGTGCCATGCCACTGCGACTTGAGCTGCGCAAGCATCTTGGCCGTGCCGAGGAGCGTGGTCATGTGGATGTCGTGTCCGCAGGCGTGCATCACCGGCACGTCATCGCCAGTGGGACTCTTCGCCCGGACGCTGCTTGCGTAGGGCAAGCCGGTCTGCTCCAGCACCGGCAGCGCATCCATATCGCTGCGCACCAGAACGGTCGGCCCGGCGCCATTCTTCATGATGGCAACGACGCCGTAGCACGTCGACCCCGGCTCGGTGTATTGGCCGACCGGGTAGGTCACCTCGTAGCCGAGCTCGCGCAGGCGCGACGCCACCAATGCCGACGTGTTCTTCTCCTGCATCGACAGCTCCGGCGCGGCGTGGAGCTGCTTGTAGGTCGCGACCAGCGAGGGGATCTCGCGGTCGATCATCTGATCGAGAGAAGGCTGTGCGAAGGCAGAGGAGACGATGAACAGAGTGAGGAAGGCGATTCGCTTCATGACGCGATTATGCGGCTTTGCCGCGTTGTCGGTTGTCGGTTGTCAAGTTGTCAGCGGACCATCCCGACGCAATCAACGGACAACCGACAACCGACAACGCGCCGCCGGCGCTACGCCAGAGCGCTTTCGAACGGCAGCTCACCCGCCATCGCCACCTGGTTCCTGCCGTTCTTTTTAGCGAAATAGAGCGCGGCGTCGGCGCGGGCGACCAGGTCGGTCGTCGTCGCGCCGTCGTGGGGATAGACGGCCACGCCGATGCTCATGGTCACGCGCAGGGTCCGTCCGATCGCCGGGACGACGATCTCGCGTTTGGCCACCAGCTCGCGCATCCGGTTCCCGGCATCGCGCGCCGAGGATGCCGGGGTGTCGGCGAAGATAATGGCGAACTCCTCGCCGCCGTAGCGGGCCACGACGTCGGTATCGCGCGCGTTCGTCATCATCTCGTCGACCAAACCCTTGAGGATCTCGTCGCCCACGGGATGGCCGAACGTGTCGTTGATCCGCTTGAAGTTGTCGATATCGAGCATCGCCAGCGCGAACTCACGGCCGGCCCGCGCACTGCGATGGACCTCTTTCTCCAGCGCTTCCTGGAAGAAGCGATGGTTGTAGGCCGCGGTCAGCCCGTCGATGAACGTCAGGCGCCGGATCTCCTCGTACTGCCGCGCCGACTGCAGAGCCGTGACCGCCTGCAGGGCGAAGATCTCCAGCGTCTGCACGGTCTCGACGTTCGGAACGCGCTGGTCACGCGGATCGCGCACGGAGAGGTAACCGATCATCTCCTCGGCGCTGACGAGAGGAACCAATAGCAAATCGTTCTCGTGCCACTCCTCGGGGCGCAGCAGGATGTCGTCATCGTGCCGGACGAAGACCCCGTGCTCGCTCTGCTGCAGGGCCGTATGCGAGACGAAGAACGAATTCGAAACACGGAATTCGTCTTCGAAGAAGGCCGTAATCTCGCTCGACACTACCGGCTTCCGCTTCATCTCCTCCCAGAGGTCGTCCAGCCCGGCGTGGGCGCGGCGCGTGAACTCGGCGCGTTTGGCGTCGAACAGCGCGAAGACCACCTTCTCGAACCCGAGCGCTTTTTGGATGGCCTGGGCAATGCGCGTGAGCATGGCGTCGACGTCGTAAGTGCCGATGAGACCGTTGGCGACATCGAGGATGAGCGACTTCGTGGCCGCCTGCGCCTCGAGCTGCGTCGTCTTCTCCCCCATCTCGCGCCGCAGCAGTTGGTCCTGCAGCGACAAAGCGGTCTGATTGGCGAGCAACGTCAGAAGATTGATGCTGCCGCTCTTCAGGATCGACCGGTCCTCCGTTTCGTAGATGAGGATTCCGTAGATGACCTCCACCGTCTGAATGCCGATGAGCACCTGGATGGCGTTCCCTTCCGACAACGGGAAGCGGCGCTGGTCGTTGTGAAAGACGAAGGCCTTGCTGGGGGCCGATGCCGCGAACCCTGCCGATTCGACCCAGGCCAGAATGGCCTGATCGGCCGGCTGACAGGCGCCGTGCCGATAGACGCTGGCCGGAATATCGGGGTTCGCTCCCCACGTCACCACCGCGCATGCCTTGAGCCGCGCCAGCCGCCCGAGGAGGGCCACCATGCGCCGGAGCGTCTCCTGATCTCCCTCGGCGGAAAGAATCTGCGACGCGCCCTCGGTGAGGATGGACAACTCGCGATTGCGCCGGAGTAGCTCCGCGTTCTGTTGCGTGGCATCCGACTCGTTGCGCATCGTGTAGGCGACGACCAGCACCGGCAGAGAGGCCAGCACAAAACCGAGCATCCCGTAGACGGAGTAACAGAGCACTTCCACGGCCACCACGGGCGTCATCAGCAGGAGCGTCCGGCCTTGCCCGACCAGAAGGCGGCGGACGTCGAGCGCGCCGCGACTGACATCGAGCGCATGACGGATGGCCGAGAAGAACACGTGCGCGACCAGATAGCCGACGACGAGGAGGATGTAGCCGGAGACTTTCGCCATCAACTGGGCGTCTTTGGCCACCGCCGAAGCGTAGAGAAGCGCGACGATGTAGTAGGAGAGCGCAAGCTGCGCCGCGTCGTACAGGGAATTGAGCCGGAACGTGCGCCTGCCGGCGTCGCGAGCCGCGTGGTAGACCGCGGTCCCCACAAAGACGGAGATCAACGCCACTGCCGGATCGTGCAGAATCAGGATGGCCGCGAACACCACCGCGGCCTCGAAACCGGGCGTGTCCTCGTCGACCCGAACCCAGCCCGCGACCGCGACCAGCGCCGCATAGAAGAGCAGCGCTTCAACCGTGGTCCAGGAAGCAACACTGAACGTCCACACCACCGCCGTCAGAGCGATGACGATCGCCGCCAGCACATAGATACGAAACAGAACTGCGCGAGACATGACCTGGGAGTGCCGGATTGTATACGGTTGTCGGTTGTCGGTTGTCAAGGATTGGAGGTCCTGGCGTTGATGTCAACGACCAGTCGTTCCGCCCGAGAACCGATAACCGATAACCGACAACGACTCACGACGACCAACCCCCCAGATCCCAATGACATAATCAAAACATGTCGTGGGAAGCGGTCATCGGCCTCGAGGTGCACGCGCACCTGGCAACGGCAACGAAGATCTTCTGCGCCTGCTCCACCTCGTTCGGCGCGCCGCCAAATACGCGGGTCTGCCCGGTCTGCCTCGGATATCCGGGAGCGTTGCCGGTACTGAATCGCCGCGCCGTCGAGTTGGCCATCCGCGCCGCCATCGCCACCGGATGCACCATTCACGAGCGCTCCGTCTTCGCCCGGAAGAACTACTTCTACCCCGACCTTCCGAAGGGGTATCAGATCTCGCAGTTCGACCAGCCGCTGGCCACGGCAGGCAGGATCGGCGCCGTGCGCATCCTGCGCATCCACATGGAGGAAGACGCAGGCAAGTCGATCCATACCGGTGACGTTTCACACGTCGATCTCAACCGCGCCGGCACGCCGCTCGTCGAGATCGTCTCCGAGCCCGACATCCGCTCCGCCGAGGAGGCCGATGCGTATCTGACCAGACTGCGGCAGATCCTCATGTACACCGACGTCTGCGACGGCAACATGGAGGAAGGCTCGCTGCGCTGCGACGCTAACGTGTCCGTGCGAAAACCGGGTGGCGCTCTCGGCACGCGTACGGAGATCAAGAACCTCAATTCCTTCCGCTACCTGCGCAGCGCCATCGATTTCGAAATCGCCCGCCAGAGCGCCGTGCTCGAATCGGGCGGCGTGATCACCCAGGAGACGAGACTCTACGATCCCGCGGCGGGGGAGACCCGTCCCATGCGCTCGAAGGAAGAGGCCCACGATTACCGCTACTTTCCCGATCCCGACCTGTTGCCTCTCGCCGTGGAGCGGGCATGGATCGACGAGATTGCGCGCGCCATCCCGGAGCTGCCGCACATCCGCGCTGAGCGCTACCAGCGCGACTTTGCACTAAGCCCGGTCGACGCCGAGGCGCTCGTCACCTCGCGTCAGCTCGCCGGATACTTCGAAGCGGCCGCCGATGCCAGCGGCAACCCTCGCGCGGCGGCGAACTGGGTGCGCAACGAGGTGCTGCGAATACTCAACGAGCAGAAGCTGGACATCGCCGGCTATCGCGTCACTCCGGCGATGCTCGGACGGCTGATCCGACTCATCGACAGCGGCGCCATCGGCGGTAAGTCGGCGAAGGAAGTCTTCGATGACATGTCCGCGAGCGGCGACGATCCCGAGCAGATCGTCACGCGCAAAGGGCTCGCTCAGATCAGCGATCCGGATGTCATCCGCGAGGCCGCGCGGCGAGTGATCGAGGGCAACGCCACACAGGTCGGGCAATATCGGGCCGGCAAGGCCCAGCTCTTCGGATTTCTGGTCGGTCAGTTGATGAAGGAAACCGGCGGCAAAGCCAAGGCCGAGCTGGCAAATTCAATTCTCCGTGAATTGCTCGGGTCATGAATCGCCACTGAGTGCGAGCACCCGTTGCGGAGATATGCCTATGCTATGATCCGGCCGTTTTCCGAGGTCCTGCGTTTACGCGCAATTTGAGTCATTTTAGGAGGTCCAGCTTGCGTTCTTTCAGCAAAATCGGGCTACTGGTTTCGGCAGCAATGTTGGCGGTAAGTGGCGCGGCATTCGGAGCTGGATTCGGGCTCTTCGAACAAGGCGCCAAAGCGACGGCCATGGGGGGCGCGTTCGCCGCGACGGCGGACGATCCGAGCGCCATCTTCTACAACGTCGCCGGCATCGCCCAGCAGCGTCATGCGACATTCATGACCGGCGGAACCGGCATCAACTTCACCAACGAGTTCACCGGCGACCCGAATGACGCCTTCACCAGCGGCAGCACGGGGCACTACCGGGCTCACACCTTCGTTCCTCCCAACGCCTACTTCATCATGCCGATCGGAACGAACCTCACGGCAGGCGTCGGCGTCTTCACCCCGTTCGGGCTGCGCACGAACTGGGAAGATCCCTGGATCGGCCGCTTCGTCTCGCGCGACGCGAACATCAAAACGATCTCGGTGGAGCCTGCGATCGCCTGGCAGACCACCGACGGACGTGTCGCCATCGGCGTCGGTGCAGAGTACCGCCGGGCGCGCGTGATCCTGGCGCAGAACATCACCTTCCCGCCAGGAACTGTCAATGTGAATCCGTTCCTCGGCCGGTTCCCGGACCTCGCCAGTGCCTATCTGTCGAGTGATTGGGACAACGCCTGGGGCTGGAACGCAGGTGTGCTCTTCAAGCCCTCCTCAGAGTGGCGCATCGGCGCCTCCTACCGCGCTCCGATGGACATTAACTTCAAAGGCACTGTCACGGTTACGCAGATCTCCACCGGAAACCCCCAGCTCGACGCATTGGTCAAGCCGGAACTTCCTCCGAGCCAGCCGATTGCCACGACATTCAACTTCCCCTCGGTCGCGAACATCGGAATCGCCACGACAGCCATCCCGAACTGGGACATCGAGGCCGACCTCGTCCACACGACTTGGAGCCGCTTCAAGCAACTGAAAGTCGACTTCCTCTCCACGCCGGCCTTTGGGTTCACACGCCCGCAGGGCTGGGACAATGTCAATTCCTACCGCCTGGGCGCGAATCGCACCGTCAACGCGAACTGGGACGTCCGCCTGGGCCTTCTGTACGACCGGACGCCGCAGCCGACCCAGAACGTCAGCCCGCTGCTTCCGGACTCCGACCGCGAGGGCGCGTCCTTCGGCATCGGCTGGCACAGCGGCCACTGGATGCTCGACGCCACCGAGTTTGCACTTCACTTCAAGAAGCGCGGCACCGAAGGCATCAGCTCTCCTGACACCAACTTCAACGGGACCTATCGTACGGACGCAAACCTCGTCAGCCTGAACTTCGGTTACCGGTTCTAGGCGACACAAAGGAGAACTCCACATGACGCGCATGAGAAGCTTCGCTCGCATCGCCGCGCTGGCACTGGCCATCGTGGTCATCGCAGTTCCGAGCTTTGCCGCGGTCGGCTCGGCCAATTTCAAAACCGTCGTCGCCATCGGCGACAGCTATGGTGCCGGCTTCGAGAGCAACTCGCTCAACGAGCATCACTCGATCTATAGCTGGCCGTCGATCGTGGCACGTCAGGTCGGTATTCCCCTCTGCACGGTCGGCTCGTCGGCCACCGACAATTGCTTCGCTCAGCCGATCGTCAGCTTCCCCGGCATCGGTCCCGAGCTGCAGTTGCTGGACATCAGCACCTACCCGCCGGTCATCGCCCCCGCGGCCGGTCAGGGAGCGCCGCTGAATACGACGTTCGGCCGCCCGTACAACAACGTCAGCATTCCGGGCGCGAACGTCTTGGATACGTTCAACGTCACCGGCACCGTTGCCAAACCGACCCGCGGCGTGGAGCAGCTAGCGCAGTTCATCCTCCGCGGGCCGGTGACCGAAGTCGATTCAGTTGTGGCCCAGAAACCGACCTTCATCCTGGTCTGGATCGGCGGAAACGACTTCCTCGGGTCAGCGACCAACGGCACGACCGTCGGTCTCACGCCGGTTGACACCTTCACGGCCGCGTACAACACGTTGCTGGACAAGCTCGTGGCCACGGGCGCGGGCGTGGTGGTCGGCACGCTGCCGACGAATCCGGGCGCGGTGCCGTTTTTCAACACCGTCCCGACGGTTCTGATCAATCCGGCCACGCGCACGCCGGTCCTCGGACCGACCGGACAGCCGATCACTCTGGTCGGCCAGATCGACGCCGCCCCCGGCGTTGGTCAGCTCCAGGCCGGCAGCTTCATCACGCTCGCGGCCAGCTCGCTCCTTGCGCAGGGGTTCGGCATTCCGCCCCAGCTCAAACCGCTCCTCGATCCGACCAACAAGCTTCCTCTCTTCGGCACGCCCCTGCCCGGCGC
>Ga0210402_10000533_pt1 | contig 42403 bp, 43 predicted proteins | sample IncBWC7MmetaG_FD_161055 | JGI IMG/M metagenome (GOLD analysis project Ga0210402, IMG submission 161055) | Forest soil microbial communities from Barre Woods Harvard Forest LTER site, Petersham, Massachusetts, United States - Inc-BW-C-7-M | ecosystem: Environmental > Terrestrial > Soil >...
TGGAAACAAAAAGCCTTGAGGCAGAGACGAAGAATCAAAACCTTCGTCTCCATCGATCAACAAACTAACGCCCAGAGGGGGGATTATTAGCTGGCCAACCGGGGGGAAAGTTGGATGGCCGTTGACAACACGGCGCGTGTACCGTTGGGACACGGCGCGTGTACCGTTGGGACACGGCGCGTGTACCGTTGGGACACGGCGCGTGTACCGTTGGGACACGGCGCGTGTACCGTTGGGACACGGGTGCGTCCCGTTGGGAGGCGGAGCGTGTACCGTTGGGACACGGGAGTGTACCGTTGGGACACGGGAGTGTACCGTTGGGGCACGGGGCGATGCTAACCCGCATTTCTCACAGCCTTCTTGAAGCACTTGCGACTCCCTTCGTCGAGAGTCCTTCTCCCCCCGCGGTTTCTTGCGGGGGAGAAGGTGCCAAAGGCGGATGAGGGGGCGGTTCTCGCGCTGAAGTTGCGTGTTTTCATGAGTTTCCCACGCCCGTCCTGGAAACAGTCCACTACTCGGCAAGAACCAACGCCCCCTCATCCGGCTTCGCCACCTTCTCCCCCAGCTGAAAAGCGCTGGGGGAGAAGGCTCTCGACGAGTAACAGAGTGTCGATGATTCCAGTGAGAGTGTGAGAAATGCGGGCTAATAACACCGGGCAGCGCGGGCGTCTCGGCCGCGTTTGATGCTCGGTATCCTGCTGCTTCACACGCGCGGGCGGGACGCCTGCGGTCCCAGGGGGGGCTACGTGTACAACCCGCCGCTCACGTTCAGCACCGTGCCGGTGATGTAGGCGGCTTGTTCCGAGGCCAGGAAGGTGACGGCGTAGGCGACGTCGTCGGGGGTGCCGAGGCGGCGGAGGGCGATGCGGGACTCGAGCGTGGTGCGGGCCTCGTCGGTCAGGGAATCGGTCATCGCCGTGCGGATGAAGCCGGGGGCGACGGCGTTGACGGTCACGTTGCGCGATCCGATCTCCAGCGCCAGCGATTTCGTGAAGCCGATGAGCGCGGCTTTCGACGCGGCGTAGTTCACCTGTCCCGGATTGCCGGAGAGGCCGACCACCGAGGAGATGTTGATCACCCGTCCCCAGCGGGCCCGGAACATCTTCTTCAGCACTTCCTGGGTGATGTGAAAGGCGGGGTCGAGGTTGGTGCGGAGCACGCTCGTCCAAGCCTCGGGCTTCATGCGCAGGAAGAGATCGTCGTCGGTGATGCCGGCGTTGTTGACGAGGATGTCGATCGGCTGCTGCTCGATGACGGCCCTGATCCGGTCGCGCACATCGTCGCCGGTGATGTCGAGTTGGACCGCCGAGGCGTTGCCGCCGGCGCTGACGATCCCGGCGGCGACGCGCTCCACCTGCTCGAGATTCCGCGCCGCGCAGATGACCAGGGCGCCGGTGCCGGCGAGCCCGCGGGCGATCGCTTCGCCGATGCCGCGCGAGGCACCGGTGACGAGAGCGGTACGGCCGGTGAGATCGATCTTCATCGCATGCTCTCCATAAACTTCTCAATCGACGGCACGTCGGAGACGTTGATCAACTCGACCGCCGGGTCGATCCGCTTGACCAGTCCCGTCAGCACGTTGCCCGGTCCGATCTCGACGAAACGGCGGACGCCCATCAGCACCATCTTCTGCACCGACTCCACCCACCGCACCGGCGATTCCACCTGGCGCACCAGAGCGTTGCGGACGGCGGTGGCGGTGCCGATCGGCGAGGCGTCGACGTTCGAGACCAGCGACATCCAGAGATCCTTGACATGCGCGTTTTCCAGCAGCGGGCGCAGCCGCTCCTCGGCTGGTTTCATCAGCTGGCAATGGAACGGCGCCGATACCGGTAGCGGCAGCGCGCGGCGCACGCCGTGCGCTTTGGCAACGGTGATGGCGCGGTCGATGGCGTTCTTCGTTCCGGCGATGACGATCTGACCGGGCGCGTTGATGTTGGCCACGGAGAGGATCTCCCCTTCGGCCGCCTCTTCGCAGATGGCGCGCGCTTCTTCGACCGTCGGGCCGATCAGCGCCGCCATCCCTCCGGTGCCGACGGGAACGGCTTCCTGCATGAAGCGGCCGCGCATGCGCACGATCTGCGCGGCCTCCGCGGCCGTCAGCCCGCCGACGCTGACGATGGCGCTGTACTCGCCGAGGGAGTGGCCGGCAACGACGTCGCGGCGCGTGGCGCCGAGATCTTCGAGCACGGCGTGAATGGCGGAGGAGACGGCCAGGATGGCCGGCTGGGTGTTCTCGGTCAGCTTGAGCTGGTCCTCGGGACCTTCGAAGCAGAGCCGCGAGATCGGGAAGCCGAGCGCTTCGTCGATGTCGTCGAAGACGCGGCGCGCGGCCGGAAAGGCCTCAGCGACATCTTTCCCCATCCCGGCGTACTGGCTCCCCTGCCCCGGAAAAATGAATGCCGTGTTGTGCTCCATCGGGCCTGAATCATACATGGAGCGGAGCGGCTACAATCCGCGCGAATGCCGATCGACGCCCGCGCAAAACTCGTCCGCCAACTGCAGGGAGCGTATTCGGGCGAGCTGGCCGCGGGGTATGCCTATCGAGGCCACTGGAAGAGCATTCGTGAAGGTCCCGACCGCACACGCATCCAGCAGATCGAGGCGGAGGAGTGGCATCACCGCGAGCTTGTCGGGGGACTGCTGCGCACGCTCGGCGGCAAACCGAGTCCTATTCGCGAAGTCATCTTCTGGTGCATCGGCCGCTTCATCGGCGTGTTCTGTCACGTCGGCGGCTGGTTCTCGCCGATGTACGGCGCCGGCCGGCTGGAGCGAGGCAACATCGTCGAATACGAGGAAGCCGCGGCTTACGCCAGTGAATGCGGCCACGACGAGATGGTCGACTGCATCCTGACGATGGCCGAGGTGGAGTGGGAGCACGAATTCTTCTTCCGCAGCAAGGTCCTCGACCATTGGATGCTGCGGATCTTCAAGGTCTGGCCCGCGCCACCGCCGAAGGAAACGATCCGTGGTGGCCGAAAAGGCTTTCACCACAGAGGCACAGAGAACACAGAGAGAGGAAGGATGAAGGCGGAAGGGTGATGCGTGACGATGCTGCCTGATTCAGCCTTCCGCCTTCATCCTTCCTCTCTCTGTGTCTCTGTGTCTCTGTGGTTAAGCTTCTTTTGAGCTACCGCGGAATCAGCTTCACTTCCAGCCGGTAGTCGGCGCGCAGCTTGCGCATGGCGGCGTTATGGATGTCGTCGCTGAGGTTCTGGAGGGGGAAGAGGAGCATGTCGAGCGTCGTGGCGCTCTGCTCGAGTTGATGGTGCTCCTCTTCACGCAGCGGCAACCCTTCCTTGAGGACGAGACCGCGGTCGAAGCGCATGTGCAGGGGGCGATAGCCATCAGCGACGAAATCGATGGTGCAGCGCTCGGGGTAGCGGGGGACATCGACACGCAACGGTGTCGTCCCCTGCTCGACCCGGCCGGCGCCGCAATCGAGACTCACCGATGCATGCGATGGCACGCTCCAGAGCTCGACTACGTTCGGCTCCGGACGTTCGTTGACGGATGTCGATGCGCAGCCGGCGGCGGCTAGCACGACGAGGATGGCGGATGCAACGTTCTTGCGCATGATTTCACCTATTGCGTGGCGAGCACCTTGCTGTCGTGCTCGCGTTTGTGGAGGTCACTGACTTTGGTCATGATCTTGGCATCGATCCTGTTGATGGCAAAGTTGCGGGCAACGCGGATGGCGTTCTTGATGGCCTTGGCGTTGGAGCGGCCGTGGCAGACGATGCATCCACCCTTGACGCCGAGGAGCGGCGCGCCACCGTACTCGGAATAGTCCATCCGCTTCTTCAACCCCTCGAATGCGCTCTTGGCCAGCAGGCCGCCGATCTTGCGGGTCCACGAGCGCGTCATCTCCTGGCGCAGCGTGGTGGAGACGAACTCGCCGAGAGCCTCGGAGGCCTTGAGGACGACATTGCCGGTAAAACCGTCGCAGACGACGACGTCGGCGTTGCCGTTGTAGACGTCGCGGCCCTCGGCGTTGCCGATGAAGTTGAGGCCGGTCTCCTTCAGGACGCGGTAGGTCTCCTTCGTCAGCTCGTTGCCCTTCCCTTCCTCTTCGCCGATCGAAAGGAGGCCGACACGCGGGGCGGCGATGTCGAACAGCATCTGCGCGTAGAAGTGGCCCATCACGGCAAACTCGCGAAGATGAGCCGGCTTGGCATCGACATTCGCGCCGACGTCGAGCAGGAGTGTGTGGCCCTTCAAGCTCGGCACCACGGTGGCCAGCGCCGGCCTGCTGACCCCTTCGATCATCCCCATGACCGCGCGGGCCGAGGTCCAGGTGGCGCCGGTGTTGCCGGCGGAGACGAAGGCGTTGGCGCGCCCCTCGGCGACGAGATTCGCGCAGACGCGCACGGATGAGTTGCGCTTGCGCCGCAACGGCGCGAGAGCGGTGTCTTCCATCGTCACCACTTCGCGGGCATCGAAGACTTCGATGTTGCGCGGGGTCGCGCCCGCCGCGGCGAGCTCTTTCCGGACGACGTCTTCCTGCCCGACGAGGATGATCTCGACCGGAAATTCGGCCGCCGCCAGGAGGGCACCCTTCACCACTTCGGACGGCGCATGATCGCCGCCCATGGCGTCGAGGGCGATGCGGATGACCTCAGTCATCGAAGGTGAAGGCTAAAACGCGTCCTTGACCGCGATGACTTCGCGGCCTTTGTAGTAACCGCACTTCGGGCAGACACGGTGCGGCATCTTGGCTTCATGGCACTGCGGGCACGTCGACAATGACTTCGCTTCCAGGAAGTCATGCGCACGTCGCGTGCGTGTTCGGGTTCTGGAATGGCGCCGTTTTGGGTTAGGCATCTTGTTGCTCCTTGATGATGTTAGTGGATGAGTCGATTAGTGGATGAGTCGATCAGGATTCCGTTCCGATCGACTGATCTACAAATCACTGATCACTGTTCGTTCTTCTTCGCCAACTCCGCCCGGATCCCCGCCAGCGCGCCCCAGCGCTCGTCGCTGACCGCGGTCTGGCAGGAGCATCCTTCGCCATTCTGATTCGTACCACACTGCGGACAGAGACCGAGACAGCTCTCCGTGCACAACGGCTTCATCGGAATGACAAGCTGGACCTGCTCGGCCGCCAGATCGCGAAGCGAAACCGACCGCTCCGTGTAGAACTCGATGTCGAGCTCGTCCGGGGTGATCTCGATCTCAGCACTTTCCCCTGAAACCTCAGGACGAGGGCGGAATCTTAAGTGAAACTCGGATGAGGACGCAAACGGGAAGGGCTCGACGCAGCGCGAGCAGAGAAAATCGGCGGAGAACAGGGTCGAGCCGTCCGCCAGATACTCGGCGGGAAGATCGCCCTTGCTGGCGTTGGCGTCGAGAGAGACCGGACCGATGGCCACAAGCTCGATGCGGGCCAGTTCCTCGGTGGTGAACTGGTACGTCCGCTCGTAGCGTTGCGGGCCATATTTGTCGATGTCGTCGAAGACGATCCGTTCTCTGTCCGGCATGGTGTTCGAGGCTGTAACTGCGCCCTCCCGGCTTCTATTTCGCCCCGATTCTTACCTTTAGCTCCTCTACCGAGCCGTCGTCCGAGGCGGCCGCCTCGAGCACAGTGGCCCCTTTCAGGGCATCGATCCAGCGCCCGAGGTCGCGCGCGGAACGGAAAAACCGGGGGGCGGCGATGCGCAGGCCGATGCTGTCGCCGAGGTGGCCTAGGATGGGAACGAGACGCTTGGGGTCGGCACGGACGGCCCACTTGCCCGCCGGCCATGAGCCGGGCTGGAACGTATCCTTTAGATATATGTCGATGGAATCGTCGAAGGAGAGGAGCAATGCTCCGCCGTGCTCAGCCGTACGGATATGGATGCCGAGCGACTCCCCCTGCTTCACCTTGTTGACGAATTCCTCGAAGGAGGCCCGGCGCGGCGGATCGTCGGTGACGGAGATGACGCCCTTCGGCCGCGGCAGGAACTTGTGGGTGTCGATGTCATAGACGGTGAGAGTTCCACCGTTCTCGACCAGCGACGAGACTCTCGTGCCGAAGACGCGGTTCATGTCCTCGACGACGCGCGGCATCGTGGAGAACGTAGCCGTCAGAATGGCGCCGCGGGCAAATTGCGCGGGCTGGGTCAACGGAACGGCCGCCGGTTCCTCGGCATCGCGCTCGGCTCGTGAGGTGAAGAGGATGTCGTCCGCTGTGACCGAGAGCGACGTCACGGCCGGCCGTCCGATCGGGGGGAAGGCCCCTCGGGATCCGCGCCGCTGGACGACGAAGGCGTCGCCGGGAGGCAGCTTTGCGGCGAGGGCAAGTATCGGGGCCAGATCATTTGTGTTGATCGGCGGTCCGGACGGCGCGGTCAGGAGGAGGGTCTCGCCGAGGTCGCCGCCGAACATCATGTAGGTCCGGACCAGCGCGGCCCGGAGCGGATCGAGGCGCACGAGGTAGTGCGTGGCCGTGGCATCCCGCCAGGCCAGGAGGTCAGCGCCGCCGACCATCCACGGCGAGGGAAGAGAGTGCGATCGTTCCCACTCGTCCACCACTTCGCCGGTCACAGGGTTTGCGCGCATCTTGGCGTCGAGCGCGGCGGCGGTAGGGATCAAGGCAAACGATTCCGCCGACTCCGGCACCGCGGCGATGAGCGCACGCTGCGCGTCCGTGAGCGGAAAGCGGACGCCCGCCGACGTCTTCGGCGTGGTCGCCGCCAGGTAGATGGCGACGATCGCCACGATCGCGGCGAGGATGATGATGGTGATGGTGAGCTTCTTCATATGCTGCGCTATCGCGCGTTGTCTTCGCTATCGCGCGTTGTCTGCGCGTTGCGCGTTGTCTGCACTTCGTGCGTTGTCGGGTGCGGGTTCGATATGCATAGCGTGTGAGATCAGCACATTGTCTCAGAAGCGCCAAATCCCATGAACCGGCGAAGCCGGTTTAACGGCGGCTTCGCCGCCGCATGGCACAGACACTCTTGTCTGTGCCGGCCTCACGACGAGGCTGCCTGACAACCGGCAACCCGGCAATCGACAGCGCGCGAAGCGCATAATTACCGCATGTACCTCCTCCTCCGCTGGCTTCTGAACACCCTGGCCCTCTTCGTCGTGGTCACCATCGTGCCGGGGTTTCACTACCACTCGATCGTCTCGCTGGCCATCGCCGCGCTGATCCTCGGGCTGCTCAACGCCATCGTCCGGCCGATCCTCTTCTTTCTCACCCTGCCGCTGACGATCGTCACCCTCGGGCTCTTTCTCATCGTCCTCAACGCCGTCATGCTCGAGCTGACGGCGTGGCTCTCTCCCGGTTTCCGCATCGACGACTTCGTCGCGGCCATCATCGGTGCCATCGTCCTGGCCATCATTTCGTGGATCACGAACCGCATCGGGCGCAAGCCGGAGCGTGAAAGCTGACAACGCGGCAGTCAATCCCGTACACTACGCGGCCTAGGGAGCTTGCTTTGAACATCATCAAAAACCGCGTCGACGACGTGACCGTGCTCGACATCCAGGGCGTCATCAAGCTCGGGGAGAGCGCTCGCGAGTTCTCCAGCTATCTCGAGAAGGTCCTCAACGATGAGACCGGCCCGGTGATGATCAACTTCGAGGCCATCAACTACATGGACTCGACCGGCCTCGGCGAGCTGATCGGCTACCTCCAGAAGTTCGAGGACCGCCAGCGAAAGATGGCCCTGGTCAAACCCTCCCATCGCATCCTGGCCCTCCTCAAGATCACCAAGCTCGACACCGTCTTCAAGATCTTCGATTCGCGGGAGATGGCGATGGAGTATCTGACGGATCACGCGGCGTAGCGGCGGCTTCGCCGCGTTGTCGGTTATCGGTTGTCGGTTTGACTCTGCTCGCGCTCGTGTCCGGCATAGACAACCTACAACCGACAACCGATAACCGACAACGCCGCAGGCAGATAACGCCGCTAGCCGCAGTTCAGGCGCAGTGTTAGCATTCGCGCCGTTTATGACTGACCCCTTCCTCCCCGTCCTCGTCATGATGCTCATCGCCGTCGTCGTCGGCGTGGTCATGCTGGCCCTGGCCTGGTTCGTCGGCGGGCATGCCCGCACGGCCTCGAAACAGGAGCCGTACGAGAGCGGCGTGCCGGCTCTCGACGAGAACCGGAAGCGGGTCAACGTCCGCTTCTACCAGATCGCCATGCTGTTTATCCTGTTCGACATCGAAGCGGCGTTCCTCTATCCCTGGGCCGTCATCTATCGCGATGCCACGACCGGCAAGCAGGGCATGTTCCTCTTCGGCGAGATGCTGGTCTTCATCGTCCTGCTCGCCGTCGGCTACGTCTACGTATGGAAGAAGAAGGCATTCGACTTTTAGCCATGGCTGATCTCCATCCCGACAACCCCTACGCCCCCGACCGCTTCCCAGATCCGAAGAAAACGGTCGCCTTCCCGCCCGAGGCGAAGAAGAAGTTCGATTACATCCTCACCCGCTATCCGACGAAGGAAGCCTGCCTGCTGCCGACGCTTCATCTGGTGCAGGAAGTGTGGGGCTGGATCTCCCCCGAGGCCGTGCTGTACGTGGGAACGCTGCTCGACCTCTCGCCGGCCACGGTCTTCGGCGTGGTCTCGTTCTACAACATGTACAACCAGAAGCCGGTGGGCAAATACCACCTGCAGGTCTGTACGAACCTGAGCTGCATGGTGCGCCGCGCCTACGACATCTACGACCACCTCTGCGACAAGCTCGAGGTCGATCCCGGCGCGACGACGAAGGATGGTCTTTTTACAATCGCCGAAGTCGAATGCCTCGGCTCGTGCGGCACGGCTCCGGTCGTGCAGGTCAATAACGACTATCACGAGAACATGGATGTAACGAAGATGGACGCGCTGCTCGCGGAGCTGAAATAGCAATGGATCCGATCAAAATCCTCACCGCGAACATCGACAAACCGAACTCCACCTCGATCGATGTCTACATCGACGGCGGCGGTTACAAGGCCGTCGCGACAGCGCTGAAGATGAAGCCGGAGGAAGTGACGCAGCTCGTCAAAGACTCCGAGATGCGCGGCAGGGGAGGCGCGGGCTTTCCGACCGGTATGAAGTGGGGTTTCGTCCCCAAGAACGCGCCGAAGCCGACCTGGCTGCTCTGCAACGCCGACGAGTCCGAGCCCGGCACCTTCAAAGACCGCGTCCTCATGGAGAAGGACCCGCACCTTCTCATCGAAGGGATGATCATCGCCGGCTACGCCATCGGATCGAATCCGATGTCGTACATCTACATCCGCGGTGAGTTTTACTTCGGAGCGATGGTCCTGGAGAAGGCCCTCGACGAAGCCCGCAGCAAGGGCTATCTCGGCAAGAACATTCTCGGCAGCGGCTTCGACTTTGACATCACCGTCGCCCGCGGCGCCGGCGCCTACATCTGCGGCGAAGAGACCGGCCTCATCGAGTCGGTGGAAGGCCACCGCGGACAGCCGCGGGTCAAGCCGCCGTTCCCCGCCATCATCGGCGTCTTCGGTGGACCGACGGTCGTCAACAACGTCGAGACGCTGGCCTGCGTGCCGCTGATCGTGAACAACGGCGCCGACTGGTTCAAGTCATTCGGCAGCCCGAAGAATACCGGCCCGAAGCTCTATTGCGTATCAGGCAGCGTCCGGAAGCCGGGCGTCTACGAGTTTCCGATGGGCATCAATCTCAAAGAGCTGATCTACGATCACTGCGGCGGCATCCTCGGCGACCGCAAGCTGAAAGCGGTCATCCCCGGTGGCGCTTCGGCGCCGATGCTGACGCCGGACGAGATCGACCTCCCTCTCAATTTCGACGCGGTCCAGAAAGCGGGCTCCATGCTCGGCTCCGCCGGCATCATCGTCCTCGACGACTCCGTCTGCATCGTCGACGCCGTCTGGCGCCTCGCCAAGTTCTTCGCCCACGAGTCGTGCGGCCAGTGCACCCCCTGCCGCGAAGGGACGAACTGGCTCGAGTCGGTCCTCGACCGCATCGAACGCGGCAACGGCCGTCCCCAGGACGCCGACCTGCTCCTGTCCATGTCCGACAACATCGGCGGCAAATCCCTCTGCGCCCTCGGCGACGCCGCCATCGGCCCGGTAATCTCCTCGGTCAATAAGTTCCGCGACGAGTACCTGCACCACATCGAGCACAAGAGCTGTCTGCCGGAGACGGTGCGGTATCGCCGGTTGGATCGGGCGGTGACTGCGCACTGAGCCCTCAGCGATGCCGACTGTAGCGTCCCCAGGTCAGATTCGTAGCGACTTCGACAACATCGCCAGGCTCATGCCGGATAGGGACCGGCTTGGGCCGCATGACCGGTGGTTGTTGAAGCGCCTTCCATCCGGTCGCGGGACAGTGCTGGAAATCGGATGCGGAGTCGGACATCTGGCGCGCCGTCTCGCCGCTGATTTCGACAGCGTCGTGGCAATCGACTTCTCGGAGGGAATGATCGCTGAGGCAAGGCGGCGAACGGGCGCGGGAGCACCGATCGAATACTCATGCGCCGACATGTTCGACTGGCTGCCTCGCCTCCCCAATCACTACGACTGCATCGTCACGGTAGGAACTCTTCACCACGTAGTTCTAAGGTCCGCGCTGCGGGAGATAGCGCTCGCTCTCAAGCCGGGAGGGAAACTGCTGGTGATTGATCTTCTCGATCGCAGCGGTTGGCGATATCTGTTGCTCAACGCTAGCGCATACGCTGTCGCCCGAGCACGCGAAGCATTTGCTCCTCGCGGCATGACCTCCTGGAAACTCCGCGCCGCCTACTGGCGACACGGTCGAAACGAGACGTACCTGACTCTCGACGAGGTGGAGCGCGCGGCTCGAGAGGAGCTGCCGCGGGCTCAGGTGCGAGGTCACCTGCTCTGGCGTTACACGATCATCTGGCAGAAGCCGTCGTGATCGAGCGATCGGGGCGTAAGGCTCTGCTAGAGTACTTCCGGAACAGTAGAGGATCGAGACAGAATGCGTGCGCAACCATTCGCGATTCCGGCGCTTCTCTTGTTTCTCGTTGCCGTTCCGCTGGTGGCGGGCCTGGTCCCTCGGAACCGGCTCTACGGGTTCCGGACGAAGAAGATACTGTCGAATGATGAGATCTGGTACCGAGTCAACCGGCTCGCGGGATTTGCAGTCATGATCGCCAGCGTCGTGTACGGCATGGTCGCCGCAGGCTGGCCGTACGACCGCGCGGCGACTGACAATTTCTCGATCTGGTTACTGCACCTGGCGGCCTTCGCCGTACCGCTGGTAGTCGGTCTCGGCGTCTCCGGATGGTATGCGAAGGGTCTTTGACGCTCTGCTAGAATTCCGCGTGATGAAGGACTTCTCTCAGTTGTTGGAATTGCCCCCTTCCGAGCGCTTGCAGCTTGTCGAAGCGATCTGGGACAGTCTCGTTGAGGTTCCGGATGCTGTGCCCATCGACGACGAGTTGCGCGAGGAGCTTGACCGCCGGCTGGCTGCCTACTATGCCGATCCATCGACGGCCCGGCCGTGGGCGGACATCAGAGGGGAGCTGCTCGATCCGAAGTGACGTTGCAGCTCATCGTCTCACGTGAGGCTTGCGCGGATATTGGCGAGGCGGTGACTTGGTTTCGAGATATCTCCCCGAACCTATCAGTGCGATTCGGTGTCGAACTCGAACGCGTTTACTCCGCCATACTTGAGTTTCCCCAGATGTATCCGCTCGTTTACAAGAGGGTCCGTCGGGCGCTTCTTCGTCGGTTCCCTTACTCCGTCTTCTATATCGTTGAGCCTTCTGTCGTGCTCGTTGTCGCGGTTGTGCATCAGTCGCGGGACGAGAAAACATGGAAGAGGCGCGCATAATCCCAGCCGCCTATCCCCTCTCCAACGCCTTCCGATCCCACCCGCCCGCGTCCGCGGCAGCGACGTAAGTCGATTGGCAGAAGCGGAGCAGGGCATCCTCCGGGTCGGGTGATGCCCGGACGGCGTCGTAGGGAAGGACGAACTCGGAGAAGGCATCGCTGTAGAACGCGGCGGAAGGCTCGACGGGCGCATCCTTGAAGCCGGCGGGTTGCGGGGCGGCATAGGCATAGAACGCCGGAGCGGCGTACGCGCCGCCGCCGGGCCACCAGCCGCAACTGCTGACCTCGTGGGAGTAGGCTTCCTTCGTGATCGAGTCGGCGCTCGGACTCTCCGGGGCGCGCCGGCCGGAGAAGCGGGTGACGGCCATGTCGAAGCTGCCCCAGAAGAAGTGGACCGGGCTGCACTTGCCGATGAACGAGGAGCGGAAGCGGTTCAGCACCCGGTCCGTGAAGATGAGGATGCGCCGGAAGCGCTCGACGGCGTCGGTGTCGTACGATGCATGCTCATGGTCGTCGGTGAACGGAATCGGATTGTCGATCTCGACCGGGATCGGCCAGATTTTCACGTCGATCCCGCATTCGTGCAGTTTGGCCATCGTCTCGGCGTAGAAGTCGGCCACCGAACGCGGGACCAGCGGCACACGGGCGGTGCGGCCATCGCTGACGCGGATGACGAGCTGGTGATCGATGAAATCGAACTCGCAGTCGAAGACGCGGTCGCGATAGGGGATTGCCGAAGTCGTCAAACCGGGCGGGCTGACATAGAGGGCGGTCTCCCACCAGTGGTTTACCCTGGGAGCGAGAGCGAGGCGGACCTTCCCGACCACCTGCGTCCACATGTGCAGGGTGTCGCAGGTAGGCTTCCATTCAGGCAGCGGAAGGGGATTGAGATCGTTGGCCATGGGACGATTATGAACCTGGCAAGCCGGTTGCGATTAGATAGAGCAACAGTCAACGGTCTTAAGGAGACAACATGAACAAGACAAAGAGCTTAGCAGCACAGGTGGCCGGGGCAGTGGCGATCGTGACGCTGATCGGAACGTCCGCTTTCGCGGAAACTCGTCACCGCGATGCGACGGAGCGCGACAGCGGCCGGCAGTCCGATCATCGCAGCAGCCGCGACAGCAGCCGCCAGTCGCGCGGCGAGCAGCGCGACAACCGGAGCAATCAGGGGCAGACGTGGCAGCGGAACGATTCCCGATCGTCGACATTCGAGCGTCGCGATTCCCGCTCCTACTCGCCGCAGACCTATCGCGACTCGCGCAGCTACGGCCAGAGTTACAGCAGTCGTGGCAACACCTTCGACCGCCGCACGGAGGCGGAGTCGTTCCGCGGCAACCGTGGCAGCTTCGACCGCTCCTTCAGCGATCGCGGCAATCGTCCGTCGTTCGACGACCGCGGCCGCCGCAGTGTCACGCTCAACGGGCGCGTAAACCGTTTCGTGCACGAGCGCGGCGGTTTCCGCGTCTGGATCGACGGCGGTCGTTTTCCGATCTGGATTCCTGAGGCGCGTATCGGCCTCTTCCCGCACCTTCGCGTCGGCCTCTCGCTCGGCTTTGGCGGTTACTACGACCCTGCCGGCTACCTCGAGGCGTATGACTACTACGACGGTGGCTACGCCGCGCCATACTACGGTGGCGTCACGGCGTACAGCTCCGCCCTTCTGCGCGGCACCGTCGAATCGATCGATTACCGCAACGACACGCTGGTGCTTCGCGATGACGTCACCGGCAACTTCGTGACGACGCTCATCCAAGACCGCCGTCTGGAGTCGCTGCGCCCCGGCGACCACGCCGAAATCTCCGGCTCCTGGACGCGCGGCGGTGTCTTCGACGGCCTTCGCCTTCAGGATGAAGAGGTTGGCCGCTACTGATCCATACCGCTTGGTTGGTGTGCAAGGCCGCCCGCGCGTGGGCGGCCTTTTTTTGTTTCCCGGCCCGGGTTCCCAGCGAGTGTCGCGGGATATAATTCACGAGTGGCGCGACCTGACGTAACGATTCGGAAGTACAAGTTGGGCGAAGAGCCTGAGTTCGATGAGGACGTGCTTCAGATGACGCCCGGCGAACGGCTGGCCCTGACGTGGCATGTGACGCGTCAGGTATGGGGCTTTTATAGTGGAACTTTCGCTGAACCCGAATTTCGTCGAGATGTTGCGCGAGTTATCCGCAACGGGAGCTGACTTCCTTATCGTTGGCGGCCACGCGCTGTCTGCGCACGGCTACGTTCGTGCGACGATGGATTTCGATATCTGGGTTCGGCCCACACCGGGAAACGCGGCTCGCGTCTATGCAGCGGTCGTCCGATTCGGCGCGCCCTTGCACGGTCTGACGGTTGCCGATCTAGCGACCGAGGGGCTCATCTATCAGATCGGAGTTAAGCCTGAGCGGATCGATATCCTCACTACGCTGTCGGGTGTGGACTTCGAAACGTCATGGTCGCGGCGTATCGAAGCGGCCATCGATGGAAACACGTACTCTGTTATAGGCCGCGAGGATCTGATCGCTAACAAACGTGCGACTGGCCGGCCGATGGATCTCCTCGATGCCGACAAGCTCGAGCGCCTTCCTCAGTAACCCACCAACAACCTCGCCGCCCTCTCGATCCGCGCTTCGCCGGCCAAAAACTCCTCCTCCAGCGGCGGCGAGTACGGAACCGGCGTGTCGAGCGCCCCTACGATGCGTATGGGGGCATCGAGATATTCGAACGCCTCCTCCTGAATGATCGCCGCCAGCGACTCGCCGATCGAGCCGGTGCGCGTGTCTTCCTGAATGATGAGGACGCGGTTGCAGTGGCGGGCCACGGCCAGCAGGGCGTCGCGGTCGAGCGGCGTGAGGGAGCGGAGATCGAGCACCGACGACTCGATGCCATCCTTCGCCAGCGCCTCGGCCACCCGCATTCCGGCGTGTACGTACGCGCCGTACGAGATGATCGCCAGGTCATCCCCGGCGCGGCGCAGAGCCGCTTTGCCGATGGGAATCGGTTGTGGCGGTTCATCAGAGAGCGCCTGTTTCACCTTCGGATCGCGATATAGCGCGATGTGCTCGTAGTAGAGAACGGGATCGGGATCGGCCACCGCGCTGGCCAAGAGCGCGCGCGCATCGTGCGGCGTCGACGGCGCCACGATCTTCAGTCCCGGCGTCCGGTAGAACCACGCCTCGGTGTTCTGCGAGTGGTAGGGGCCGGCGTGACGCAGCCCACCCCACGGCATCCGCACAACCATCGGCACCGATCCGCCCCACCGGTAGCGGATCTTGGCCGCGTTGTTGACGAGCTGATTGAATCCACTGGCGACGAAGTCGTTGAACTGGATCTCGCCGATCGGCCGCATCCCCGCCAGCGCCGCGCCTACACAGACGCCGAGCGTGGCCCCTTCGGAGAGGATCGAGTTCACGATGCGGTCGCCGAACTCTTTCATCAGCGGCTTCAGGAGGAGGAAGGCGTTGCCGTACTTGCCGCCGACGTCTTCGCCGTAAACGAAGGTGCGTGGATCGGCGCGCAGTACGTCGCCGACGCCGAGCATGACCGCTTCGAGGAATGTCTTTCCCTTCGCATCGAACGGCGGCGCCTCTTCGACGGGAGGCAGTCCGATGTTCTCCGACGCGCGATGGCGCCAGGCCTCGTCGAGCACTTCGATGTGGATGCGCCGCGGCTCATCGGCGATGACACCGACACCGGCCAGCTCCGCATCGGGCCAGGGTGCGTCGATGACGCCGCGTGCTTCGGCTTCGACCAGCGATTCCGCTTCGTGCTGGAACCGTTCCAGATCGCCGTCGCCGAGGATTCCCTCGCCTTCGAGTTTGGCGGCGTAGGTCGGAATCGGATCCTTGCGGCACCAGAACTCGTAGCGCTCCCGGTCGGCGTAGCCGCCCTCCGCGAGCGGAGGATAGGTCCACGACGGCTGCGGATCCTTGCCGAGGTAAAGCATGTCGTCGTGATGGGCATGGCCGCACATGCGCATCGCCACCAGCTCGATCAAGGCCGGTCCTGCGCCTTCGCGGGCGCGCTCGACCGCCCACGCGAAGGCGGCGGCGATGGCCTCCGGATCGGTGCCGTCGATCGTGATCGCCGGGATGCCGTAGCCGAGGGCCTTGTCTGCAAAGACGCGGACAGCGCACTGTTCCGCGAGAGGTGTCGAGAGGGCTGTCTGGTTGTTCTGGACGCAGAAGACCGCCGGCAACTTGCGTACGGCGCAGGCGTTGACGGCCTCGTGCCATTCGCCGAGGGAGGTGGCGCCCTCGCCGATGAAGGAGATGGCCACGCGGTTATCGGTTGTCGGTTGTCGGTTGTCGGAAGATGCACCTCGCATGGCAAATGCCATGGCGATGCCGGCGATGTTGAGTGCCGGCGATCCCAGCGGCGCCATGGCCGGGAGGATGCCGTGATCCCAATCGCCGACGTGCAGATCCTTCCCATTCATCGGCGGGCCGGCCTTGCCCATCTGTGCGCTGAGGACCATGCGGACGGTCGAGCGGTCGTTGTGCATTGCCAGGACGACGCCGAGGTCGCGGATCATCGGGGAGACGACATCGCCCCGCCAGCCGTCATCGGACGCGTACGTATCGCCGCGGCGTAACCGGATCGCCGCGGCATAGATCGCCTCCTGTCCGAGCGATCGGAATCCCTTGCCCTGGAACGACGCGGCGCCGTAGCGAACCTCGCCGCCGGTGAAGAACTGTTTGAGCCGGTTGTCGGTAGCGCGGGTGAGGATCATTCCGCGCAGTATTTCGAGCTTCTCCTCCGAGGTGAGCGAAGCGGCAATGAACTCGCGCCGGAGGAAGCCGTCGCAAGCCTCGGCGACCTCGGCGACCGCGAGATGAAGCCGCTCGCTGACGCTCACGCCCGGCGTCGTCTCCGGAACGGAGCCCTGCAGTTTCGATGCGGCGCTGGCGTCGGGCGAGAGAAAGTCGGAGAGCGTCTGGAGGAGGATACGGTGCAGAGGCTCGCGAAGCGCATCGATGGCGGATGGATTCCGTTCATCGACGGGTTGACCACCAGTGGCCATATCGAGCGCGGTCACGGCCGGCCGCAGCGCCAGCGGGTGCCGCTCGGCGACGAAGGAGGCGAACCGCGCCAGCAACCCTGCCCGTCGCGCTGCCGTTTCAGCAGTTGCAGTCATGCCGCGATGCTAACGCAACTGCGATGTGCATTTCTGCTTTCTGGTTTCGCGGTCTCGCAGCAACAACCGCGAGACTCCGAAACCGCGAGACCGCGCAACCCGGGCTGCTCTACTTCCTTCGCCAGAAGACGACCCCGCCTTCTTCGTAATCCGATGTGAAATGCTCCTGCAGGTAGGCGTAGACCATCGGCGCGCGGGCGCGGTTACCGACGGCATCGACAGCGGTGGTGTCGGGATCTCCGGGAAGGAGGGCGAAGCGGATGTGCGGGTTCTGCTCGATACGGCTGATGACCTCGCGCTGGCGCTGCTCTGTTTCGTAGAAGGCCACTTCGATCTGGCGGATCGGGCAGTCGCGGTCGAGGAGGAAGTAGAGATTGCCGCGGTTGGTGAAGTCGAACCAGGTCTCATTCGCCTTCAGATGCGAATCGGCGTAGCGTTTGACGACGTCGATGACGGCGGCATCGCTGGCTCGCGACAGTGCCCCGCGCGCACGAGGAAGCGCCAGCTCACGCCAGTCGCTCTCGGTTGAGCCCCGGGTCCGCCGGAGGGAGCCGGTGATGGCGATGTGTGCCGTCGGCTGGGCAATCATCAGCGTGATGAGGACGGCCAGCGGTGCCGCCGCGCGCGCGAGCGGGAGCCGGCTGCGGAAGAGCCGGAAGATGGCGATGGCGATCAGCGGCGCGGCGACGAATTGCCAGAGCAGGTGATGGCGCTCGCCATACGAGATGGCGGTGATGATGCCGAAGATGGCCACGATGAGAAACGCTTCGCGATACGCGCGGTGACGCGGTGTCATCGGCGCCTTCGACGTGATGGCCACCACGGCGAGCAGTGTCATCACCGGCCAGAAGACGTACAGGAACGCCGATTTGTCGAGCAGGGCGCCGAGCACCTCGGGGATGTTCGGAATCTTCTGCAGCGACGCCGGCGCATCGAACGGCGAGAGGGTATAGACCGGTCCGAGCGAGGCGATCTCGAAGATCGTCACGCGCACGAAGTCGGCCGCGATGCCATACAGCGCCATCCCCGCGAACGCGATGAGGGCGGTGGCGCCCCCGCCAATCGCAGAGAACAGCAATGCCCGTTTGCGGTCATCGCGAAACCGGATCGCGGCGATGAGTAGCGTGATCAGGGTGTAGGCGCCGTGGTCGAGGCTGGTCAGGATGCAGACGACGACACCTGCACCGGCCGCGGCCAGCCATCGCGCGTCACGTTTGCGGATGGCGTAGGCGATGAAGGCCAGCGTGGCGATGGCCGGGAGGAGGCGGATCGAGCCGCCGGCCGTGCCGAGGAGCATCGCCAGAAACGTCGAAGCCAGGCCGACCTCGGGAGAGCCGGTGGCCGCGGCGACCAGCGCGTAGTGAGCGATGATGATCGTCCCGGAGAGCACGCCACGGAACTTCAAGGCGCGGCCGAGTGTCACCGGCCCGGTGCGGAAAGCCACGAAATCGAGCAGCGCGTCCTGCACGAAGCCGTGCGCCGGGATGATGTCGCGATACGGTTTCTCGCCGCGCAGCATCTCCGCCGCCGGAACCATGTGCTGCTGGTCTTCGAACAGGTCGGCGCGCGGCATCCCCTCGGCGGCGAGCTGGCTGGTTGCGCTCAGGTAGGCGTACGCGGCAAGCGGGTAGATGGCGTAGCGAAGCGCCGCGCGGACGCGCGCGCGTGTGGTGGGCGTGTCGCGGATGAGCGCACGAAGCAGCAACGGCGTGACGATGGCGAAGGCCAGCGGTCCCCACGGCGAGTGCCGGATGTCATAGGCGTTGAAACTCGATTGCAGCGCCAGTCCGAGCGGAGCCAGCGCGAAACACATTGCGGTGGGGAGGCCCGAACGGCGGATCGGGATGATGGCCAGCCGGACGCCGAACACAATCGCGGCCGCCAGCAACAGCACCTGGTCGACGGATCGCGGCAGGAGATCGAGCAGCGCGAGGTTGACGGTTGCCAGGACCGGCAGCAGGATCAGGTCGTGCCGCGTGAAGTGCGCGTCGACCTTTCGCATCGCCAGAACCACGGCCAGCACGAGCGCCGGCGCGATCAACACCCAGGCCAGGCTGTGCGTGAGCACGACGAACCAGAGAATGCCCACGACCGCCGATACGAACGCGTTACGCGCCCACGCGCGCGTGTCGTCCCTGGCCAGAATCGTCATCAATGGACGAAGTGCGAACGTCCACAACAGCGGGATGACGATCAGGCCGAGCACGAACCGCATCGGCGCGCGGGCATCGAAGCCCATCGACGTCGCGTAGCCCGGCAACTGGCCCGGCGCCGGCGGCCCGAGCCAGACCGGCAGGAGTGAGATGGCGATGGCGAAGCCCCAGATGGCGGCGGCTGCGCGGAGGATGAGATCGCGGCGTCCGGTCATCGCGCCTGTCCGGCCAGCCATCCGACGACGAGCTCCTCGGCCCAGTATTCGCACCGCCACGGCAGCGCGCCGGCGACGAAGCCGGTGTGCCCGCCTCTTGCGGTGATGCGAAACTCCACCGCGGCCGACGCGCCCGCCCTGGCCCGCTCCAATGCCTCGGCTGGCAGGAACGGGTCATCGACGGCGCTGAGGCAGAGCGTCGGAGTGGTGATCGTGCCGAGGAAGTGAATCGAGCTCGATCGCGCGTAGTAATCATCCGCGTCGCGGAAGCCGTGGATCGGTGCGGTGGCGGCGTCGTCGATCTCGCGGAAGGTCCTGGCGCGCATCACCGCATCGAGATCGATGCGCTCGCGCATCTGGGGAAACCGCGCGACGAGACCTTTCGTCTTCTGTTTCAGCGTCGCCAGGAAGCGGTTGACGTAGAAGCGGGGAAGCAGCCCGAACTCGAGATGACGCGATCCGGCGCCGAGATCGTACGGGACGGAGAACGTCGCCGCGGCGGCGACGTCGGTCTGTCCGGGATGCTCCCCCAGCCACTTCAGCAGCACATTGCCCCCGAGCGACGCTCCCACGGCAAGTAGGCTCACCTCCGGCTCGCGTGTGCGCATCGTGCGGACGACGAAGTCGAAGTCTCCTGTCTCGCCGGAGTGGTAGAGACGGGGACGCCGGTTCGGCAACGACCGGCCGATGTGCTGCTGGTCGCGCGCACAGGAACGAAAGTTGATCGCCGTCGCCCCAAAGCCGCGCCGCGCAATGACCGAAAGAAGCCCCTGCATGTAGACCGAGTTCGTGCTTCCTTCCAGCCCATGCATCAGGACGAACCGGAAGCGCTCTCCGCGGACGGGTGCATCGAGGTGATCGAGCACGAGCTCGTCGCCGTCCGGCGTGGTGATGGTCTCGCGACGAAACCTCACCAGACGCCGCGGGCGAACCAGGCGCCCCCAGATGGTCTGGGCGTGCGGTCCGCGCAGGAACCAGGCGGGCGTGAAGGTGTGCTCGGTCAAGGAGGCAAGGATACAGCCGGAGCGCTGGCGTCCCCCGGGCTGGAGATTGGACGTTATAACGCCGCGATAGCGGCTCAAGAAGGTAGCCAGGGGTGCGAGCGTTTTTTACGAGCACCCCTGGAACCCGATGCGATCGCAAATCGTGCCGCGTCAGCGGCACCGGATGGAGTCCCGATTACTCCAGTGCCGCTGACGCGGCACCAAACATGACATCTCTTTACCAGGGGTGCTCGCAAAAAACGCTCGCACCCCTGGCTACCGTCTCGTTGCCGCTAACGCGGCAAACGCAGCCGGCGAGACGCCAGCGCTCCGTTTACTCAAACCGCGAAAAAATCAGGGTTGCGTTCGTGCCGCCGAAGCCGAAGGAGTTCGACATCACGTGGGTCACCTTCTGCTGGCGTGCCTTGTTCGGCACGTAGTCGAGGTCACATTCGGGATCGGGCGTCTCGTAGTTGGTGGTCGGCGGGATGATGTTGGTCTGGATCGTCATCGCCGCGATTCCTGCTTCCAGGCCGCCGGCGGCGCCGAGGAGATGGCCGGTCATCGACTTTGTCGAGCTCACGGCGACCTTGTACGCATACTCGGCGAACACGCCCTTGATGGCGACGGTTTCGGTCCTGTCGCCTACGTAGGTCGATGTTCCGTGGGCGTTGATGTAATCGATGTCTTCCGGATGCAGGCCGGCGTCGCGCAGGGCGCTGCGCATCACGCGGATCATGCCGCTGCCATCCTCGGCGGGCGACGTGATGTGGTGGGCATCGCTCGACATCCCGTACCCGGTCAGCTCGCAGTAGATCGTCGCTCCGCGACTCTTCGCGTGCTCGAGCTCTTCGATGATGAGGATGCCGGCCCCTTCGCCGATCACGAAACCGTCCCGGTTCAGATCCCATGGCCGCGAGGCATGCTCCGGGTCGTCGTTGCGCTGCGAGAGCGCCCGCATCGCCGCGAAGCCTGCCAGCGCCAGCGGCGTAATGACCGCCTCGCTGCCGCCGGCGAACATGATGTCGGCGTCATCGCGCTGGATGATCTTGAATGCGTCGCCGATAGCGTGAGCGCCGGTGGCGCAGGCCGTGGCCGGCGCCGAGTTCGGACCCTTGCAGCCGAAACGGATGGAGATCTGACCGGCGGCAAGGTTGACGATGAGGCCGGGGATGAAGAATGGCGAGACCCGGCTCGGACCGCGCTCCAGCAACTTCGTGTGCATCTCTTCGATCAGCGGCAGACCTCCGATGCCGGAGCCGACGATCACGCCGAAGCGCTCACCGTCGCAGGCGGCGCAATCGAGATTCGCGTCCTTAACGGCCATGGCGGCCGCGGCGACGGCGTAGTGAATGAAGGTGTCGGACTTCTTGACATCCTTCTTGTCGACCCAATCCTCGGCGTTGAAGCCGCGCACCTCGCCGGCGATCTGGCAGGAGTAGGCGCTGGCGTCGAACTTCGTGATGGGGCCGATGCCGGAACGCCCTTCGATAAGGCCCTGCCACGTCGGCTCTTTGCCGATGCCAAGGGGAGAAACCATCCCGATTCCGGTGACGACGACGCGGCGCTTGGTCATAGAGATTCTTGAATGGCGATCGTGGTTGTGGCGGGAGGCACCCGGACTCATCCCGCGATCGGCACGGGCCTGACGGGCCCGTGCCGGTTGGATCGTTTACGACGCCTTGGCGTGGTTGGCGATGTATTCGATGGCGTCGCTGACCTTCTTGATCTTCTCCGCGTCGTCCTCGTTGATCTCGACATCGAAATCCTCTTCGAAGGCCATGATCAGCTCGACGTTGTCGAGTGAATCCGCTCCGAGGTCTTCGGTGAATCGCGCATCCGGATTGACCTGGTCGGCTTCAACACCGAGCTGCTCGACGATGATTGACTTCACGCGGTCCTCAACGGACAACGATTTCTCGGACATCGGTTTCTCCTCCTCAATTCCACCGGGGTGGGGGGGAATGCAGGTCGTTTTTTAGCACAAAAACAAACGAATGCAGAATGCGAATCGTCAATCGCGAGTTCACATTGCAGCGATGGTGCGAAAACTCTTCCTGCTGCTGGTCATCGTAGCCGTGGTCTGGTTCGGGGCGCGCGCCCTGGTGCATCGAGGCGAGGTGAAGGCCACCATCGTTTTCGATCATGCCGCTGGATTGCACAAGGGCGATCCCGTGGTCGCCGATGGTACGCCCATTGGTATCGTGACAAAAATCACGCCCCTGGACGACAGTGATGCCGTATCCGTCCGGATCGATCGCGAGCACCGCCGCGACATCGTCAGCGACTCGATGTTCGCAATCGGCAAACACCGCGTCGTCGTCACGAATACGTTCGCGGTCGGCTCGCCGGTCGCCGACGGCGCCGTCCTGCGCGCCCGCACCGACAGCGTCCGTACGTGGCTGGAAAGGCACGCCGCCTCGATCCAGCCGCTGATCGCGAAGGTGAAGCACGCTGCCGACGAGAAGATCGACCAGTTCGATGAGAAGCATCTCGACGCCGAGCTGGCGGCGTTGAAAGCGAAAGTACCTGATTGGAAAGCCGAGGGTGCCGGCGCTCTCCATCAACGCCTCGGCGCGCTGAAGTCGCGCGTGGCGAAGATCGAGGACGACCTGCGCCGCTCGAATCGTGCTGAGGAAGCCCGGAAGGTAAAGGAGAAATTCGACAAATGGCTCGACGAAGTGCAGCGCTGAACGATCGCAGGGTCTTCACGTACGAAGAAGCAGCCGCATTGCTACCGCAAGCGCAACGCATCACCTCCGATGCCGTGGCCGAGGTGGAATCGCTGCCGGAAAGCGAATCGGCCGTGGCCGATTCGGAGCGGATCATCACCGACTGGGCCGGCGCCATCATCGAGCTGGGCATCGAAGTCAAAGGCCTCTGGCTCATCGATTTCGACAACGGCAGCGGCTACTACTGCTGGCAGTACCCGGAACCGTCTCTCCAGTACTTTCACGGGTACGAAGAGGGTTTTGGAGGGAGGGTGAAGCTGCAGTAGTTTTGGTTACTGGGTTGCTAGGTTGCTGGGTTGCTGGGTTGCTGGGTTTCGAGGGTCTCGCAGGGCCGGTTTTCTGAATCACCGCGAGACCGCGAGACCAAGTCAACCAACCAAGTAACCTAGTAACCCAGCAACCCAGCAACCCAGCAACCCAGCAACCCCATGATCCGATCCATCTCCTTCGACCTCTGGGAAACCCTCCTCACCGACACGCCGGAGTTGTCGCGGCGTCAGGAAAGGCTCCGGCTGGAACGGATGGAGCGGGTGCTCGCGGAGCGTGGGTTTGGCGAGACGGCGGCTCGGATCGAGCAGGCCTATCGAAAACTGTGGCATCGCTGCAACGAGTTGTATTGGTCGCGCGACGAGGACATCGCCTGCCGCGTGCAGATCGAACATTTCCTCGAAGAGCTCGGGTTGGATGCGTCGACCTTCGGCGAGGCGGCGCTGGCAGCACTGGAAGAGGTCTACGCCGGCGCGGCCATCGAGGTGCTGCCTTCCCTCGTTCCCGGCGCGAAAGATGTCGTGACCGAGCTGCGCGAGCGCGGCTACCGCATCGGTCTGATCAGCAATACAGGCCGTACTCCCGGCTATGCTCTGCGCGAGATTCTCGATCGCCTCGGCCTGGCCCCGGCGATCGACGTCATGGTGTTTTCGAACGAGCACGGCGTCTGCAAACCGCGGCCGTCGATCTTTGCCGCACTGCGCGAGGCGCTCGACGTCGGCTACGACGAGATGATGTTCGTTGGCGACAATCTCTACGTCGACGTCCATGGCGCCCAGCGCCTCGGCATCACCGGCGTCCATTTCGATCCCCCCACGCGCGGTACGGCCATCGCGCCGCCGTTCGAGCACGGGCTGGAGATCGTCCCGGACGCGACGATCCGCGACCTCCGGGAGTTGCTGGGGGTGGTCCCGGCGCTCACTACCGTGTCATGACCACCGACCGCGCCGCCGCCGATTGGGAAATCCTCGCGCGGCAGGAGCCTTTTTTCGCGGTCCTCACCGAGGAGCGTTTCCTGCGCGATCAGATGTCAGCCGATGACCGCGAAGCGTTCTTCGCCAGCGGGGAAACGGATGTCGCCCACCTCTTCAGCCTCATCGATGGGTTCACGCCGCAGTCGGCCCTCGATTTCGGCTGCGGCGTTGGCCGCCTTACGCGCGCATTGGCAGCGCGTGTGGAGCGCGTCGCCGGCGTCGATGCGGCGCCGAGCATGCTGCGCCTGGCGCGCGAGAACGTTCCGAACGCGCTGTTTTCCGCGGAAATCCCCGATCAGATGTTCGATCTCATCGTCTCGCTCATCGTCTTCCAGCACATCCCGGTCCGGCGCGGAGAAGCGCTGCTCGACGAGCTTCTCCATCATCTCGAGATCGGCGGCGTCGCGGCGGTGCACGTCACGTTCCGCCGTCCCGGCTCGTCGCTGCGCCGCATGGCACGCGCCGTACGTGCGCGCGTGCCCCTCGTTCACCGCATCGCGCAGCTCCTGCGTCACGAGCGCCCAATGCCGTACATGCAGATGAACGAGTATGACCAGGGGCGCGTCTTCGCCATCATGCGCAGCCACGGCTGCGGCGAGCCGCAAATCGTTCCAACGAATCACGGCGGCATCGAAGGGGCGATCGTGATCGCACGACGTCTTCCAGGTTAGAACAGCTTCAGGAACACCACGTCCGCAACGAACCCCGATTGCGCGTTGCGTCCGACTGTCTTGCCGAGGTCGAGGCGGAGCAGCGTCCCGTACGGGCCGACCGTTTGTCCGGCGATGCCGATGCCCTGGAACGGCTCGTTGTGATAGCCGGCCAGCTTGTTGTCGATCAGGCCGTGGTCGTAGAACGCTTCGAGCCGGAACTGGTCGGAGAAGACGAAACCGTACGAGAGATGCGCGAGGATGGCCCGGTCCGCGAGCACCGATCCTGACTTGATGCCGTGGATCCGTTGCGCGCCGAAGAAGCCGAAGCCGAATTCCGAGAAGCGGTCGAGCCGCGTGCCGTCCATGTAGTCGATCTCCGCGCCGATGCGCTGGAACTTCGGCAGGTAGAAGCTCCTCGCCAGCGATCCGCCAAAGTCGGCGTAGTTCTTGTCCTTCGGATCGAACTCCGCGAGGTTGCCCCACGGTTTCCAATTCGTCCGCATCTCGTAGCTGTACCAGCCGGTGACCGTCGCCCCCCAGCGGGCGTACTGCCCTTCGACGGTCGGCGTGATGACAAAGGTGTCGGACGGCACGATGAACGACGGCGCCGTGTTGTCGCTTCGCTGATAGGTGTCATGCTCGATGCCGAGGGAGAAGTCGACCTTGCCGAACTGGAGGAAGGGATGGCCGACGCGGACCGAGAGTCGCGTCGGAAGCACCTTCACCTCTTCCCCGAGCTGCTCTTTCCCGTTGCGATAGAGCGATTGCGTCGTGGGGATGGCGATGCCGAAGAAGTCGGCGCCGACGTTCGTGTGGGTCTTGGCCACGTTCGGATTCGTCGCGTTCGCGGCCAGGACGACCCCGGCGAAGAAGACGTTGGTCTGGATGCCTTTGTGGGCCAGATCGAAGTTGAAGTAATCGATGCCGCCGAGCGGGACCACCGGGTACTGCAATCCCGCATCGTGATGGATGCCTCCGAGCAGGAACGTGCGCGCGGAATCGAATCCCTCCTTGACCACGCGCTCGCCGGCGGGGGTGCGCTCCAGGTACCGCAGGCCCGCCTTCGTCTCACGCACCATCCGCGCGTCCGATTTCTCCGACTCGGCCAGATGCGTTTCGTAGTCGGCGGGGTCGATGCGGAAGTCGGTGAAATCCGTTTGTCTCAATACGACTGTTCCTCGCCCGGCCGCGGACACGACCTGCTGCGCGCTGACCGTCTGCGGCAGCCAGACGATTTCGCGCGGATCGCTCTTGTTCACCTCGGCCGCCGTGAGTGGCGCGTGCGTCGCCCGCGCGAACGGCTGGAAGTCGACGCGCTCCTCGTTCGAGAGGATCTCGCCGGTGAGATTGAGCTGCACCATCGACAGGCGGATGCGCGCCCAGCTTTTTGTGTCGATCCAGACCGTGCCGCGGTAGAGCGGCAGTGTCGCAGCCGCGTTCGGCGGCGGCTCGAAGCGCACCTCGTACGTGTGATAGCCGAGCAGGTCCGACTCGCGCACCAGCTCGTAGCGGTACTCGTTCGTCAGATGGATGTCGAGTGGAAGCTGCGTCACCTTCTCCGGCTGGATCAGCGGAAGCTCCGGAATCCGGCCGTATTTCCACTTCACACCGTTGAGGTAGAAGTCCTGCCACACCCAGTCGGCCCGGCCTTTTGGATCGGAGAAGTAGTCACCGGCGATCGTCGCCTCGATGGCCTCGCCGCCGGTCATGGTGAAACGCAGCTTCGTGGCGTCGCGGGCCACATAGCGCGGCTGGATCGACTCCTGGTACGACTTGTAGGCCTGGTGATTGCGGATGATCTCTTCGACGGTGATACCGCGGTGCGTGGTGATGTTGAGCGATTCCTTCGTCACGTTGGCGCGCGGCACCTCGTTGTGCTCGACCGTGAAGACGAACGGCTGCGTCACGGGCGGCATACCGATGAGGAAGCGCCCCCCTTTGCTGCCGACGTCGGTTACATCTTTCTCCCCGGCCGCATCGTATCGGCGCGGGCTCTTGTAGTCGTCGCCGGCGAGCGACGCGATCGTCGACGCCGTGGCATCGCCGCGCGGGACGATGACCGTGCGCAGGTCTTCGCCGCGGACGAAGGCCACCACCGGCTCGTCGACCTTGTTGCCCTTGGCGTCGAGCATGTCGATGCGCGCCGTGGCGTCGTATGCATACTCGCCGATGAGCGCGCGATCGAAGCTCGCCAGCGATGCCAGGAGATCCGCCGTCGCCGGCGCGCTTGTGAAGGCGCGGGTCGCGCCGTCGGCCAGCGCGCGGGCCAAATCGTAGAAAACGTTCGGCGACTGCGGCGGAACGATGGCCCAGATCTTCTTGGCCGGATCTTTCTCCAGCGCCCACGCCGCGGTCGATTTCACATTGGGAGCGTCGGCCAGGAGGATGTCGACATACGACTGCGCGCCGGTTTCGTACAGTTTGGCCAGTGCATCAAGTGTGACCGGCGGAAGCACGATCCGCGATGCGGCATTCTGTCCCTGCGCGGTAACAGCCAGCCGTTTGATGGCGTAGCCGCCGACGGCCGGATCCACGTTGTCAACGGAGATGCCGAGCCCTTCGAACGGGCCGTGCTGGCGTGCCCAGTCGATGATCGATTGCGTGTGCGCCTCGACTTCCGCCATCGGATCCTTTGCAGGGTCGACGGCGTAACTGATGATGATGGTCATCTTCGCGCGCACCGCCGGAGGCATGGCGTCGAGCGCCGTTCCGGCGGTTGCGAAGTCATCCGGCCGCAGGCGGACCAGGAGGGGAACCGGCGTCGGCGGCGCCACCTGGAGGTCCGAAACCGCGCCTGCGCAAAGCGCGCATTCTTTGGGCGGTTCGGCGGCGGCAAGCGAGAGGACGGAAACTTGCAGAGCGAGAAGAAGAGCGATCCGTTTCATTGACGTTTTGCAAACGTCTGTTCAGGAGCCGAAATTGCCCGGGCAAAAGACGAGAGGAGTCATGTTTTTCAATCCGTCATCGGGCGTGAAGACGTCTCCGGCGGAGCTGTCGGCGCTCGAGCAGGCAGCGAACGACGCCGGACTGGAGGTGGTTCACGTCACCCGCAATCTCGATTGCCCATCGCTGATCCGCGAGAGGATGCGTGAAGGGACGCGCCTGTTCGTCGCCGCCGGTGGCGACGGCACGATCAACGCCGTCATCCAGCCGCTGGTCCACACGGATGCGATCCTCGGTGTGATCCCAGCCGGTACCTACAACCATTTCGCGAAAGACCTCGGTATCCCTCTCTCCTGGCGAGACGCGCTCGAAGTCGTCGTCAGCGGCGCCACGAGGCCGATCGACACGGCCCGCATCAACGAACGCTTCTTCGTCAACAACATTTCGATGGGCCTCTACCCCGAGCTCGTCGCCCGCCGCGAGGAGAAGGGCCGCGATTACCCGCGCTGGAAGGCGCGCCTCTATGCCGCGTTCGGGACCCTGCAGAAGTTCCCGCATGTGGCCGTGACGCTGGACAGCGAGCACCATCAGGAGGTCATCCGCACGCACGTGCTGATGATCTCGAACAACGGGTACGATCTCTCCCGCCTCGGCATCGAGGCTCCGCGCCTCGCGCTCGAAGAAGGCCGCCTCTCCGTCTACTGGCTCCCCCACATGCCGCGCCTGGCCCTGACCCGCTTCGTCGCCCACTACCTCGCCGGCCGCGTCCGCGAAGCCCCCGGCTTCCGCTCCTTCCGCACCTCGCGTATCAAAGTGGACTCCTCGAAACACCACCTGCACGTCGGCGTCGACGGAGAGGTGGTGACGATGGCCACGCCGCTGGTGATCACGATCGCGCCGCAGTCGCTCAGCGTGAAGGTGCCGCGTTAGTGCTGCAGGTCCTTGACGAGCCGATTGAACGCCGGCGAGTCATCAAGAATCTTTCCAGCGCTGTCCAGCAGTAACTTAAGTTGTTTGGGCGTTAGCGAGTAGTTGGTGCCAATGCTGTTCAGTGCATTGCGCGTGTCCGAATCTTTAACCGCACCGAACGTAACGTAGATTGGATAGAACTCATAGCTGGGCGCTGGTGTATTGCTTGCAGCGAGAACAGCCTGGTCGCGCATCATCTGCTTCGCAGTCTCGATCATGATCTGCACAGTGTCGAACGAGTAGTTCGCCATCGGTGTCTCTGAGATGTTCAGTACGACGGGTAAGATCCCCGGCGTGGCCGGCGACTTGTCGAGACTCAACGGGTTCTCAGTTTTCGAATCGACCACAATGATGGCCACTCGCTGTACTTTTTTACGGTTGATGAGGCGGAGAAGGCTGAATCCGACTAGATCTCCAGTTTGCAGGGTATCGAGCGAGGTCATCGCGTGGTAGGGGCCGCGGAGGCCGATGTTGTCGGAAACGCCGCCGTCGATGAGGTGGAGGTAACCACGCTCCGGCTGCACGAGTGCTTCGAGATCGCTGTAATATCGGTAGCGACGAGTGAGCGGGTCGTCATTGGCCGCGAAGCGAACCCACCCTGGCGGCTGGTAACCGCACGTCCCGATGTAGCTGCGCAGGTTCACAGGGGTGAGCAGGACAGGGAATGACGACGATGACGCGACCGCGTACGAAACTTTCATCGCTGACAGATCGGAGCAGATCGGGTCGAACTGTTCCTGTGTGAACTGAAATGGAGAGCCGATGTCCATCTCCGTGGCATTCACGGTCACGTACGGACGCTTGCGTGGCATCTTCGCGTACGTCGCACCGTGATACAGGACCTGGTCGTAGTACTGCGCCGCGAGGTCGATGCGGTTGAACGAACGGGAGAAGAGAAGTCGAAACAGATTCTGTGGCAGAAATGCCGAGCCGATGAGGCGGCGCTCGACATTCGGCTCCAGGAACTTGGTCTTGAATTCCGGAAGACCATTGCGGCCATTCAGCGCGTAGTACATCGCGGTAAAGCTGCCTCCCGACACCGATGAGATGACATCGACCGAGTCGAGCAGGTCTGATCCGCCGTCGTGGATCTTTGTGGCGGCCAGCTTCTGCAGGACGCCGTACGCGAACGCCGAGGCACGCGTGCCGCCGCCCGACATCGTGACTATGACGAACGTTTGATCGTCGGGGCGGGTGATGTTGGAGAAACGGTAGCCGTAGTCTGGCGACGCGTTTGTTTGCAGCGGCGCATTGACCGTGTGATACGCACAGGCGCTGCAGAGCAAGAGGGCGATGACCAGTGCTCGCTCTTTCATGCATTGCCTCCGCAGACGAAGACGATTCGCATCGGTTGATCGGGCGATGTGCCGGTGACGGGCACGACCCTTTCCGGCGGCAAGCAACCATCTACGGAGAAGCCGTGCGTGCCCTCGTTGACGAGGAGGATCTCGTTTGTCCAGCCGCCTGGAGCACCGTCGATCCGGACTTCACGCCGCTCGTTGCACTCCACGATGACGAACTGTTGCATGTCTGCCTCCATCGATGAGACGGACGCGCGACGCGGTTTCCACCATCCGCATATAATCCCCGCCCCTTATGACCACCACTCGCATCAAAGAACTACCGCAGCACATCGGCGAAAGAGTCACCATCGATGGGTGGCTTTACAACAAGCGCACGTCCGGTAAACTCCAGTTTCCGATCGTCCGGGACGGCAGCGGCTACCTGCAGTGCGTCGTCTTCAAGAAAGAAGTCAGCGAGGAGACCTGGAAGGCCGCCGACGAGGTGACGCAGGAGTCGTCGGTGCGCGTCATCGGGACCGTGCGCGCCGAGGAGCGGGCGCTGGGCGGGGTGGAGCTCGGCGTGGAGACGTTCGAGATCCTCGGGGCGGCCGGCGAATATCCGATCTCGCCGAAGGAGCACGGCACCGACTTCCTGATGAACCATCGCCACCTCTGGCTGCGGTCATCGAAGCAGCATGCCGTGCTGCGCATCCGCAACGAGGTGGAGAAAAGCATTCGCGACTTCTTCTACGACCGCGACTTCGTTCTCATCGACTCGCCCATCCTCACCGCCAACGCCGCCGAGGGGACGTCGACGTTGTTCGAGACCGACTACTTCGGCGAGAAGGCCTACCTCTCGCAGTCAGGACAGCTTTACCTCGAGCCGGCCGCTGCCGCATTCGGCAAGGTCTACTGCTTCGGGCCGACGTTCCGGGCCGAGAAGTCGAAGACGCGCCGGCATCTGATGGAGTTCTGGATGGTCGAGCCCGAGGTGGCCTTCCTCGAGTTCGAAGGGCTGCAATCGCTGGCGGAGGAGTTCGTCGAATACCTCGTCACCCGCGCGCTCGAGCGTTGCCAGGACGAGCTGAAGACGCTGGAGCGCGATCAAACGAAGCTCGAGAATGTGAAACGTCCCTTCCCGCGCATCACCTATCGCGAGGCCATCGACCTGCTGGCATCCAAAGGGATGGAGGCGAAGTTCGGCGACGACCTCGGCGGCGACGAGGAGACAGTCATCGCCAACTCCTTCGACCGCCCCGTGATGATCAGCCGCTACCCGACCGACATCAAAGCCTTCTACATGCAGCCCGACCCGACCGACCCCTCGGTCGTCCTCGGCCTCGACATGATCGCCCCCGAGGGCTATGGCGAGATCATCGGTGGCTCGCAGCGCATCCACGATCACGACCTGCTTCTGGCGCGCATCAAGCAGCACAACCTCCCCGTCGAGAAGTTCCAGTGGTACCTCGACGTCCGCAAATACGGCACCTTCCCCCACTCCGGCTTCGGCATGGGCATCGAGCGCTGCGTCGCCTGGATCAGCGGCGTCCCGCATCTCCGGGAGACGATTCCGTATCCGCGGATGCTGAATAGGATCTACCCGTAGCATGGCTGGATGGCCGTGCGATTCGCGAGGTTGCTTGGTTGCAAAGTTGCTAGGTTGCTGAGGTATTGATGAGCGAATTCGAGACAGAGCAGCCCAGCAACTCAACAACCCAGCAACTCCGCAACCCAGCAACCCAGCAACCGGCTCTCCGCATCATCCCCCTCGGCGGGCTTGGCGAGATCGGGATGAATCTGATGGTCTACGAGTACGGCGACGCGGCCATCATCGTCGACTGCGGGATGATGTTTCCCGATGCGGCGACGCTCGGCGTCGATGTCATCGTTCCGGATATGGAGTACCTCTTCGACCGGCCGGAGCGGGTGAAGGCGGTCTTTCTCACGCATGGGCATGAGGATCACATCGGCGCGGTGCCGTTCCTCGTGGAAACGGTGCGCGTTCCTGTTTATGGGATGCCGCTGACGCTCGGCTTCGTGCGGGACAAGCTGGAAGAGTTCGGGATCGACGGCGTCGACCTGCGGCCGATGATGCCGCGGGATGTCATCGAGGCCGGGCCGTTCCGTGTGGAGGCGATCCAGGTCACGCACTCGATCGTCGACGCGCTGGGACTGGCCATTCGCACGCCGGCGGGGACGCTGATTCATACCGGCGACTTCAAGATCGATCACACGCCGGTCGACGGAAAGCGTACCGATCTGGCGCGCTTCGCAGCATACGGCGAAGAGGGCGTGCTCGCTCTGATGAGCGACTCCACGAATGCGCTTGTGCCGGGGCATGGCAAGTCGGAAAAAAGCGTCGGCAGCGCGCTCGGCAACATCTTCGCGCACGCCACCGGCCGCATCATCGCCACGACCTTTGCGTCGCACATTCATCGCGTCCAGCAGATCGTCGATCTGGCGCGCAAGTACAAGCGGAAGGTGTTCGTCATCGGCCGCTCGCTCGTCGACAACGTCGAGACCGCGGAGCGGCTCGGATACCTGCGCATCGCACGCGAGTTGCGGCCGGGGTCGAATGCCAGGCCTGCTGACTTCGCCGACCGCGAGGTGGTCATTCTCACCACCGGCACACAGGGCGAGCCATCCTCGGCGCTCTCGCGGATGGCCATCGGCGAGCACAAACAGGTCGAGGTCCAGCGCGGCGACGTGGTCATCCTCTCCGCGCGCACGATTCCGGGGAACGAACGCGCCGTCGCCCACGTCATCGACAACCTCTATCGCCGCGGCGCCGAGGTCTTGAACTGGGAGAACGCCGACGTGCATGTATCGGGGCACGCCTGCGAGGAAGAGCTGAAGCTGATGCTCAACGTCACTCGGCCGAAGTTCTTCATCCCCATTCACGGCACGCTGCGGCATCTCGTCCATCACGCCCGGCTGGCGAAGAGCGTCGGCGTGCCGCACGGCATCGTCATCACGAATGGCCAGGTGGCGCAGATCGAGAATGACGAGATCCGTGTCCTCGAGGATCGCGTTGCGCATGGCAAAGTGTTCATCGACAGCGAAGCCGAGGAAGTGCCGGAGATCGTCGTGCGCGACCGCCGGCATCTGGCCGAGGACGGATTCGTCATCGTCGTCGTGGCCATCGACTCCAACGGCTACGTTGGCCGCGAGCCGGAGATCATCACACGGGGGCTGCTGCACGTCGATGAGAGCCAGGACATTCTCACCGAGGTCCGAGCACAACTCGTGCAGATGCTGCACGAGAGCCGTCCGGACGAATTGCTGAACCACGATCTGGCGCAGGAGAAAATGCGGGCTCTGCTCAAGCGCTACTTTCGCAAAGAAATGGGACGCCGGCCGATGATTCTGCCGGTGATATGGGAGATGTAGGTTTTCTGGAGTTGTCGGTTGTCGGTTATCGGTTGGGTTAGCTCCCGACAACCGACAACTGACAACCGATAACTTCCGCCACTCACCACTCAGGAGCACGAATGACCATCACCGAAGCCATCGTCCTCGGCCTCGTTCAGGGCCTCACCGAATTCATCCCCGTCAGCTCGACGGCGCATCTGCTCATCGTCCCCTCGGTTCTCGGCTGGGGCGATCCAGGAGCGGCGGCGTCGGCCGTGATTCAGTTCGGGACTCTGCTTGCCGCGATCATCTATTTCTTCGGCGACATCGTCCGACTCACCGCCGGTTTCTTCCGCGGGCTGGTCACGCGGCGGCCGCTGGCAGACGTCGACTCGCGCGAGGCGTGGCTCGTCGTCATCGGCACGATTCCGATCGTCATCCTCGGTCTGGCTTTCAAGAAACACATCGAGTCGACGTTCCGCGGACTCTGGATCGTGACGACGATGGTGATCTTCGTGGCCATCCTGATGCATCTGGCCGAGGCGTATGCGAAGCGGAGAGGGCAGCGGGGATTTGACGACATGACCGTGAAGGATGCCGTCGTCATCGGAGTCGGGCAATGCCTGGCGTTGATTCCGGGATCCTCGCGCAGCGGCTCGACGATCATGCCGGCGATTTTTCGCGGCATCGACCGGCCGACGGCGGCGCGCTATTCGTTTCTTCTCTCGATCCCCGCGGTGGGCGGTGCGGGCTTTCTCGAGCTGTTCAAGGAGCGTCACGCGCTCGGCCAGCTTGGGTGGACGCCGATCATGATCTCGATCGTCGTCGCATTCATCTCCGGCTATGCCTCGATCTGGTTCCTGATCCGCTACCTTCGCACCCACACGACGCACGTGTTCATCTACTACCGTTACGCGCTCGGTCTGGTGTTGATCGCGATGCTGGTGACGGGGTATTTGAAGTGAGTTGCTGAGTTGCTGGGTTGCTAAGTTGCTAACTCAGCAACCCAGCAACTCAGCAACTCAGCAACCCTTCACTCTCCCGACAGCACCTGAATCTCCGGGATGTTCCGATACTTCTCCGCGTAGTCCAGCCCGTAGCCGATGACGAACTTCGGGTCGATGGAGAAGCCGACGTAGTCCGCTGTGAAGGGGACCCTGCGCGCCGTCGGTTTGTCGAGAAACGTGGCCGTGCGCACGTCGCGCGCGCCTTTGTCGAGCTTGATGTAACGGAAGACCTCGTTCATCGATAGGCCGCTGTCGATGATGTCCTCGACGATCAGGACCGACCGGTTGCGCATGTCCAGTTGCGGCTCCTTCAGAATCGTCACCACGCCTGATGACGTCTTCTGGTTGCCGTAGGACGAGACCTGGATGAAGTCGAGAGCCACATCGAAGCCGATGTTTCGCATCAGGTCGCTGCAGAAGAACATCGCCCCCTTGAGAACGCAGAGGGCGATGAGGTCACTGCCGGCCAGGTCGCGGGTGATCTCCGCGCCCATCTCGGCAACACGTTGATCGATGTCGGCTTTGCTGAACAGCGTCGTTTGTGCCATTGGTTGCGAATTCTACGATTACAATTCGCCGGCGTGAAAATCTATCGCTTCCTCCACGCTGGCAGCCCCGCGGTCGGCATCGCCGATAGCGCTCGAATCGTGCGCTACAGCGGCACCGACGTCCTGAACCTCGGCACTGCCACTGGGGATTCGGTAGCTCTCGCCGATGCCGAGCTTCTCGCGCCCGTTACTCCGTCCAAGATCGTCGCTGTGGGCCGCAACTACGCCGAGCACGCCAGGGAGCTCGGCAACGAGGCGCCCTCCGAGCCGATCATCTTTCTGAAGCCGCCCTCAGCCGTGCTCGCGCCGAACGGCACGATCGTCCGCCCGCCGCAGTCGCAGCGCGTCGATTTCGAAGGGGAGCTGGTCATCGTCATCGGCAGGACCGCGCGCAACGTCCAGCGCGCCGATTGGCGCAGCGTCGTCCTCGGTTTCACCTGCGCGAACGACGTCACCGCCCGCGATCTGCAGAAAAAGGATGTGCAATTCACGCGCGCCAAGAGCTTCGACACCTTCTGCCCGCTCGGCCCCTGCATCGAGACCGAGCTCGATCCGTCCGCGCTCTCGCTGCGTACGCGCGTGAACGGCGAGACCAAACAGAACGGCAACACGCACGACATGGTTTTCGACTGCTCTACCATCATCGAGTTCATTACCTCGGTGATGACGCTGCAGCCCGGCGATGTGATCCTCACCGGCACCCCCGCCGGCGTCGGCCCGCTCGCTTCCGGCGATCGCGTGGAAGTGGAGATCGAGGGGATCGGTGTGTTGCGGAATGTGGTTTCGTAACTTCATCCTGACGCATAGCGTCAGGATCCTGGACATTGGACGTTACGACGCCGCGATAGCGGCTCAAGAAGGTAGCCAGGGGTGCGAGCGCTTTTTGCGAGCACGCCTGGAACGCGATGCGATAGGAAATCGTGCCGCGTCAGCGGCACGTGACGGAGTCCCCGATTACTCCGGTGCCGCTGGCGCGGCACCAAACAATGACATCTCTTTACCAGGGGTGCTCGCAAAAAGCGCTCGCACCCCTGGCTACCGTCTTGTTGCCGCTAACGCGGCACTGATCCTGACGCGTAGCGTCAGGATCTCCGGTGGCATTGCGCGGACTGCGCCTTTGGATGGGGACCGTGGGTTCCACCGGAGATCCTGCCGTCTTCGCGGCAGGATGGAGTCTTGAGCACACTCCGCGACGACCTCCTCCGTCTTTTTCCGCGCCTCCGCGATATCCCTCCCGACGCCTATGTCGTCGGCGGTGCCGTGCGCGATCTGACGTTCGGCGTGGCCCCGGCGGACGTCGACGTGGCCTGTCTCGATCCGCTCGCCGCGGCGCGGGTGCTCGGCCGCAAGGTCATCCGCCTCGGGCGCGAGGAACATCTCAGCGCGTATCGCGTCGTCGACGGACCGCACGTCTATGACTTCGCGGCGTTGCTCGATGGCAGCATCGACGCAGATCTCGCCCGGCGTGACTTCACCATCAACGCCATGGCCGTCGACCTTCTCTCGGGCGCGCTTCTCGATCCGCACGACGGCCGCGGCGATCTGGATCGCCGTCTCGTGCGCATGGTCGACGCCGCAAACTTCGACGACGACCCGCTTCGGATGCTCAAAGCGGTACGCATGGCGGTGCGGTTCGGCTTCCGGGTCGATCAGAACACCCTCGCCGCGATTCGCGGACGCGCCGCACGCATCGCGAACGTCTCCGTCGAACGGGTCGCCTACGAGCTGACGGTGATCTTTTCCGCGAATGCGTTCCGCCGCGCGGTGGCGCTCCTGCACGAAACGGGGCTCGACGTTCCGCTCTTCGGCCGCGCGCTCGATGCCGTTTTTCACTCCGATGACGTGCCGCTCGCCGCCGCGCTGGCGCTCCTGGCCGGCGACGCACATGCATTCGTGAAGCGCTGGCGGCTGAGCGACGCGCTGATGCGCGACATCCAGGCGCTCCAGCGGCTGCGCGACGACCGTCTGCTCGTCGACCTCTACGATGCCGGCGAGCAGGTCGCCCGCCATCTCCCGCCGATGCTCCGCGCCCTCGGCCGCGACGATGGCATCGCCCTTCCCGATTTCTCCATGCAACCGCTCCTCACCGGCGACGAGATCGCCTCCCTCGCCGGCATCGAGCCCGGCCGGCTCGTCGGCGTGCTCAAACGCGCTCTCCTCGAAGCGGAGCTGGAAGGCAGGATCACCACGCGCGAGGAAGCCGAGACCTTCATTCGAAGCGAGGCCGCCCGATAGCGGCGAGATAATCAGGACAGAATGTGGCACAGACACTCTTGTCTGTGCCCTGGCGTTCGGACGTTCTGCCGGCGAAGCCGGCTTAAGATCGTAGCTCCCGGTTTCAACCTCGGTTTCAACCCGGTTTCAACCGGGGTTTTCGAGTCCGCCCCAAATTTGCAAGCCCGCTTTAGCGGGCGACAGATTTCGAGGTGTATTTCGCCGGGATGTTGGCTCCTGCCTGCTCTGTCGCCCGCTAAAGCGGGCTCGCAAATTTGCGCGACCACGAACCCCCCGGTTGAAACCGTTGGGTTGAAACCGGGGGCTACGATCTCTCGCGGCTCCGCCGGCGAAAGCACAGACAAAAGTGTCTGTGCCACATCGGTCCGCCGAGCCCTGTATTCAACCGACAACCGATAACGCGCTCCGCGCCGTTACTGCGTCAGCGTGACGTGCACCTCGCCGAACGTCGTGTGGACGCTCACGTCCGACCTGCCGCCGGCGTTGTGATAGCGCGCTGAATGGGGGAAGAGGCCCTCGTTCTCGATATAGCGATCGCCGAAGTAGGTGTGAACTTCGCCGATGCTCACCGAGGCGGTGAGATCGCGGACATTCGCACGAGGGGTGCGGACGTGGACCTCGCCGGCGCGGAGATCGGTGTCGATGTCTCCGAAGGCGCCGTCGATGTCGACCGAACCGTAGCGTGTGGACAGCTCGACGTCGACCCCGGGTGGAAGCTCGACGGTGAGCTCCACCGCGGAGTGATAGCTCTTCGCGCTCCAGCTCTGCGCGTTCGGACCGAAGTGGCGCCGAACGATGGCTTCATCCCCGTTGATCACGACCTCGGCGGAGATGTCGTCGGCGATCTGCTGCTCCTGCGCCCGCCGCCTGTACCCCTCGAAGTGCCGGGTGCTGATCCCGTGCAGGGCGATCCGGTCCGCGGCGCCGTTGCGGATTCGGAACTCGCCGGCCGGGATGTCGATGACCACGCGCCGCACATGACCGCGGGACGAGGTGACGGCGAATGAGTGGGATACCTCTTCGTTGGCGAGGGCCGCGCCGGCGAGGAGCAGCACGGCCACGGCCAGCAGGGAGATTCTGCGCATGGGGATCGTCCTCCACAGGTGAAGAACGGCGCGCCGGGAAAAAGGTTATCGAAAAAAAACGAGGGGCCTTGCGACCCCTCGAGTACGACTCCCCAAAAGTCGATGATAGTGCTTATTTGCCCTTCTTCTTCGCGGGCTTCTTCGCTGCCTTCTTCGCTGCCTTCTTTGCGGCCATTGAGCTCACCTACCTTTCATGCCGTACGGGACCTCACGGTCGCGCCTACTTGGCAAAAAACGCCGGATCTCTCCGGCAAACTGATCGCGTGTGGATTGCGGCGGGGATTGGAGAGACGACGACCTTCGACATTCACCGGACCTTCGAGGTTGTTTTTCCAGTTCGTGGCGATCATCGTTTTAACTTGTCGTTAATATGCGATCGTTAACTCATATTGTCAAGCAATTGTTTATCAAAATCGTAATCCGGACGATGTGTTCCACGTCCGTTCCACGAAAAAACGCGGATTTCAGCGCCCGATCGAGGCGCGATACACGCCGCGCGTGAGGTCCGCGCAGCGCTTCCACGTGAACGTTCGCGCCCGTTCGACGCCGCGCCAAGCCAGCGTTTGACGAAGCGCTTCATCCGATGCCAGGCGCCGCATGGCATCGCGCAAAGCGCCCGCATCCGCCGCACCGTTCAGATTCACGTGCAGCGCGGCATCGCCAGTGATCTCGACGAGCGCGGGATCGTTCGACGTGATCACCACGCCTCCGCACGCCATCGCCTCGAGCGCCGGAAGGCCGAAACCTTCTTCGCGGCTCGGCATCACCAGCGCGATCGCTCCGCGGTAGAGCGCCGCCAATTCGCCGTCGTCAACGAAACCGGTGACGACGACGCCATCGCGCGCGAGGAAGCGCTCGAAGGGCGCGCCGGTCAGAACGAGCGTCGCGTCTGCGAGAGACGTGCATGCCTCGACGAGCACATCGACGTTTTTGTGAGGCTTGTCGTTGCCGACGTAGAGGAAGTAGCGCCCCTCCGCGGCGTGGCCGGATGCGGAGAACGGCGCGCCGACACCGTTCGGCGTGACCACGACGTGATCGCCGCGGCAGCCGAAGGTGGCCACGATGTCGCGCTTCACCGCCTCGCTGACCGTAAAAACGCGCCGGCTGTTGCGCACGGCGCGGCCGATCATCTGCCGGGCGTACAACCGCGCCAGCGGGTTGGCATGATGGAGATGGATGAGGTCGTGGACGGTCACGACGAACGGCATGCGCATGAACGGGACCACGTAGTGAGGCGCATGAAAGAGATCGATCCCGGCACCCTCGGCCGCGTGGCCGACCACGATGAGCTCATGGAGAGAGTAATGCGGCGCGTTGACAGGCACATGCTCCACCTCCGCCGGCAGGAGGTGGGCCAGCCGTTCCGGAGCCAAGGCGACATACGTGTCTTCGCCGCCCTCCGCCACCAGTGCGTGCAACAGCCCGCGGATGTAGGTACCGATCCCGAAGTCGGCGATCTTCCGGGCGTCGATGCCGACTCTCATTGCGAGGCCTCGTCGAGAAGCTGCGTCATCAGCGCCGCGCTCCGATCCCACGTGTACGACCGCGCGCGCTCTGCTCCTCGCCTTCCCAGCTCGCGCCGCAGCGGCGCGTCGGTGAGCAATCGGACGAGCGCATCGCGTAGCGCAACGCGGTCGCCCGGATCGATCAGCATCGCCGCTCCCTCGCCGTATTCAGGAATGGCTCCCGTGCGCGTGGCGATGACCGGCGCGCCGCACGCCATCGCCTCCAACGGCGGAATGCCGAAGCCCTCGTAGCGCGACGGGTAGACGAACGCGCGCGCGTGGCGATACAGCTCGCGCAGCCGCGTGCGGCCGACATAGCCGGTCACCTCCGCATCGCGTGGCAGCGTCACGTTCCCCCATCCCGCATCGCCGCACAGAATGAGGCGCGGCCGCGGCGGCGGAAGCGAGTCCCACACCGCCAGCAGATCGTCGAGCCCTTTGCGGGGCTCGATCGTGCCGACGAAGAGAACGTAGTCGTCCTCGTCACCGTCTGGCGTGAAAAACTCATCGACGCCGTTCGGCACGATCTCGATCCGCCCCCTGGCCACACCGAACCATCGCACGGCATCCTCGGCAACGGCGCGCGACACGGCGGCGATCCGCGTCGCCATCTGCAGGCTCCGGCCGATGAACAGGTTGAACGACAGCATCGTCTTGATTCGGTGACGCATCGGCATCGTGAGCGAGCTGAAATCGTGAAGAGTGGCAACCGAGGGGATGCGGAGCGCCAGGGGGAGCGTCCCGTGCGGCGCCCAGAGCACCCCATCAGTGGCGATGCGCGGCAGCACGAGTTGCTGCCAGGCCACGCCGAGCGGCATTCGATCGACGCGGAAGCGGCAGCGCTCGAGGCCCGAGCGGTCGGCGATCTCCGCGTGCGACGCGATGAGTGGCGAGCCGCTCAGCCGTCCCGCGATTTCAGCCGTATGAACGCCGATACCGGTCCGATTGCCGACCAGCGCGCGGCCATCGATGGTGAGTTGCATGTTGGTGAGGTCAGTGTAGCCGCCTCGTATGTGGCACAGACACTCTTGTCTGTGCGTTGTCGGTTGTCGTCGCGGAGAGCGGGCGTCTCGCCTGCTCCCGACGGGCGTCCTCGCCCGGCGGGGGTTTCCATGCAAGCCCGCGGCTTGCGGCAAGGTAAACGGGACTGCGTGGTTCTCATTCTCCGAAATCCACGTGGTCTCACGGAAACCACCGCCAGGCGAGACGCCCGTCGGGAGCAGGCAGGATGCCTGCTCTCCGCACTCTTGCCTGCTACGCCAACCCTGCGCAACGCCGCAGAACCTCGAGCGTCCTTTCCGCCGCGATATCCCAACGAAACTGCGCCGCCCGCGCCACGCCTGCCTCCGCGAGTCGCTTGCGCAGAAGTGGGTCGGTCAACACCGATTCCATCTGCGTTTCGAGAGAGCGCGCGTCGCGCGGATCGAAGTAGAGCGCGGCATCGCCTCCGATCTCGGGGAGCGATGATGACCGTGCCGCGATCGACGGCACTCCGTACGCCATCGCCTCGAGCAGAGGAAAGCCGAACCCCTCGTAGATCGATGGGAAGACGAACAGCTCCGCATTGCGGTAGACCGAGGCGAGCTGCGTGGAGGGGAGATAGTCGAGATGGTGAACGCCCGGCGCGCGCAGCCGCGCCACGATCGCCTCCGACTTCCAGCCGACCCGGCCCACCACCACCAGAGCGCCGTCGTACACGCCGCGCTTGCGGAGACGCCCGTAGGCGTCGAGCAGCACGTCGAGGTTCTTGCGCGGCTCGATGGTGCTGACGAAGAGGATGTAGTTGCCGGGGAGGTTGTCGGTTGTCGGTTGTCGGAAGCCGGAAGCCGGAACCGTGAGACCAGAGAGGATCCTCACCGCGCGCGTCGGATCGATGTCGTAGAAGTGAAGCAGATCCTGCCGCGTCGATTCGGAGACGCAGATCACGGCATCGGAGTGGGCGAGCTCGCGCTGCATATGGTGCTCGAGATTCACCAGCGTTTCCTTCTGCAGCAGCTCCGGGAAGCGCTTGAACGTCAGATCGTGGATCGTGACGGCGCGGCGGCGGGCCACCGCGCCGAGGAGGCGGGGGAGAAAATAGTTCGCGCCGAACATCACATCGACGTCGATCAATTTCATCCAGGCTACGTACGCCGCTGCCGTGAGCGCGCGCGACTTGCCGGAGACCAAGCCCTGGCCGCGCAGATCGAACCAGCACAGCCGCGCCTTGGCCGGCAGATCGGCGTGCAGAGTCGGGCCGAAGTCCGTCACGCGTGCGTCGCCGAAGAGGTAGAGCTCGACATCATCGTGCTTCGCCATCTCGTGCAGCAGGTGGTAGAGGTACCAGCCGATCCCGGTCAGAGGCTCATAAAAAGGGCGGACGTCGACGCCGATGCGCAGGACCCGTTCGCGACGCGTAGCCGCGCGGAACGCACGTGCGACGCGCTCGCGCAGAGCCTGGCTCAGAGTGTGAACGACGGTGCTGACCGTGGACGCCATGCGAGCGCGGATCGTAACTGATGCGCGCGACGAGCGCGTTGTCTGTGCCCCGCGCGTGTTAGTTGCCAGTTCACCGGCGGCGAAGCCGCCGTTACGGCGGCTTCGCCGCCCTGGAGTTTGGACATTTGAAGGTCGGTATGTTGTATGACATATTGACATTGATACTATATAGACCTACCTTGTTCAGCAGTACGAAGGAGGTACT
>Ga0210402_10000535_pt1 | contig 42347 bp, 37 predicted proteins | sample IncBWC7MmetaG_FD_161055 | JGI IMG/M metagenome (GOLD analysis project Ga0210402, IMG submission 161055) | Forest soil microbial communities from Barre Woods Harvard Forest LTER site, Petersham, Massachusetts, United States - Inc-BW-C-7-M | ecosystem: Environmental > Terrestrial > Soil >...
ATGCTCCCCTTTACCTCTCCCCCCGCCGGCCGGGGGGAGAGGGTAGGGTGAGGGGGGCCGACGAGCCGGTGTGCCGCGGCGCCCACCTCCACCCTCCCGCCGCCCCGCGACGGGTCCCTCCCTCTCCCCCCTGAAGGGCGGAGAGGGGCTCGTGTACCCCGGCGGGAACATTCTCGTTGAGCGAGACCGTGGCCGTGCAGTCGAGTGCGGTTTCCTGGACAACCCTGCCGTGCATGCGATAAGGGACCATTTCTGCACACGGCGCCAACCGGTCAAACCCGGGCATGACGATGAGAGGCTCTGAGCGATGCTGTCCGTCGAGGCGGTCGATCTTTACTACGGCGCGAGCCATGCGCTGCGTCGTGTCAGCCTGACGGCGGCAAAGGGCGAGGTGACGTGCATCCTCGGCCGCAACGGCGTCGGCAAAACCAGCCTGCTGCGGGCGATCTTTGGGCTGCAGCCGATCCGTGCTGGCCGCATTACCTGGGAGAATCGGGTATTGAACGACCTGCCGCCGCATGAGCGGGCCCGCGCCGGGCTGGCGCTGGTCCCGCAGGGCCGCGAGATCTTCCCCCGGCTAAGCGTGCTCGAGAACCTCGAGACCGGGTTTGCGCCGCTGGCGCGTGAGCTGCGTCGGATTCCCGATGAAATCTTCGCGCTGTTTCCGGTGCTGAAAGATATGCTGCAGCGCCGCGGCGGCGACCTCTCCGGCGGTCAACAGCAGCAACTCGCGATCGCGCGCGCCCTCGTCACCCGACCGCGGCTGCTGATCCTCGATGAGCCGACCGAGGGCATCCAGCCTTCGATCATCAAGGATATCGAACGCGTCATCCGCGCTCTGGCGGAGAGCGGCAATATGGCGATCCTCCTGGTCGAGCAGTATTTCGACTTCGCTCGCGACCTTGCCGCGGCTTATCTGGTCATGCAACGAGGTGAGGTCGTGGCCTCGGGCCGCCGCGAGGATATGGATGAGGCGGCGGTGCGCAGCTATCTGACGGTGTGAGCAGCCGGCGCCGACGTCGGGGCCGCCGTTCGCGCGGCTTCCGCCTCAGGTCACCTCGACTGCCGGGGTGAAGATATAGCCGCTGCCGCGCACGGTTTTGATCATCGTCGGCCTTTGCGGATCGTCCTCGAGCTTCCTGCGAAGCCGCCCGACCTGGACGTCGATTGTTCGGTCGAATGGGCCTGCTTCTCGATTGCGGGCCAGATCGAGCAGCCGATCGCGGGTCAGCACCTGATTGGCGTTGTTTACAAAAGCGGCGAGCAAATCGAATTCGCCGGTGGTCAGCCGGACCTCCTCGCCCGAGGGAGAGAGCAGTTCTCGGCTGGCGAGATCGAGGTTCCAGCCGGAGAACCTGGCGCGCGATCGGGGTGCCGCCTGCCGCTCGGCGTCGCGGCTCGAGGCCCGGCGCAGCACGCTCTTGACCCGCGCCAACAATTCCCGCAGGTGAAACGGCTTGGGCAGGTAGTCGTCCGCTCCCATTTCGAGGCCAATGATGCGGTCGACGATCTCGCCGCGACCGGTCAGGATGATGATCCCGACGCTCGACTCATCGCGAAGCGAACGAGCGAGTGTCAGCCCATCCTCGCCGGGCAGCATCAGATCGAGTATGACGAGATCGACCCCACCCTGAGCCATTATGCGGCGCATTTCCCCGCCGTCGTGTGCGGTCGATACGCGGTAGCCCTCGCCGGTCAGATATCCCTGCACGAGATCGCAGATCTCGCGCTGATCGTCGACGATCAGGATGTGACCGCTGTCGTTCATCCCGGCCAACTTAGCCCACCCTTGTCGCGGTTCGAAACCGGGGATCCGTCGATCGGACAGATCGCCGAATGAGTGCCTGGAGCCCACATACACATATATAGTTACAATTTCTTACACAAAATCGGTCGCCTGACATCATCGGATTACAGCCCGTCGGTAGATTCGTTAAGATTCGGATCGGTCGCCTGGCCGCCCGACGCCAATGGGAGTAAACCTCTGTGGCCAACCCCTATCGGGACATCGAAGCCGAAATTCCCCGCCTGCGACGCTTTGCTCGAGCGCTGACTCACGACGTGATAGCGGCCGACGACCTCGTCCAGGACTGCCTCACCCGGGCCCTCGGTAAATTGCATCTTTGGGAAGAGGGTACGGATTTGCGGGCTTGGCTGTTCACCATCCTTCACAATCAACATGTTAATCATATCCGCCGGAAGGTGCGGGAAGGAGCGGCGGTCGGGTTGAGTGAACGAGAGCCGCTGCTCTCCCATCCGGCGCAGCAAGGGAGAAGGCTCGAGCTGCGCGATCTCGAACGCGCAATTGGCAAATTGCCCGATGCCCAACGCTCGGTGATCTTGCTGGTCGGACTCGAGGGGATGCGCTACGAGGAGGTCGCGGTGGTCCTCAATGTCCCAGTCGGGACCATTCGTTCGCGGCTCTCGCGCGCCCGCGAATCGTTGCGCAGACTGACCGACGGCCTCCCGGAGGAGGAAACCAGGACTGCGCGGCTGCATGCTTCGCCGTGCGTCAGGCGGCACATCGCAGCCGGAACTACCGAGGCTGGTGCAGATCGGCCCCGCGCTTGGTCGCCGCGGCAGACCCGCCACGTGGCCGAGCGAAAGCACGCCGAGGCTGCATCCGGTTGAGAGCGTCGCCCGCGAAGGCGTCTTTCAGGCTCGGCCCGCTGCGGGCTATCCCCCTGCAGCATGGACGCACATTTGGCCCGAGGCAGTTTCCCGGGCTGGTGACGTTTGTCTGTTTCGATGCGCCCACGCTGGATACCTACCGGGATGCGCTCGGGGCGAAGCTCTAGTAAGGCAGTCTCCTCCCGGAGCCGACATCACCGGATTACGATGCCGACCCCGCTGGCATTGCGACCCGCTAGCCGCCCCCTTGCGGAGGGCGGGCTTTCGTCCACGTACCGGGCTTGTGCTATAATCTTAATATAGCATAGTTTGTGTGCTAATTTCACAAAAAACAGAAGCCTGCCGAATTCCGCTACTAATTCTCTGTCGACGCTGATCCGGCAGGGAAATGCCGAGAAACGGGAGAGAAGGATCAGATCGTTCGCTCGGGCCGATTGCCAGCTTGCAAAGGCGCCGGCGATTCGTAAGGATCGGCCATCGCCTCCGGGATGCAGTACCGGTGAGGGGTTTGGCTCTTTCGGCCGATCGCGGGCCGGGCTGTCGAATCGCCCGCCGACTTTAGATCGGCAATCAGATGTTCGGAAGAATGTTGGGCTTGTTGTCCGCAGACATGGCGATCGATCTCGGCACGGCAAACACCCTCGTCTATGTGAAGGGGCGGGGGATCGTGCTGAACGAACCGTCGGTCGTGGCGATCGCCAGCGTTCGGGGTAGAAAACAGGTGCTTGCGGTCGGCGAGGAGGCAAAATTGATGCTCGGCCGCACCCCGGGCAACATTCAGGCGATCCGTCCGTTGCGCGACGGCGTCATCGCCGATTTCGAGGTGACGGAGGAAATGATCAAGCATTTCATCCGTAAGGTGCACAACCGGCGCAGTTTTGCCACGCCGCAGATCATTGTCTGCGTGCCGTCGGGCTCGACCGCAGTGGAGCGACGGGCGATCCAGGAATCCGCTGAGAGTGCGGGCGCCAGGCGGGTCTTCTTGATCGAGGAGCCGATGGCCGCGGCGATCGGCGCTGGCCTTCCGGTGACCGAGCCCACAGGCTCGATGGTGGTCGATGTCGGAGGTGGAACGACGGAGGTAGCGGTGCTCTCCTTGGGCGGCATCGTCTATTGCCGCTCAGTGCGCGTCGGGGGCGACAAGATGGATGAGGCGGTCATCGGCTACATTCGCCGCAACCATAATCTCCTCGTTGGCGAGAGCAGCGCCGAGCGGATCAAGAAGGAGATAGGTTCAGCCTGCATGCCCGAGGACGGCGAAGGGCGCGTAATGGAAATCAAGGGGCGCGACCTGATGAACGGGGTGCCCAAAGAAATCGTAATCAGCGAGCGCCAGATCTCCGAAAGCCTCGCCGAACCGGTAGGCTCGATCGTCGAGGCGGTCAAGGTGGCGCTCGAGCACACCGCTCCCGAACTCGCCGCCGATATCGTCGATAAGGGGATCGTGTTGACTGGTGGCGGCGCGCTGCTGAGCAATCTTGACCTGGTGCTCCGGCATGCCACCGGGCTGCCGGTCTCGATCGCTGACGATCCGCTGACTTGCGTGGCGCTAGGTACGGGCCGTGCTCTTGAAGAGATGAAGACACTGAAGAACGTGTTGGTTAATATGTGGTAGGAAGGACGCTTACATTTGGGGGCGTAGGGGGACGTTATGACTGCAGATGGTGGCGCTAGGCACCCAGCGCTGTCTTGTGTTGGGGTGCGGAAACGCGCTCGCGTAAAGGGGTGTAGCCCGAATTTGCCGCGCGGCGGCCTCGAGCGAGCGCGGTGATGCGGCTGTCGCCGCTCCGCCGTACGAGCTTGCAGCGGGTCACTTTCCCGCTTCTTGTTCTGTTGTCGGTGACAATGATCTTACTCGGCAAGGCCGATCAGGTTATGCTCGAGTCGCTGCGTATCGCAGTTGCCGACGCCGCCGCCCCCGTGCTCGAAATCCTGTCGCGACCGCTTTCCGCCCTCGCCGATCTTGCAACTCGCGCGCGGCGTCTTGTCTCGGTTTATCAGGACAATGACCGCTTGGCGGAGGAGAACGAGAGGCTGATCGGTTGGCAGCACGCCGCCCTGAAGCTTGCCTCCGAGAACTCCCAGCTGCGCGAGTTGCTGAAACTGACCCCAGAGCCGGCGGCCACCTATTTAACCGCCCGAGTGGTCGCCAACTCGGGCGGTGCCTATGTCCGTAGCGTGATGGTTTATGCGGGCAGCGAGAACGGTGTCGCGCGCGGCCAGGCCGCCGTTACCGGCGACGGCCTGGTTGGTCGGGTTTCGGAAGTGGGGAGCCGGGCCGCGCGCGTTCTCCTCGTCACCGACCTGAACTCTCGCGTGCCGGTGATCGTGGAGGGTTCGCAGCAGCGAGCTTTGCTGGCCGGCGATAACTCCGAACGCCCGTACCTGCGTTACCTCGACACCGGCGCTGCGATCAGAATCGGCGATCGGATCGTCACCTCGGGGCAGGGCGGTGTCTTTCCACCGGGTTTGCCTGTCGGCGTTGTCGCGTCCCTGGACGGAGGAGCGCCTCGTGTCGAGCCGTATGTTGAGCTGTCGCGGGTGGGATATCTGCGAATTGTCTATTATGGGCTTGCCGAAGCACTTCCCAAGCCCGTACCGATCGTTCCGCGCGGTGGCCGGCGTGGCGAGCGGTCCGCGGATGGCCAGCAGAGCCAGCGCTGAATACCGGTGGTCTTGAAGGCTGTCACCGCAGCAACTCGGCAGCGCGTCGACAACGCGGCCGCGCGTTTGCTTCCGATCGTAACCACGCTGATCGCGGTGATCATTTCGATCCAGCCGGCGCCCATCCCCGGCTACGCTGCGGTTGCCCCTGCCTTTACCCTGATGGCGGTTTATCATTGGACGATATACCGGCCGAGGCTGCTGCCACCTCTATCGGTCTTTCTGATCGGGGTCACCCAGGACCTGCTGACCGGTACGCCTCCGGGCGTCAACGCCCTCGTCATGCTGCTCGCCCGCGCGATTGTGCTGCGGCTCCGGCGCCACTTTGTCGATCGACCGTTTCCGTTTGTATGGACCGGCTTCACGATGCTGAGCGGTGGTGCCATGCTGTTTCTCTGGGCCCTCTATTGCCTGCTCGACCGGGCGCTTATCGATTTCCGCAGCACCATTTTTCGCGCGGTACTGACGATTTCATTGTTTCCGGCGGCGAGCTTCCTGCTGGGCCGCACCCAGCGTTCCTTGATGAGCACCGGCTGACCGGTGCCGGGAGATCGAGCAGCCGCACCGACGATGCGGCCTGAAGCGCAGCGTCAAAGACTTCTGAGCCGGCGGGCAGCGCTTCTCGGGGCCGGCCAAGTAACGCTGCTCGGTGCGCTCGCGGGGCGTATGTACGAGCTCCAGATCCTGGAGTCGGATCGTTATTCGATGCTGGCGGATGAGAACCGCATCAGTTTGCGGCTTCTGCCGCCGCCACGTGGGCGCATCCTCGACCGTTTTGGTGTTCCGCTCGCCGATAATCACCAGAACTACCGCCTCGTAATCGTCGCAGAGCAGGCCGGAGATATCGCGACCACGCTAGATGCTCTCGCTTCGCTGATCGAGATCGGAGAGACGGACCGCCGCCGGGTAATGCGTGACGTTCGGCGCAAGCATCCTTTCGTGCCGATCGTGGTTCGCGCCAATCTCGGCTGGGAGGATATGGCGCGCGTTGAGGTCGCCATACCGGAGCTCCCGGGCGTCGCAATCGAACAAGGCCTCACCCGATCCTACCCGTTGGGTCCGAGCGCAGCGCACGTCATCGGGTATGTCGCCGCGGTGTCGGAGGCGGAGCTAACCGGCGACCCGCTGCTAGAGTTGCCGGATATTCGCATCGGTAAGAACGGCGTCGAGAAGTCCCAAGATAGTGAACTGCGGGGCGGTGCCGGGACCAACCAGGTCGAGGTGAACGCCTTTGGCCGCATCGTGCGCGAGCTCGGGCGGGTTCCCGGCAGGCCGGGGAAGGATGTGGTGATCGGCCTCGATGCGGTGATGCAGGATTTTGTGACCCGCCGTTGTAGTGCCGAGGAAAGCGTGGCAAGCGTTCTGCTCGACGCGGTAAGCGGAGATATACTCGCTCTCGTCTCGATCCCGAGCTTCGATCCGGCGGCGTTCACTAGCGGGCTCACTCCGGCAATGTGGCAGCTGCTCTCGACGGATCCCCGCAACCCGCTTTCCAACAAGTCGATCGCCGGGGTCTATCCGCCGGGGTCGACATTCAAGCCCGTGATTGCGGTAGCGGCGCTGGCTGCCGGGGTGCTGACCCCCGAGACGGCGATATCCTGTCCGGGGTATCTCGAGCTTGGCGAAGCCACGTTTCACTGCTGGCGCAAGGGCGGGCACGGCACTGTTCGTTTGCGGGACGCGATCAAAAGATCCTGTGACGTCTTCTTCTACGAGACCGCGCGGCGGCTGGGCATTGAGCGGCTCGCGGGGATGGCGCGCCGGTTCGGCTTCGGTGGCGTGCTCGGCCTAGACATTCCCGGCGAGCGCTCCGGCTTGATCCCCAGCCGGGAGTGGAAGCTGGCGACCTCCGGCACCGCTTGGTCCCAGGGCGAGACCCTGATCGCCGGAATCGGGCAAGGCGCAGTGCTGGCGACGCCGCTGCAACTCGCGGTGATGGTCGCGCGGCTCGTCACTGGACGGGCGGTCGTCCCGCGCCTCGTGCGATCCGAGGGCATCCTGCCGCCGGGCGGCGACCGCGCGCCACCCGACTTTCCCGCGCTCGGCATCAATCCACACGTACTTGCCCTCGTCCTCGACGGGATGAACGCGGTCGTCAACGAGCAGGGCGGCACGGGCTACGCCGAGCGTATCACCGATCCCGGTTTCGCCATGGGCGGCAAGTCGGGCACTTCGCAGGTGCGAGCGATCAGCGAGTACGAGCACGAACACGGCCTGCGCAAGATCAGCCAGATCCCGTGGAAGGAGCGCGACCATGCGCTGTTCGTCGCCTTCGCACCGGTTGAGGCGCCGCGCTATGTCTGCGCGACTGTAGTCGAGCACGGCGGGGTCCGGGGGGGCCATGGTTCCGAGGTGGCCGGACCGATCTGCCGCGACGTTCTGCGTGAGGCACAACGACGCGACCCCGCCCGGCGGGTTCCCAGCGGAGACACCCTCGCCGAGCTTCCCATGCCTACCTGGCCCGCGCAATTGCGTTCAAATGGGGCGGGCGGCTGAGCTGTGGCAAACCTGTCGTCCGATTTCGGTCGCCGCGAGCTGCGGTTCTGGGAAAAGGTGAGGGGTCTTAGCTGGGGGCTGGTGCTGCTGATCGGCGCGGCCGCATGCTTCGGTGTTGCAGTGCTGTACTCGGCGGCCGACGGCAGCATGGATCCGTGGGCGGCCAAGCAGACTACGCGCTTTGCTGTCGCCTTGATCCTGATGATTGGTGTTGCGCTGGTCGACATCCGCCATTGGTTTCGGATCGCTTATTGGGCCTACGCCGCCGGGCTTGTGTTGGTGATCGCCGTCGATATGCGCGGCTTTGTCGGCATGGGAGCTCAGCGCTGGATCGATCTCGGCGTGATCCAACTGCAGCCTTCCGCGCTGATGAATGTGGCGATGGTGTTGGCGCTGTCGCGCTACTTCCACAGTCTCAGTGACGAGGATGTCGGCCGCATCCGCTATTGGATGCTTCCCGGCTTTATGGTTCTTGTGCCGGCGGCGCTGGTCCTCAAGCAGCCGGATCTCGGCACCGCTACCATGCTGTTGATGGGCGGCGCCTCGCTGTTTTTCATTGCCGGGATGCCCCTGCGTTTTCTACTGACGGCGGTGATCGCCGCCGCTGCCGCGCTTCCCGGGATCTGGCATTTTCTGCGCGATTATCAAAAGAATCGGATCTACACATTCCTCGACCCGGACAACGACCCGCTCGGCGCCGGTTATCATATACTGCAGTCAAAGATCGCCCTCGGTTCCGGCGGATTGTTCGGCAAAGGTTTCCTGCAAGGCAGCCAGAGCCATTTGAGCTTTCTGCCGGAGAAGCAAACCGACTTCATTTTTACCACGCTGGCGGAGGAGTTCGGCTTCGTCGGGGGGCTAGGGCTGCTGGTTCTCTATACCCTGATCATCGTCTACGGCTTTGCGATCTCGCTTAGAAGCCGCAATCACTTCGGCCGCCTGCTGGGTCTCGGGATCATCACCAGCTTTTTCCTTTATTTCTTTATCAACACCGGGATGGTGATGGGCCTGCTCCCGGTTGTTGGCGTGCCCCTGCCCCTGATTTCCTATGGCGGTACGGCGATGCTCGCGGTGATGCTCGGCTTCGGGCTCCTCATCAACGTCGGCGTCCACGGCGACACGCGCCTCAGTCGCAGCGGCGAGAGCCGGCCGGGTTAGCGTACGCCGTTTCGGTGGCCTCGCCCTAGAGATGATCGCCCGCGCGCATCTCGGCGCGGAAACGGGCAGTGCGGATTTTTCGTCGCGCGGCCGCGTCACACCGCATAGAATCCCGGCGCCGGGCGATGGCGGCGATGCGGAGGAAAATTAATGGCGGAGAAGGATCCGGCGGAAAGCGGTCGCCGCCTGCACGTGACGACATTGCTGGTGGCCTCACGGCGCGCGCTCGATAACGCGCTGGCCGAGCTCGGTTTTCCTGAGGATGACGACCGGGTCGTGGAGCATGACGGCCGCCTCGCCTTCCTCACCTGCTCGCACGAGGAAGATTGCGACGATATGTTCGCGCTGATCACCGAGCTCTCGGCGCGCGGCGAGAGTTGGGAATTGCAATCGCGCATCGATGCCGAAGTCGGCCGCGCCATTTACCAGTCGTTCGCGCGCTATCGGCCGGTCGAAGCGGTCGACGCCGCGGTCGAGGAGGAGCAGGAGCCGGAGACCTCGGAAACGCCGGTCCATGACATCGAAACCGCCGAAGGTTTGCAGGCATTGAAGCGGATCTTGAAGCGGATCGAACCGGCCGACGCGTTTGCGACCATCCGTCCCGGCCGCGACGGCCGCGCCACTGCCCGCGTGCTGCGGCGCGGGTCGCGCCGGGTGATCGCGGCGGCGAGCGGCGCCGACGAATCGACCCTGCGCAGCGTGATCCGCGAGATCCTGCCCAACGTCATGCTCGACGTCGCGATGAAGCCCCCCGGGTAGTCTCGCCAGACCGCGTTGCGCCGGCTGCAGTTCCACCGCCTGTCGGGACTGACCGGGCTCGTCCATGATCGGACGGTGCGTCTCGCCGTCACCGGGCTCAGCGGGTCCGGCAAGACCGCCCTCATCACCAGCCTCGTCTGCAACTTGTTGAGCGCTGGCGGCCGGCCCGCTCGCCTCCCTTTCCTGCGCTCCGCCGCAGAGCGGCGGATCGTCGGGGCCAAGCTGCTTGCACCCGATGACGGAACGATCAGCCAATTCCCGGTTCACGACACGATCGCCGCGCTAGCCGACGACCCGCCGCATTGGCCACCGGGTACGACCGATCTGCGCCGGATTGTTCTCTCGCTGCGCTTCGCGCCAGCCGGCTTTATCGGTCGTGCTGCCGGCGGGACCGCCGAGCTTCGTCTGGAAATCCTCGATTATCCGGGCGAATGGCTGCTCGATCTGCCGCTGCTGGGTCGGAGCTACCATGAATGGTCGAGAGTAGCCTTGGACCTGGCGCGGCGCGGCGCACGCAAGCCACTGGCCGGAGAATGGCTCGATTTTGTCGGGCGGCAACGCGCAAACGCGGACGGTGATTCGGTCGTCGTGCGGCGCGCGCACGACCTCTACCGAGCCTTTCTTGAGGCATGCCGAACGCGCGAACAATTGAGCCTGCTGCAACCCGGGCGGTTCCTGAACCCCGGCCATATGGCCGATCCTTCGCTGCTGTGGTTTTGCCCCATGCCGTTGCCGATCGGAGCGCGCCGGCGGGCGGGCAGCCTTGGCGCCATCATGGAGGAGCGCTTCGAGGCCTATAAGCGGGCCGTCGTCCAGCCGTTTTTCATGCACCTCGGCCGCAATGTCGATCGCCAGATCGTTCTTGTCGACGTGCTGCGCGCGCTCAACGCCGGCGAAGAGGCCTTCACCGACCAGCGTCTGGCGCTGGAGACGATCCTCGAGGCGTTCCGTTTCGGCAGGCGCAGTCCGCTCCGCCTGCTGTTTGGCGCGCGCATCGATCGCGTGCTGTTTGCCGCGACCAAGGCCGATCATGTCCCGGCATTGCAGCGCGATCATCTCGAAGCGCTGACCGCCAATCTCGTCGCCGTGCCGACCTTGCGCGCCCGGCAGGCGCATGCGCGGGTGGCGGCGGCGGCGCTCGCCTCGATCCGTTGCACCGACGACGGCACCGATGTCATTGACGGCCACAAGGTCGATGTCGTGATCGGCTTGCCGCAGGGCGGCGAACGGCGCATCCGCTTTTTCCCCGGGATCGTGCCGGTGACGCCCCCGCCCACGGGCTTCTGGGGCGAGCGGTTTACCGAGTTCCCGATATTTCAACCACCGCGGATCGCGGGCGCCGGCGGCGATGGTGTGCCGCACATCAATCTCGATAAGGCGCTCGAATTTCTGCTGGGCGATGTGCTGGCGTAGGCTCTCTTGCGCGCTGCCGCTCTCGCTGTTTTCGCTGTTTTCGCTGTTTTTCCCCCAATTTATCAGCCGACGACATCGCGTTCTCCGCAGAAACCCTGGGCCGCCTGCGGCGCGGCGATCAACAAAACAGCGAGATTGGCCGCTGTTCGCCGCTGTTATCCGCTGTTTTGGCGCCAAGGCAGGAATTGCTCGCGGCGCCACCGCCATCGCTTCCTGGTCCGGATCAGCAATATGGAGGGGCGTAGCGGCCCAGCTGGCACGGCAGCTCCGTTCCTCGGTGGCTTAGGCGGTTGGCGCATCATTCGCTCCGATTCCAATCGCAATATTATTCTGATAATGTCATATAAGAAAATTGTCAAGCGCTAAACCAAATCGCAATTGCTTTTGCTGGACTGTGGCTGCGGCCGGCGAACCGCCAGCCGTTGAGCCGTCGCCCGCCCAACCGCTTCGCGAGAATGACAGATCTGGAGATCTGCTATACGCTGGTTAGCTCAGAAACCGAGCCGGGGGGAGGGAGGCGATCGTGGCGCATACGCCAAGCTGCGTTGTACTGTCCGACGACCTGCTGGAGCGCTGCGCCCAGCGCGCTGCCGGCTACGACCGGGAGAACCGGTTCTTCTTCGAAGATTTCGACGAGTTGCGGGAGGCCAAGTATCTGCTGGCGGCGGTGCCGCAAGAATTCGGCGGGCTCGGGCTGACCTTGAGCGAAATCTGCCACGAGCAGCGCCGGCTCGCGCAACGCTCGGCACCCACGGCGCTCGCCACCAACATGCATCTTTTGGCAACCGGTGTTGCTGCCGATTTGTGGCACAAGGGCGACAAGTCCCAGGCCTGGATGCTTGAGGAAGCGGCCCGCGGCGCGGTATTCGCGTACGGTTATTCGGAATCGGGCAACGACCTGGAGGTGCTTTACGCTGCCGGCAGGGCGGAGCGGGTCGACGGCGGCTATCGCTTCTTCGGGCACAAGCATTTCGGCTCGCTGACGCCGGTTTGGAATTGGCTCAAGATCTATGGGTTCGATGCCGCCGACCCCGTTGATCCAAAGATCGTGCACGCCGTCATGGCTCGCGACACTGCGGGCTACCGTATAGTCGAGACCTGGGACACATTGGGCATGCGGTCAACCGCCAGCCACGACACCGTCATCGAGGGAGCCTTCGTGCCGGATCGGCAGGTGATCCGCGCGGTGAAGCCAGGGTTTGCCGGCGCCGACGACTTTGTTCTCGGGCTGTTCGGCCGCTTCGAGCCGATGATTGCCAACATCTATATCGGTCTAGCCGAGAGGGCGCGCGATTTGGCGATCGAGCGGGTCAAGAAGAAGAATTCGGTCGCCGAGATGACCCGCTCGATGGCCTACCACCCGGAAGTACAGCACATGATCGCCGATATCGTCATCGAACTAGAGGGGATGATCGCACACGCCGACCGGGTTGCCGAGGATTGGACGAACGGCGTCGATCACGGCGATATGTGGGCGGCCAAGCTCGTCGCCGCGAAATACCATTGCGTCGAAGGGGCGTTCCGCGTGGTCGATTCAGCGATGGACGTGTCGGGGGCCGGGGAATGTTCAAGGGCGACGAGCTCGAACGGCTCTACCGCGATGCCCGCTGCGGTCGCTTCCACCCGGCGAATGCGATGACGGTGCACGAGGTCGTCGGCAAATCCGCGCTCGGGGTCCTCGGCGAAGCTGGGCCGCGCTGGGGATAGGTTGCGTCCGATGGCGCTCCATCTGACGCGCATCGATGAGCTCGCCCTCGTCAGGCTCGATCGCCCGGAGGTGCTGAACGCGCTCAATTTCGACTTGTTGCGCGATCTCGGCGCGGCGCTCGATCAGGTCGCAGGCAGCGACGCCCGCGCCTTGCTGATCACCGGCACTGGCGAGAGAGCGTTCTGTGCGGGGGCCGACGTCAAGGAACTCATCGGCCGATCCCTCGAGGCGGCGCGTCGGGGTGCGGCCTTTGGGCAAGCGATCTTCGCAAAGCTCGACACCTTGCCAATACCGTCGATCGCGCTGATCAACGGCTATGCCTTCGGCGGCGGCCTCGAACTGGCGCTCGCCTGCACCTTCCGCCTCGCCGCCCGCACGGCTAGGCTTGGCTTGCCGGAGATCAAGCTCGGCTTGATCCCGGGTTATGGCGGGACGCAGCGCCTACCGCGGCTGATCGGCGAGGCCCGCGCGCTCGAGATGATCTTGACCGGCCGGGCCGTCACGGCCGAAGAGGCACTACAGATCGGGCTCGCCAACCGACTCGCCGACGGCGACTTGATCGAGGCCGGCAAGAGCTTCGCGCGCGAAATGACGGGTTTCAGTCTGCCCGCCCTCGGGTTCGCCCGCGACGCCGTCCGTCGCGGACTGGCGACTTCGCTCGAGCAGGGCCTCGAAATCGAGGCCGACCTTAATACGCTGGCCCTTCAGACCGTAGATGCTGTGGAGGGGATGACCGCCTTTCTCGAAAAGCGCAAGCCGGTGTTCCGCGGCAGCTGAAGCAATCCCTCAGCGCAACCTAGGTAAACGCGATCGTTGCGGATGGGCGTTCCTCACAGCGTGCGGTGTCCACCCGGCGCGTGTGAACGGCCCCATCTTGCTTTTGCCCGAGGTCAAGCGCCATCAGGATCTCGTCGTAATAGCGCCCGTGCTGCTTCAGAGAATTCTTCTCAACTCCGTACTCTATAAAGCCGAGACGGGTATAGAGAAGCCTCGCTGGATCGTTGTCGCTTACGACGCTCAGTTGAAGCAATTCGACGTGTTGACGGGCAAAGTCGATCACCGCTTCGACCAATCGCCGCCCCACACCTGCTTTTCTTGCATCCGGCCGCACATACATGCCCCAGAGCAGGCCCTTATGCGCTTCCTTAATGCCGTTTCGGACCGCGAATCCGGCAATTCCCAATAATTCCGGGCCACGAAATGCGCCAAACACCGCAGAACTGGCGAGCCGCTCCGAGAAGCGGCTCAAGGGCTGCACGCTCTCCGTCTCGTACATGCTGCCGAATGCTTGCGGGTTGCACTTCAACCCTTCGAGCCGAATCTCTCGGTACTGGGCAGCGTCGGCCGGCATCATTCGGCGTATCTCAACATCCATGTTCTCGCGATATCCTTCCGTTAGCCAGGGGCACTGCCTCGGCGACCTGCAGTGCAACGACGGTCACCCCTATAGCAACCGCCCGTGGCGAATTTATGTCGATTTACCACGTCGCAAACCGGCCGCAATCGGACCGTTGTAGCTAAGGGACAGAGGCCTCTTTCGGGTGCGTATCATGCATCGTCTTCTCGCCAGCCTGATGATCCTGATCGTCGCCGTGGCTGTTCCGGCGCTGGCGCAACAGCAACCGCCGGCCCGCGTCGGGCGCGTCAGCTTTGCCTCCGGCAATCTCGCACTCCACATGCCCGGCGACACCCAATGGTCTGCGGCCGCGGTCAATTACCCGGTCGCGACCGGGGCTTCGCTGTGGACCGACGCCGAGGCCCGGGCCGAGATCCGGATCGGCCCCGACACGGTGGATATGGCGAGCAACACTGAGCTGGACGTCGTCGCCCTCGACGAGCAGGTCAGCCGGTTCGATGTTCCGCAGGGACGCATCTATCTTCACCTGCGCCGGCTGGATCAGGGCCAAAGCGTCGAGATCGACATTCCCCGCGGCGCCATCCGGCTCCTGCAGCCGGGGTATTACGACATCGATGCCGGGACCCAGGATCAGCCGGCGCGTGTCGCGGTGTTCGAAGGCAGTGCGCAATTTGTCGGAAGCGGTGCCGACATCGCCATCAAACCCGGCGATGTCGCGATGTTGAGCGGAGTGAGCCCCGTCACGGCCACAGTCGAGCGGGCGGTTGCCGACGCGTTTATCGAGTGGTGCCGGTCGCGCGACTACGACGAGAAGCGCCTCGCCGCGCCCTACCATGTCTCGCCCAACATGACGGGCTATGTGGAGCTCGATGCCCATGGTCGTTGGGACACCGCCCCCGGTTATGGCGAGGTGTGGTACCCGAACGTCCCGGCGGGCTGGGCGCCGTACACCGATGGCCGATGGGCCTGGGTCGCGCCATGGGGCTGGACTTGGATCGACGACGCGCCTTGGGGTTTCGCGCCCTGCCATTATGGGCGCTGGGCGTTTATCGGGGAAAGCTGGGGCTGGATGCCGGGGACCTTTGAGCCAGTTCCGGTTTACGCGCCGGCGCTTGTCGCTTTTCTCGGCGGGGCGGGCGCCGGGCTCTATGTCTCCGGGGCGGTTGGGCCGCAGGTGGGCTGGTTCCCGCTCGCCCCCGGCGAGATCTATTGGCCCGGCTACACCGCCGACCCGAGCTATATCCGCAGGATCAACAGCGCCAATGTCGGAACCATCGACAACCTTCAAATCATGCGCAACGTGATGCTCCCATCACAAGTCGCGGACGCGCAGTTCGCCAATCGCCGGTTCGCCACGGTCGCGCCGCAGCACATTTTCGCCGGCGCCGGCAAGGTCGAGCCGGCAGCGCGACATGTTCCAGCCGCGGCGTTGGAGCACGCGTCGGTGACGATGCGACCGCCGCAGATCAGTCCGGCGCTAGGACGGGCCGTGCCGGGCCCCGCAACGTCCGGAGCACGAGGGCAATCGAGCGCGATGGTCGGGACACAAGGCGAACGCGGCGCCGGCGCGGGCCGCTTGCCGGCACCCTCGAACCCCGCGCCCGGAACGGCATTTGGAGGCCATCAACCGGGTCAGCCGGCAAACGCTGCGGCGCTGCCTCCACCAGGCCATCCGGGGGGAGCGCCGGCCCACAATGGGGCCGTGTCGCCGCAATCCTTCGCCGGCCAGCGAGACCATCCGACTTGGTATGGCGCAACCCACCCTCACGCGCCGGCCCAGGCCTTCCCCCCGCCGGCCCAGGCGTTCCACCCGCAACCACAGGCATTCCACTCGCCGGCGCAGGCGCCCCACCCGCCGGCCCAGGCGTTCCACCCGCCGGCCCAGGCGTTCCACCCACCGGCCCAGGCGTTCCACCCGCAACCACAGGCGTTCCACCCGCAACCACAGGCATTCCACCCGCCGGCGCAGGCGCCCCACCCGCCGGCCCAGGGCTTCCACCCGCCACCACAGGCCTCGCAGCAGGTAGCGCACGCGCCGCAGGGGTCTAAAGGCGGCGGCGCGGCGCCGCAAGCATCCAAGGGCGGCGGCGCGGCGCCGCAAGCATCCAAGGGCGGCGGCGCCGCACCGGCTCACGGCGGCGGGGCCAAGGCCGAAAAGCATGATTAATGCTCGCCTTCGCGTCACAGGTAACGAGGCGTGCGCGGGGGCCGCCAATCAGGGAGATGCGATCAGGGCCGGATCTCGATCACCGGTCGCCTCCGATGCCCAGGAGCTCGCCTATACGCTCGGCCGCCTTGAGCCCGGTTCCGGTCAGCACCACGATTGTCGTTTGATCCGGCCGGATCGTGCCATCGCCGAGAAGCCGCGTCAGTGCCGCGGCGCCGGTCGTGGCCGTGGGTTCGACAAACAGCCCCAGCCGGCCGAGTGCTGACAGAGCCGGTGCGATCTCGTCTTCACCGACGGCGACGACGCTGCCTTTCGAGCGGCGCAAGGCACCCAGCACCTCGGCGATGCGCACTGGCTTGGGCGTGGCGATCCCGTCGGCGATGGTCGGCAGCGCAGCGAACTCCACGAATCGATCCTCACCTGCCTCCCAGGCGGCAGCGAACGCGGCGCAATTCGCCGCCTGGACGGCGAAGAGCCGCGGCCGGGCAGCAATCTCGCCGCTCCTTTCGAGCTCGTCGAAGCCGCGCTCGAGGCCAAGGATGTTGCTGCCGTAGCCGGTGGGCACGAGGATGTTGTCGGGCGTGCGGAAGCCGAGTTGCTCCCACAGCTCGAAAGCGAGGGTCTTGGTGCCCTCGATAAAGTACGGGTGCCAATTGTGGCTGGCGTAAAAGCTGTCGCCCGAGGCGCCGAGCGCCGCCTCGGTCACGGCTTGCCGCGAGCCGGGAATCGCCCGGACATCGGCGCCAGAGGCGGCGATCTGCACCAGCTTGCCGCGCGGCGCCGACGCGGGGACGTAGATGCGGCAGGGGATGCCGGCGGCGGCGGCGTAAGTTGCGATCGAAGCGCCGGCATTCCCCGAGGAATCTTCGTGGATCGGCCCGACCCCGACCTCGAGCAGATGGTTGATCATGACCGCCGTGCCGCGGTCCTTGAAGGAGCCCGTCGGCATCTGCGATTCGAGCTTGAAGTGGGCCTTCACCCCGCACCAGTCGCGCGTGACGAGCGGGGTCCAGCCCTCGCCGAGCGAGATGCGCGGCGGATCGCGCAGGGCGAGAGCCGCCGCGTAGCGCCACAGCGATGCCTCATGGGCGGCGATCGCGCCGCGCGCCAGGCCGCGTCCGGGCGTCAGATTGAGGTGGCTGCCGCATTCGCACCGCCATAGCGGGCGGTCGGCACTCCAGATATGCCCGCAGCCGGGGCACCTATAGGTCGCGATCGCCGTCATGCCACGCCTCGCCATTGTGTCGTGTATTACCCCTCTTCTTCTGTAGATCTCCGCACGCCTTGGAGCTTGAATTTATAGCCGGGCTGTGCTATTTTGTCAAATCATATCGTGTGTTTTTCACAAAGACGGATCAATCAGAGAGCAGTCGGATGCCTACGCAAATTCTCCCTGCAGCCTCCCTCAGAAGCACCAATCGGCTCCCTGCTGCCCAACTGCTCGTTCGGGCGTCTAACTATTTGATGTGTTGGGCCTTATGGTCAATCGGATGGGCGATTTTCGGCATCGCATCGAAATTTCACCCTGCTCTCAGGGAGGACGAGCTATCAGGCAGCGTCGAACAGCTCGACGACGGCATCCGGCGTCGGCATCGCCGCACCGGGGGATCCTCGCGTGCGAATCAACAATCGACTTCTTGCGGCGGCATCCTCTTGCCTGAGTGCCGCTGTCGAGTAGTGTCGACATGCGGCGAAGAAGGAGAGCGGCGTGGCGCAGGCGAAGGTGATCGACGGGAAGGCCGTCGCTGCCAAGATCCGCGACGACGTCGCCGAAGCCGCCGCACGGCTGCGCAACGAAGCGCGCCTGACGCCCGGCCTCGCCACAGTTCTCGTCGGGAACGATCCGTCGAGCAAAGTCTATGTGCGAGGCAAGGGCCGGGCTTGCGTTGGCGCCGGGCTTGCCTCGTTCGAGCTCAGCCTGCCGGCCAAGATTTCGGAAGGAGCACTCATCGCCGAGGTCGAGAAGCTCAATGGCGATGACCGGGTCGATGGGGTACTCGTCCAGCTGCCGTTGCCGCGACACCTAGATTCCCGCCGCGTCATTGCCGCCATCGACCCCGCCAAGGATGTCGACGGCCTTCACCCGCTCAATGTCGGGCGGCTGTGGTCTGGCCTCCCCGGTCTGGCGCCGTGCACGCCACAAGGCTGCCTAGCCCTGCTGCGCACGGTGCATAACAATCTCTCGGGCATCGAGGCGGTGGTCTTGGGTCGATCAAATCTTGTCGGAAAACCGTTTGCGGCCCTGCTTCTCGCGTCGGATTGCACAGTCACGATGGTCCACTCGAAGAGCCGCGATGCGCCTGCGATTTGCCGGCGCGCCGATATCCTTGTCGCCGCGGCCGGACACCCGCGGATGGTGAAGGCTGATTGGATCAAGCCCGGCGCTACCGTGATCGATGTCGGCACCAGTTCGGTTGCGCTGCCGGGGGGTGGCAGCCGTGTCGTCGGCGACGTTGATTTCGACGCGGCATGTGTCGTTGCCGGCGCGATCACGCCGGTCCCGGGCGGGGTGGGACCAATGACGATCGCCTACCTGTTGCGCAACACGCTGTTTGCCGCTTGCTGGCGGCGGGGCCTTCCCGCTCCCCTCCCGTGAGCTCCCGCGGCTCGAATCAGCCCGCAATTACGCAGTGCTCAATGCCCCATGGCGCGTCCGCCTAGCTGGGATCGTTGGGCGGCCAGGTAGCATACTCCCTGGTTGTTGCAACGCCTTGAGGAACGATTCGCGCCAAACGTGGACGTCGTGCTCCTGTAGCCACGACATCATGGCCTCCCAGCGGGCGCGCCGCTCCTCAACTGGCATCCCCAGTGCTTGATCGAGTGCATCGACGATCTGGTCGACGTCAAAAGGGTTGATGATGAGTGCAGTGTCCAACTCGCGTGCTGCACCGGCAAAGCGCGACAAGATCAACACGCCCGGGTCTTCGGGATCTTGGCTCGCCACGAACTCCTTGGCGACTAGGTTCATGCCGTCACGCAACGGCGTCACCAGGGCCACCCGGCTCGCCCGATAGAAGCCAAACAGCGTCTCCTGCCGGAAGCGGCGGTTGACGTATCGTAGCGGCAGCTGGTCGGGCTCGGCGAAGCGGCCGTTGATACGGCCGATCCGGGCATCGAGCTCGGCGCGAATTTGCCGGTATTCGGGTACATCCTCGCGTGATGGCGGCGCGATCTGCAGAACCACGATTCCGCGACGATGTTGCGGACGGGTCTCAAGCAGCCGCTCTACCGCGTCGAGGCGGTGAACCAGACCCTTGGTGTAGTCGAGGCGGTCGACACCAATGATGAGACGGCGGCCCGAGACACTGTCACGCAGCCGCGTTGCCTGACGGGTGCTGGCCGCACGCACTGCTCGGGCAGCGACAACTCGAGGATCGACGCTGATCGGAAACCTCGCTGCGCGGACGCTGGTCCCGTAGGCCCGGATCGTCCCATCGTCGCCCGCCTGCCCACCGGCTTCCCGCTCGACATAGTCCTGAAACGCCTGCAAGTCGTTCCCGGTCTGAAAGCCGACTAGGTTATAGGCAAAAAGTGAGCGTACGAGGGCCTCGTGCACCGGGAGCGTCGTCAACACCTCGGGCGCTGGAAAGGGAATGTGCAGGAAAAAGCCGAGCGGGTTGTCGACGCCTAGCCGACGCAAGGCGGCACCCATCGGGATCATGTGATAGTCGTGAACCCACACAAGATCGTCGGGCCGGAGAATCGAGGCGAGGCGCTCGGCAAACATTTCGTTAACCCGGCCGTAGGTCGCCCACTGTTCCCTGCCGTACTCAGCGAGGTTGACCCGGTAATGGAAGACTGGCCACAGAACGCGATTGGCGAACTCGAGATAGTAACCGTTGTAATCGGACCGCTCGAGGTCGACCAGCGCCTGCACAAGGTTGCCGTCCCGCTGTAGACGCGTCGGCCCCGGCGGTTCGTCCACGATCTCGCCGCTCCAGCCGAACCATACCACGTCGCTCCGATCGAGCGCCGCCAGCAGCGCTGTGGCTAATCCCCCATCAGTGGCACTGAGTGATGAGCCAACACGATTTGACGCTATGACCAACCGTCCCACACGGACCTCCTGCGAATGATTAATGCCGGGCTACGGTCTGGCCGTCCAGTCCTTCGATTACGCGCGGTATCGGCATTGCGCCCCCTGACGTTGCAAGGGGAACGGTTTTACTCTCAGGAGAGGGAGCAACTTCGCCCTTCGGCGAGGAGTCGTCGTGACCATGTCTGGGCCGGTGTGCGCCACACGTTCGCTCGTGCACATCGATGCGGTCACAAGGTGTCGCCTCCCTAAATCGAGGGGTGATACGAGGCAAACGCGCAGGCACCGTCACAGTTCACCGATGCTGGGACAAAATTTGAGCTCGTTGTGGCATCTGCACAGGACCTCAGTTCGGCCGAACCGAACGATAAGGGACGGCAACAGTCTTCAAGGCTGACGCAGGATCGTCCTGCCTGTGGAACCAATATTCAGTCGCTTTTGTTTTCCCGCTGACGACTAACATGAGAAGGCCTTGACCATGATTATGAAGACCGCGACGAGCTTTGCGCTTGCAGCCGCTTGCCTGCTGTCGGTTTCGACCCTACCGGCTCACGCGCAATATGCGAGCCCCACTGTGGTGACTAACGGTCCGCAAACCGACGCTGGAGATGTGTCGCCCTCCTGGTCGGCGCGGCAGAACGTGATCGAGAGCCAACACTACGAACGGCTGCTCCAGACCAGCCCCGGTTTCCGCCAGGCGCGGATGCGGAAAGAGTGCGGGCCGATAACCGATCCGCAGCTGCGTGCCGACTGTATTGCGAGCTTCAATCAGGGTGAGTCGAACGTCGGCTCGTCGACGCCGCCGGGGAGCTACAACAGCGAATCCGGACGCTGAATCGCCCGTCACAGAGGCGGGGGCCGCCCGATGCGAGTGGCTTCCGCCCTTGAGCATGCCCGCTACGAAGTGGTCAGCACCTCGACCCCCGTCGTCGAGGCGACGACGACAACGGAGGTGCGCCCGACGAACAGCCCGCTTTCTACCGTTCCGACAATCTTGGTAATACGTCGCTCGATGATGCTCGGATCGGCGATCGGGCCGAACCTGCAATCGAGGATGTAGTTGCCGCCATCGGTAATGTAAGGCTGTTCGCCGCTGGTGTAGCGCCGCTGGGGAGTGCAACCGAGCCCGGCGAGCTTAACTGCCGTGACCTGCCACCCGAATTGCGTAACCTCGACCGGCACCGGTGTGTGTTCACCGAGCCGCTCGACCAGCTTCTCTTGATCCACGACTATGATCAGCCGGTTGCTTGCTGCGGCGACGATCTTTTCGCGCAGCAGCGCGCCACCTAGCCCCTTGATCAAGTCGAGCGTGCCTAAGGCCACCTCGTCGGCGCCGTCGATCGTGAGATCCAGCCGCTGGTGCTCGGCGAAAGTCGCGATCGGAATTCCCAGCCGGCGCGCCTGAGCAGCGGTGCGCTCGGAGGTCGGGACACCGACCACGTGGAGCCCGTCGGCGACACGGGCGGCCAGCCCTTCGACGACAAACGCGGCGGTCGACCCGGTCCCGAGCCCGACGACCATGCCGTCTTCGACTTCCTCGATCGCGCGCAGCGCCGCCGCACGCTTCAACTCGTCACGATCCGTCGCGTTCATCGGCCGCCGTGCGCCGCCTCATCGAAAAACCAGATCAGCTCACCTACCGGTCGTATGCGGGCCGCGGGCAATTCCCGCTCGCCGGCCACCACGCGTTGCATCATCGCATGCTTATCGCCACCGGCCGCGACAAAGGCCGTCGAGCGGCTGCTGTCGAGCGCCGGGTAGGTCAGGGTGATGCGCGGCTCGGGCCGACCGTGCGTCACCTCGGCGACCCAGCGCTCCTGCTCGTCGAGGACCGGCTCGCCCGGGATCAGCGATGCGGTGTGACCGTCGGGCCCCATGCCGAGCAGCACGATGTCGAAGAGCGGGCGCGCCGGATCCAAGCGCTCGGCACCGTAGTAGGATTGCAGCACATACTGATAGGCGCGCGCCGCTTCGGCGGGCGTGCCGGCAAAGGTGATGCCGTGGATGTTGCCTGGTGGGACCGGGACGTGGGCCAGCATCGCCTCGCGGGCCATTCCGTAATTGCTGTCCGGGTGGTCCCACGGCACAAACCGTTCATCGCCCCAGAACCAGTGGATGCGCTGCCACGGCATCACATCGCGCAACGGCGGCTCCGCGAGTAGCTGATAGAACCGCCGCGGGGTCGATCCGCCGGACAGGCACACCGCGAAGGGGCCCATGCTATGGCAGGCGAGATCGGCGATCCATTGCGCAACTCGGCCCGCCAGCGCCTCCGGATCTCGCGAGACATCGATGCGCGGCCTTGTCGCGGGCATTTGCGGCTTCCGTCAGGAGCGCGGCGGCGCCGCCCGTCGGATCGCGGCGATGGCCGCTGCATAATCCGGCGCATGGAATACGTGCGAACCGGCGACGATGGCGGTCGCGCCAGCATCGCGTACCTGCCAGGCGTTCGCGCCGCTCAAGCCGCCGTCGACCTCGATCACCGGATCGAGCCCGCGCTCGTCGCACAGGCGCCGCAGCGCCCGGATCTTCGGCAACATCTCCGGCAGGAATTGCTGCCCGCCAAAACCGGGGTTGACGGTCATGATCAAGACTACCCCGCAAAACTCCAGCACGTACTCGATCAGTGACAGAGGCGTTGCCGGGTTCAGCACCACCCCAGCGGTCTTACCAAGATCGCGGATATGGGCCAGGGTCCGGTGCAGGTGGATCGTCGAGCTGGGCTCACAATGCACGAGCAGGTGATCGGCGCCGGCGCGGGCGAAGTCCTCGAGGTAACGTTCGGGCTCGACGATCATCAGATGCACGTCGACCGGCTTCGCCGTCGCCTTGCGCACGGCTTCGACAACAACCGGACCGATGGTGATGTTGGGTACAAAGCGCCCGTCCATCACATCGACATGGATCCAGTCGGCTCCCGCCTCGTCAACCGCGCGAACCTCATCGGCGAGCCGGCCGAAATCGGCCGACAGGATCGAGGGGGCGACGATAATCGGGCGGGTCATCAGCAGGGCACGCGGTCGTTCAGGTGACCGGCCGCCATTTCCGACCGCCGCGCCACAGCAGGTTGTCGGCCGCTTCGGGGCCGGTGCTGCCGGCCGGGTATATCTCGATCGGTACCGTCTTGTCGTTTCGCCATAGATCGAGGATCGGTTGCACCACAGCCCATCCAGCCTCGACGCCATCTGCCCGGTTGAACAGCATCGCGTCTCCGATCATGCAATCATAGACCAGCGTTTCATAACCGGTGCTGGGTTCCGTCTTGAAATAGTCCTTGTAGCGAAAATCCATGCGCACGCCGCCAAGGGAGATCTCCGGGCCGGGAACCTTCGCGCCAAATTGCAACGAGGCACCCTCATCGGGCTGAAGCTGCAGAGCGAGAACATTGGGTGTCAGGATGTCGACCGGCGTGTCGCGGAACAGCGCGAACGGCGCCTGCTTGAAGTGGATCGCGATCTCGGTCGTGCGCCGGGCGAGCCGCTTGCCGGTCCGCAGAAAAAACGGCACACCCGCCCACCGCCAATTGTCGATAGCGAGGCGCATCGCCACGTAGGTCTCGGTCATGCTGTCCGGGGCAACACCTGGCTCCTCCCGATAGGCCACCACCGGCTGTCCTCCGATGGTACCCGCGCCATACTGCCCGCGCACAGTGTTGCGGCGGACCTCCGCGTCATCGAGCGGACTGACTGCCTCGAGCACTTTGTGCTTCTCGGTGCGCACCGCATCGGCCTCAAAGGAGTTCGGCGGCTCCATCGCCGTCAAGCTGAGAAGCTGGAAGACATGGTTCGGCACCATGTCGCGCAACGCGCCGGTCGCTTCGTAGAAATTGGCGCGGCGCTCAACCCCCACGGTTTCAGCCACCGTGATTTGCACATGGTCGATATGGTCACGGTTCCACAACGGCTCGAAAATACCGTTCGCAAAGCGCAGCACCATGATGTTCTGGACCGTTTCCTTCCCGAGGAAATGGTCCATTCGATAGATCTGCGGCTCCGACAGCACCTTGAGGATCCGCGCATTGAGTGCCCGGGCGGAAGCCAGATCGCTGCCGAACGGCTTTTCAATGATCACTCGGCGCCAGCTGTCTTCTATTTCCTGGGTCAGCCCGACGGCACCGAGCTGTTCGATGATAGTCCCGAAGAGTTGGCTGGCAACGGCGAGATAGAACACCGCACTGCCGCCGGTCTGATGCAAAGCCGCGGTCTTTTCATGGACATCGTGAAGCCGCGCGTAGGTATCGGGCTGGGTCAAGTCGCCGGCGAAGTGGATGATGCGGCTCGCTATGAACTCCCAGGCATTCTCGTCGAACGGCTCAGTCGCGGGTCCGGAAGCCGTGTCCGACACAAAGCTCCTGACCCCTTCGGCCAAGTAATCACGGAAAGCCTCGACCGGCTTCGGCGTCCGGTCGACGGCGATGATCGCGAATTTCTCCGAGAGCAATTTGTCCTTGGCCAGATTGTAGATGGCCGGCATCAGGAGCCGCTTTGTCAAATCGCCGCCGGCGCCGAAGATCACCAAGGTGCATTGTGGCGCCTGGTGGGCCGGCGTCTGCGTCTGGCGGCGATTGGTTCTGTCCACGACCCGAACGTCCATGGTTCAGCCTCCTATCGCAGGGCTTCTTCGACCGCACGGCTGAGCGTGTCGAGGCCCCTTTTGAGGTCACCGGTAATGTGGGCTCGTATCGCCCGCCGGCCGCGTTCCGCAAGAACCTCCAAATCGCCGCGCGCCTGCGCCGCCTTGACAACGCCAAAGGTGTAGGAGTGACCGGGCACCGGCAGGTCCTCGGCGTCATCGCAGGTGATTTGCAAGAAAACCCCACTGTTCGGCCCGCCCTTGTAGGCCTGGCCAGTCGAATGCTGGAATCGCGGGCCGAAGCCGACACAGGTCGCCGCCTTGGTCCGGTCGCGGATCATGCTGCGGAGCCGCCGCATCGCTGCGATATGGTCGGGGCTGCGGTCGATGTAGGCCAGCAGGGCCGCGTAGTCACCGGCCCCGATCCGCCCGAGATGCGCTTTCAGAACTGCCGCGAGGCTTGTCGCCTGCGGCTTCAACGCGGCTTCGTTGCGCGGATCGGCGAACAGTTTGATCCCTTCTCCCTCGAAAAAGGCATGCTCCTCGGGCAATGCCCCGGCCTTTTCATAGGCCGTTGTGAGGTCGCGGGCTTTGACCTTGGCCGCCTCGACGTCGGGCTGGTCAAACGGGTTGATCGCGATAATTGAGCCGGCGACCGCAGTCGCCATCTCCCAGCGGAAGAACTCCTGCCCGAGCTGCATCGGATCGGAGACCATGATCCGCACCACCGGATGCCCCGCCGCTTCTAGTCCCGCAATCGTCCGCTCTTGCTCGGCATCCTGGTCGGAAGCGAGCCGCAGATAGGCGAAGATCCGATCATTGCCATATACCGCTGGGGCGCCGAGCGGTTCGGCATCAACAGGGACGATTCCCTTTCCGAGCTTGCCAGTGGATTCGGCAAGAAGCTGCTCGAGCCAGGCTCCGAAATCGGCGATCCCATTCGAGGCGATGATGGTTACCTTGTCACGCCCACGGCGCTGGCCGCACCCCAGAATTGCGCCGAGGATGATGCCCGGGTTTTCAACGGGGGGCGCGCTCGCGGCGCAGGACCGCACCATTTCGGCTGTGCTCTCGAGGAAAGCTTGGGGATCGATGCCGATCGCCGCCGCCGGCACCATGCCAAAATCGGACAGTACGGAATAGCGGCCGCCGATGCTTGGTTCGCCGTGAAAGACGTGGCGGAAGCCTTCGGTCAGCGCCATCTTTTCGAGGGACGAGCCCGGATCGGTGATCGCAGCGAAACGCTTCGGTGCCTCGGCGGCACCGACCACCTGCTTGGCGCGCTCGTAAAAGTAATCTTTGAAAATATTGGGTTCGAGCGTGCTGCCGGATTTGCTCGACACAAGGAAGAGCGTCCGTGCGAGATCGATATCGGCTTCGAACCGACGGATTTGCGCGGGATCCGTCGAGTCGAGGACGTGGAGTTTCGGGTAGCCGGGTTTTGCGCCGAAGGTCTCCTCGAAGACCTCCGGACCGAGGCTCGAACCACCCATCCCAAGCAGTAGAACATCCTTGAACCCGGCCCCCTTGACCTCATCGGCGAAATCCTGGAGGTGCGCGACGCCCTTCAACTGCTGATCGACAATGCCCAGCCAGCCGACCCATTTCGCCTCGTCCTGTTCGGTCCACAGCGATGCGTCGGCAGCCCACAGGCGCCTGACTTTGCCTTCCTTGCGCCAGTCCTCGAGCGCAGCCTGGACATCCGTGTCGAATTCGGCGGGCAATTTGTAGCTCATAGCGTTGAGCTTGCTGCTGAGCACTGTGCGGCGCTTTTTCTGCACCGCGGCATAAAGCTGGTCGGCGGCGTCGGCGAAGAGGCGCACCCCATCCTCGACCAATTTCGCCGTCACTGCGTCAATTGAAATTCCAGCCGCCGGCAGCGCGTCCATGACCTTTTTAGCGGTGGCAACATCCTCCTCGAGGCTGGGGCGCGGCTTGCCGTGGTCGCGATAGGCATCCATCGTCGCCGGCGGCATCGTATTGACCGTGTCGGGCCCGATCAGTTCGTCAACATAGAGAACATCGCTGTAGGCCTTGTTTTTGGTCCCAGTGCTCGCCCAGAGAAGCCTTTGGGTTTGCGCGCCCTGCTGGGCAAGGCGTTGCCAGCGTCCGTCGGAATAGATCTGATGGTAGCGCTCGTAAGCGAGCTTGGCGTTGGCGATCGCGACTTTGCCTTTGAGCGCTTGCAATGCGGCCTTCGCTGCCGGATCGGCGGCGGACGCGATCCGCTTGTCGAGCTCGTCATCGACCAGCGTGTCAATGCGGCTGACGAAAAAGCTCGCCACACTCGCGACCTTGTGCGGGTCGCCGCCCTTCTTTGCGAACGCCTCGAGCCCGGAAATATAGGCCTCGGCGACATCGGCATAGACCTGCTGCGAAAACAGCAGGGTCACGTTTACGTTGATACCCTCGCCGATCAGCGTGCGGATCGCGGTAAGTCCCGGCTTGGTGCCCGGCACCTTGACCATCAGGTTCCTGCGGTTGACCTCGCGCCATAACCGGCGGGCTTCCTCTATGGTCTCGTGCGTGTTCATCGCCAAATAGGGCGAGACCTCGAGGCTGATGAAGCCGTCGCGCCGCTGTGTCTGCTCGTAGACCGAGTTCAGCGTGTCGGCACCCTCTTGAATGTCGCGAACCGCGAGATCCTCAAACAGCGCGCCGGGATCGAGATCGCCCGAAGCTTCGGCTTGCGCGATCAGCGCGTCGTAATCGTCGCCATGACCGATGGCCTTTTCGAAGATCGACGGGTTCGAGGTGACGCCGCGCAGGCCGTCTTCGGCGATCAGCTTGGCTAGCCCGCCGCTCTTCAGCAGATCGCGGCTGACAAAGTCGAGCCACACTGATTGCCCGTATTCATTCAGCGTCCGCAACGGATTAGGCATGATCAATGCTCCTTGCGCGCCAGCTGCTGCTTGGCAGCGGCGTAGACGTTGTCGCCGGTGAACCCGAACTTGACCAGCAATTCCTTTAACGGCGCCGAGGCCCCGAAGGTCTTCATGCCGATGATCGTACCGCGCAACCCCGTGTACCGCTCCCAGCCGAGGGTCGAGGCCTGTTCGACCGCGACGCGCCGAGTGACGTCGGGGGGCAATACGGCCGCGCGATAGTCATCCTCCTGTTGTTCGAACAGCTCCCAGGACGGCATGCTGACTACTCTCGCCGCTACTCCCTCGGTGGTCAGTCTCTCATAGACATCGATGCAGAGTCCCACTTCGCTTCCCGTACCCATCAGGATGATGTCCGGTTTACCGTTCCGGGCATCGGCGAGAACATAGGCGCCGCGTTGCACTCCGGTCGCCGGCGCGTAGCGCGCGCGGTCGAAAGTCGGCAGGTTCTGCCGGCTCAAGATCAGGCAGGCTGGCTCGTGCCTAAGCCCCAAAGCGACGCGCCACGCCTCGGCCACCTCGTTCGCATCCGCGGGACGCAAGACGATCAGCCCCGGAATGCTGCGCAGCGCGGCGAGTTGCTCGACCGGCTGGTGGGTCGGACCATCCTCGCCCACTCCGATCGAATCATGAGTGAAGGCGTAGATGACCGGAAGCTCCATGATCGCGCCGAGGCGGATCGGCGGCTTCATGTAGTCCGAGAAAATCAGGAAGCCCGAGCCGAACGGGCGGAATTTCGACAGTGCGAGGCCATTGCAGATCGAGCCCATGGCGTGCTCGCGAATGCCGAAATGAAAGTTGCGGCCGCCGTAGTTATCGGCCTCGAATTCTCCAGCGCCTGCGAAGGTGAGTCGGGTCTTTGTCGAAGGCGAGAGATCGGCGGCCCCGCCAAGCAGCCAGGGCAGGCGCGGGGCGATCGCGTTGAGCACTTGAGCCGACGAATCGCGGCTGGCGATCCCCTTGGGATCAGCGGGAAAGACCGGGATGTCCCGATCCCAGCCCTCGGGAAGGTCGCGCCGCTGCATCCGTTCGCACTGATCCGCCAGCTCGGGGTAAGCGCTCCTGTAGCGCTCGAATAGGGCCATCCATTCCGCGCGAAGGTTTTTTCCGCGCGCGCTGAAATTGCCGGCGAAGTGCTCGTACACGCCGTCGGGCACTAAGAACTTCGCGTCCTCAGGCCAACCATAGGATCGTTTGGCGAGTTTGACCTCTTCCTCGCCCAGAGGCTCGCCGTGTGCGCCGGAGGTGTCTTGCTTGTGCGGCGCGCCATAGCCGATATGGCTTTCGACGATGATTAGGCTCGGCCGATCCGCAATGCGCTTGGCGATCGCGATCGCGTCGGCGATGCGTTCGCGATCATTGGCGTCGCTGACCCGTTGCACGTGCCAGCGATAGGCGAGAAACCGCCCGGCGACATCCTCGGTAAACGCGAGCGCGGTGTTGCCCTCGATCGTGATGTGGTTGCTGTCGTAGATCCAGCAGAGATTACCCAGCTGCAGATGGCCGGCGAGCGAGGCGGCCTCGCTGCCCACTCCCTCCATCATGCAGCCGTCGCCGCAAAGCGCGAAGATGCCGTAGTCGAACAGCGTAAATCCGTCCTTGTTGAAATGCCGCGCAAGCAAGTCGGCCGCGATCGCCATGCCGACGCTGGTGGCGATCCCCTGGCCGAGTGGCCCCGTCGTCGTCTCGATGCCGGAGGTCAGGTGGTATTCCGGATGACCCGGGCACTTGCTGTCGAGCTGCCGGAAGCGCTTCAGATCGTCGAGCGAGACCGTCGGCGTGCCGAGCCGCTCGTATTTCTCGTTGACCGATTTGACTCCAGTCAAATGCAACATTGCATAGAGGAGGGTCGATGCATGTCCGGAGGACAGCACGAAGCGGTCGCGGTTCGGCCAGATCGGATCCTCGGGATCGAAACGGAGAAAGTCCTGCCACAGCGTGTAGACAACCGGCGCCATCGCCATGGGCGTACCCGGGTGCCCTGATTTTGCCTGCTGAACGGCGTCGATGCACAAGGTGCGGATGGTGTTGACGCAAAGTTCGTCGATCGAATCGGGTGGCGTCTTCATCTCGTACCCCCGGAAAGCCTAGCCCGCACCTTCGGCATATGGTGCCGGCGAAACGTGAAGACGAGCACCGACGGTGCGCACACCCGTCAGGCCGCCCTGCGATCACGTGAACGCTTTAGGGCATTAGTTGTGACACGTCGTGCCCGCCGGCAAGATGACCCGATGCACCAAACTGCATATGACGGGTCTTGTGCGCCGATTGCAGTAGTAGACCGAGCGAGCCGAGGGCCGCCATGCCTGGGGCCAAGAACCAAAGCTAATAGACCCGGTCGGGACGAACCGGCTGCGGGCGCCGACTGTCGGCTGCATAGTTTCCCCACGGACGACGATGCGCCTCCGTCGCGGGTCGCGGCGGTCGTGGCTCACCGCCGAGCTCTGGCTTCTAAGGGCGATACCAGGACCCGGTCGACCCGCCGCCCGTCCATCTTGACAACCTCGAAGCGGTAGCCGGCAGCTGTGATGCGATCCGCAACCATCGGAATGCGGTTGAGCCGCGCCATCATATAGCCGCCGAGCGTATGGTAGTCCGCATCCTCGCCGGGAAGGGCGGAAACTCCGAGCAGCTGCTTCAGTTCGTCGAGCCCGACCATGCCGTCGATAAGCCAGGTTCCGTCCTCGCGGTGCACCACCCTCTGGTCGGCATCGGCAGAGCCCGGGATGTCGCCGACGAGCGCCTTAAGGATATCGCCTTGCGTCACCAAACCTTCGAGATCGCCATATTCGTCGACGATTAGTGCCATCGGCTCACCCGATGTCTTGAACGTCTCAAGGACGCGGAGCACTGTTACAGTGTTCGGCAGGTAGAGCGGTGGGCGCGTTGCCGCGCGCAGATCGAATGACTGACCGGTGAGCGCACCGATCAGCAGATCCTTTGACTGAACGATGCCGATCACTTGCTGGGAGCCGCCCTGAACCACCGGAAAGCGCGAGTAGGCGCTCTCCCGAATTTTGCGCCGGTTTTCGGCTTCCGGATCGTCGAGGTCGAGCCATACGATCTGGGTGCGCGGTGTCATCACCGCGCTCGCCCGCCGGTCTCCGAGGCGCAACGCCATCTCGACGATGGCGGTCTCGGCCTGATGGATGTGGCCCGTCGCGGCACCCTCGCGCAGCATGAAACTGATCTCCTCGTCGGTCACCGGTGCCGCACCCTCGTGGCGTAGCGGGACGAGACGAAGCACAAGATCGGTCGAGGTGCTGAGGAACCATTCGATCGGCGCTCCCACCCGAGCGAAGGTCCGCATGACCCGTGCGAGCGCAGTTGCGATACGCTCGGGATGGAGGAGTGCGATCCGCTTGGGGACGAGTTCGCCAAGGATCAGCGAGAAATACGCGATGCCGATCACGACGATGGCCATGCTGATGATGTGCGCATAGCGCGCGAGCAGTCCCTCGTGGGTTTCGAGGTGCCGCTGCAGGGGATCCCCCAAAGTGGCCTCCCCGAACGTGCCCGAGAGGATGGCGATCACGGTGACGCCGATCTGGACGGTCGCGAGCAGGCGTGAGGGGTTTGCTTTTAGCTCGAGAGCCGCTTGTGCGCCGGGGTTGCCGGCTTCCGCGAGCGGCTGAAGGCGCGCATTTCGCGAGACCACGAGCGCAATCTCGGCCATCGCGAAAAACCCGTTTACGACGATCAGCAAAAGGACGATCGAAAGGTTAAGCGTCAGCATCGCAATCGCCCGCCGAGGTTACACCCGATCAGACCCGTCGAGGCGTCACCAGTGTCGGACAAATTGCGCGGTGAAAAAAGCCGCGGCGAAGCACGGCTTTGGCGGGGGCCCGACCGATGAGGACATCGGTCGGCGGCGAACCGCGATCAGCGCGAATAATATTCGATGACCAGATTGGGCTCCATCGTCACCGGATAGGGCACGTCGGTCGGCTTCGGCGCGCGGACGAACCGGCCCCTCATGCGGTCGTGGTCGATCTCGACATAATCGGGGACGTCGCGTTCGCCGGACTGCGCCGCCTCCAGCACGAGCGCCATCCCTTTCGCCTTCGCCCCAAGCTCGATCGCGTCGCCGTCACGAACCGAGTAGGACGGAATATTCACGCGCCGGCCGTTGACGAGGACATGCCCGTGATTGACCAGCTGACGCGCGGCGAATGGTGTGGGCACCAGCTTCATGCGATAGACCACCGCATCGAGGCGGCGCTCGAGCAGCTCGACCAGATTGTCGCCGGTATCGCCGCGCCGCCGGTTCGCTTCTTCATAAAGTCTGCGGAACTGGCGCTCGCCGATATTGGCGTAATAGCCCTTGAACTTCTGCTTGGCGGCGAGTTGCGTTCCGAAGTCCGACGGCTTCTTGCGGCGCTGGCCGTGCTGGCCGGGGCCGTATTCGCGGCGATTGAGCGGGCTCTTCGGCCGGCCCCACAGATTTACCCCGAGGCGGCGATTGATCTTGTATTTCGGTTCCTGACGCTTGCTGCTCATAAGACCCAATTCCGGTGTCGCGAACCACGACACTAACGCTCGGGCGCCGCCAAAGTCAAACCGCGACCCCACGCCGGCCTCCCGGCGTCTCCCTCAGAACAGGGAGAAAATCGATGCGGCCCCGAAAATCGCTCGAACAAAGCGACGATAAAGCCCTCCAGATCAAAGACATAGACACCCAAAGGAGCACCCGGCCAGCAGGGAGGCGACCCTCGGTCCTGAGGGAGGCAGCAGGGAGACTCTGGGTCGACATTTCGCTCGCTCGCCGATGGTATGTTGGTTGTCAAACACGCACTTTCTATTTGACAAAATAGCACACGTCTGATATAAATGCAACCTCATAATTCGGCTCCGGCCCGCCCCCAGCCGGGCACGGATCACCAACCGCGCTCACCCCCGGCCTGCGCCGGGGCAGGCTTGACGGCGATGGGCCGGTTGCCAAAGGTGCTGCCCGCGATCAGGTGAGAAAGGAGATGCCGATGCTGCCGCTGGTTCTCTCGTCTGACTCTCACGTCTTCGAACCGCCCGATCTGTGGCAGACCCGCATCGATAAGGCGTTCCGCGATCGTGCGCCGCGGATCGAGCGGATCGACGGCGGCGACCACGTCGTCGTCGAGGCGGATCAGATCCTCTCCGGGATCGGCCTGATCTCGAACGCCGGCGCGCGGTTCGAGGCCCCCGAGACGATCTCCCCCCGGGGGCGCTTTGAAGACGTGCTCCGCGGCGGGTACGACCCCGAGCAACACCTCGAGGACATGGCGCTCGACGGGGTGGGGGGCGAAGTCCTCTATCCCTCGCAAGGGCTCTTCTACTTCAAGGTGGCGGAGCCGCTGCTGATGTCGGCGATCTTTCGCGCGTACAACGACTGGCTCGCCGAGTTCTGCCGCACCGATCCCGCCCGATTGAAGGGCATCGCGATGATCAACCTCGACGACGTCCAGGACGGGCTCCGTGAGCTGGAGCGCGCCGCCCGCCTGGGTCTGGCAGGTGCGATGATCACCGAGTATCCAGCCGAGGACCGGCGCTACGACGGGTCCGAGTACGAGCCGTTCTGGGCCGCTGCCGCCGCGCTCGACCTGCCGCTAAGCCTACACACGGCGACGCGGCGGCAGGGCAAGATCCGCGGGGCCGGTCCCGGGACGCTGCGCGACGCCAGCAGCCGCGCGACCAAGGCGTTTTATCCGGCACTGTCGCTGTGCGACATGATCTTCTCCGGCGTCTTCGAGCGTCATCCCCGCCTGACATTGGCGATCGTGGAGTTCGAGCTCTCCTGGGCACCGAATGTGCTCACCTCCATGGACTACACCTACCGCGAGCGCCACGGTGAGGCACTCTACCGATTCAAGGACGGCATGCTCCCGAGCGACTTCTTCCGCCGCAACGTCGTCCTAAGCTTCCAGGAGGACGCCATCGGCATTCGCCTGCGCGACGTCATCGGCGTCGACAACATGATGTGGGGCTCGGATTATCCGCACAGCGAGTCGACGTTTCCCCAATCGCGCAAGATCCTGGCGGAGATCCTGGCCGGCGTGCCGGACGACGAACAGGCCAAGATCGCCGGCGGCAACACCGCCCGCGTCTACAATTTTGAGGTGGCGAGGCTGACCGCCCCTGCTTGAAGCGCCAACCTCTCCCCGGATCGACGAGCTCGGCGTGCCCGCCCGATTCACATAGGCCGCGCGCTTCCAGTCCTTGCTCGACGTGGAGGCAGTCGGGCGTCATCCTTAACCGTTCCAGGCTCGCTAGCCGAGCTCAGACCTGCGGAATGACCCCAACGGACCGGCAAGTCAAATGGGCAGAACCGGGAACAGCGCTGGCGACGCTTGCACTGCAAATTCCTTAAACAATCGCACCGGACGCGATATGTGGCGGTTGCTCAAATGGACAACCGACAAGTCGAATGCGCGAAAGTGCCATTCGGGCATGACTTCAACAAGCCGCCCGTCGCGGATCAGCTCGGGTTTCACGACGGGCGGAAGATCGCCGATGCCGACGCCGGCTAACAAAGCGGCTGAAAGACCGGTGTAGTCGTTCATTGATAAATATGGTTCGAATGACAGCGTTTCTTGATCTTTTCCGTTTTGATGCCAAAAGGTCCAGCTGTTGTCAGGTCGCCAATAAGAGAATGTGAGCAGCTTGTGATCGAGCAGATCCCTGGGAGATCTTGGGGCTCTGACCCTTTCAAGGTAAGCCGGGCTCGCAACCAGCTGATGTCGATAGGTAAGGATTTTGCGAGCAACCAGTGACGAATCGCCAAGTGCGCCGAAGCGAAATACCAGATCGATTCCCGCAGCGATAAGGTCGACAAACCGATCGGTGACCAAAACCTGTACCCGGACGTTGGGGTACGATGCCTGGAAGGCGGCGAGCAGCGGTGCGAGGAGAGTATCTGAGATGCTCGGTGGCGCGGAAAGCCGCAACAAGCCCGCGACCGTCGACAACTGATTCGAGACAAGGTTGTCGACGGCTTCGCTGAGCTCGGCACACCGCTGGGCATGATCTAAAACCTCCGCTCCGAGGTTGGTGAGCCGCAAATTGCGCGTCGAGCGTTCGAGAAGCCGCACGCCGAGCTGATCCTCGAGCTCGGCGACGCGGCGACTTACGGTGGAGAGCGGTATTTTGAGGCGCCGCGCCGCTTCCGAGAAACCCTTCGCCTCCACGACCTTGGCGAAAATCACCAGCGAATTCAAATCAGCCACGTCCGTTCATCTTTCGGTGAGTTGGCTGGGCGGCTTATTATCCCAAATACGGGAATATCATTCCTGGTTCCGATAACTACTGCTTTACTGCTCGAGTGGCGACTTCCAATCACGCGTCGTGAGCACGACGGCACCGGCAAGAAGACGGCTTGGCACATGAAAGAAGGGAACGCCGCGATGAGAAATGTCCGCGCTCAAATCTGCGCCGGCCTGGCGCTGGTGGCAACGAGCTCCGCTGCGCTCGCTCAATCGCCATCGGGCACTGGCGTCCCGGTTACTGTCGACAACTACAACCGGGCCCAATCAGATGCTTATTTTGGCCTGACCGTCAAGGCGGGGGCCTTCGGCAAATTCGTGCATGGCCGTGAGCTGGCACCGATCGACAGGCGCCTGATCATTCGGCCCAACCGGGACACGTTGTATTCCCTTGCAGTCTTTGACTTCGACGCGGGTCCGGTGACGGTTACGCTACCAGATCCCGGCAAGCGTTACATGGTGATGCAGGTAGCCAATGAGGACCAGTACACCCCGGCAGTCTTCTACGGCGCGGGCAGTCACACCCTGACAAGGGAGGCGATCGGGACGCGATACGGCATTGTCGTGGTGCGCGCGTTAGTCGATCCGACAAACCCGCAAGATGTCCAGCGGGTCCACGCCTTGCAGGATGCCCTCAGGGTGAGCCAGCAACGTTCGGGTACATTCGAAGTCCCCAATTGGGATCAGGCAACCCTCAAGAAGGTACGCGCCGCGCTGTTGCAACTCGGCGAGACGATTTCCGACACAAGGGGCATGTATGGCGCCAAGGAGGATCAGGTTGATCCGGTGCGCCATCTGGTCGGAAGCGCATTACTTTGGGGCGGCCTTCCCGAGAAGGACGCCCTCTACCTCCCCGTTACGGCGCCACGCAATGACGGCAGCACCGTCCACAAGTTCACGGTCAAAGAGGTGCCCGTCGACGGCTTCTGGTCAGTCACCGTCTACAACTCCGAGGGCTACCTTCAGCCGAACCAATACAACGCCTATTCCGTGAATACGATCAACGCGCAAAAAGGCGCGGACGGCTCGGTCGCCATTCAGTTCGGCGGTTGCGACGGCGAAATTCCCAATTGCCTGCCGATCATAAACGGCTGGAACTACACGGTGCGCCTCTTTCTCCCGCGGCCCGAAATCCTCGATAGCACATGGAAATTCCCCGAGGCACAGCCTGTGAGTTGAGCCCGGCGGCACAGAGGCGCTGGCAGACGGGGTCGACGGGAAGAAACTGCCGCCACGCCCCAACTTCGGCGTTGCTCCGACCGAGGGGTAATGGCCGTTTAGGGGCAAATCCCGTCAAACATCGACCATCACGAAGGGCAGCATCGCGCCGATTCCGGCGCGATGCTCGCCGAATATCCGCTCAAGTACCGGCGTTACGACCAATCCGAGTACGAGCCGTTCTGGGCCGCCGCCGAGGCGCTCGACCTGCCGCTGACCTACATACGGCCACGCGACGGCAGGGCAAGATCCGCGGGGCCGGCGACAAGACGCTGCGCGACGCCAGCAGCCGCGCGACAAAGGCGTTCTATCCGGCGCTGTCGATGTGCGATCTGATCTTCTCCGGCGTCTTCGAGCGTCATCCTCGCCTCAGGGTGGCGATCGTGGAATTCGAGCTGGCGTGGGCGCCCCACCTGCTCTCGACGATGGACTACACCTACCGCGAGCGCCACGGCGAGGCGATCTCCCGGTTCAAGACCCTGCCCTCGCGAAGGCGGGGGACGGCATGCTCCCGAGCGACTTCTTCCGCCGCAACGTCGTCTTAAGCTTCCAGGAGGACGCCATCGGCATTCGCCTGCGCGACGTCATCGGCCCCGACAACATCATGTGGGGCTCGGACTATCCGCACAGCGAGTCGACGTTCCCCCAACCGCGGAAAATCCTGGCGGAGATCCTGGCCGGGGTGGCGGACGACGAACATGCCAAGATTGCCGGCGGCAACACCGCCCGCGTCTACAATTTTGAGGTGGCGAGGCTGACCGCCCCTGCTTGAAGCGCCAAGCTCTGCGGATCGACGAGCTCGGTGTGCGTACGCTGTTCACGGAGGCCGCGCGCTTCCGGTCCTGGCTCGATCGCGCTCGCTGACGGGGGTGGGTCAGGGACTAGGCTGACTTGGATGCATCCATTCGAGCGGGCGCGGCTGAAAATTGAGCTCGCGTTTGGCCTTCTCGTTCGAGGCGCCGCGCAGCCGGGTCGCATAATAGACCGTGTCGCGGCCGAACGCCGCGAGGGCCTCTTCTTCCGTGATCCGTGACGGCGCCGGTGCGCCGACCGCGCGCGCGAAGGCCGGGAGCCAGACGCGTTGCGGTGTCGGGTCTGCGTCAACGATGTTGTAGGCGCCGGGACGGCATTCGAGTGCCATTGCCGTCGCCGCGGCGGCATCCTCGATATGCACCCAGCTCCACACGCCTTGGCCATCACCGATCACCGGGACCCGCTGCTGGCGGACCTGCTCGCCCATATCCCCGCCATTGTGAAACCAGGTGCCCGGGCCATAGAAGAAGCCGTAACGCAAACCGACAAATGCAATCCCGGGTGTGACCGATGCCGCGGCTTCGAGTTCGGCGTAGCGGCGCGTGCCGGTGGCGACCGCGGGCGACGCATCAAAGGCGAAGGACGCGCTTTCATCGGCGAGGCCCTCACCCGGCGCGTACCAGAATGCCGAGCTCTGCAATAAATAGCGGCGCACGCCCGCATCCCGCAACGCTGCGAGGAGGTTTGCGTTTCCTTCGATGCGGACCTTGCGGTCGCGTTCGGCGGCAGCCCGCATTTCTGCGGCGGTATAGTGCCGGGGCAGCGAGGTCAATTCATTGATGACGGCATCCGGGCGGGTTCGATCTATTGCCGCCTTGACCGAAGCGGCATCGAACGCGTCGGCGGTGACCGGCTCCGCCCCCAATTGCCTCACCACATGCGACGACTCCGGCGAACGGGCCAGCGCGAAAACGGTGTGGCGATCCTGTTTCAACCATCGGATCAGCGGCCGGCCGATAACGCCGGTAGCACCGGCAATCAGGACTCTCATGCGATTCCCGCCGAAAAGGAGGATCTGAAGCCATCGATATAAGGGGAACGCTTCCGCCGCATAAAGGGCAAGGTTTTGCGGTAAGATCGTACCGGTCAATGGTCTCGAATTTTAGTGAATTTTGCGAGTACGGGTCGATGAGGCTGCCTTCTGCCGCACGGATCCCGCCCGATTGAAGGGCATCGCGATGATCAACCTGGACGACGTCCCGGACGGGCTCCGTGAGCTGGAGCGCGCCGCCCGCCTGGGCCTCTCTGGCGCGATGATCACCGAGCGTCCACTCGAAGACCGGCGCTACGACGGGTCCGAGTACGAGCCGTTCTGGGCCGCCGCCGCTCTCGACCTGCCGCTGAGTCTACACACGGCGACGCGGCGGCAGGGCAGGATCCGTGGGGCCGGCCCCGGGACGCTGCGGGACGCGAGCAGCCGCGCGACCAAGGCGTTCTACCCGGCATTGTCGATGTGCGACATGAGCTTCTCCAGTGTCTTCGAGCGTCATCCCCGCCTCAGGGTGGCGATCGTGGAATTCGAGCTGGCGTGGGCGCCCCACCCGCTCTCCACGATGGACTACACCTACCGCGAGCGCCACGGCGAGGCGATTTACCGGTTCAAGAGCCTGCCCTCGCGAAGGCGGGTGACGGCATGCTCCCGAGCGATTTTTTCCGCCGCAACGTCGTCTTAAGTTTTCAGGAGGACGCCATCGGTATTCGCCTGTGCGACGTCATCGGCCCCGACGACATGATGTGGGACAACATGATGTGGGGCTCGGACTATCCGCACAGCGAGTCGACGTTTCCCCAACCGCGCAAGATCCTGGCGGAGATCCTAGCGGGCGTGCCGGACGACGAACAGGCCACGATTGCCGGCGGCAACACCGCCCGCGTCTACAATTTTGACGTGGCGAGGCTGACCGCCCCTGCGTGAAGAGCCAACCGCTCTGCCGAGTGCCGGATTCGAGCATCTGCGGAATGACTGTTTACGAAGCGGGCGCAATCTCGCCCATCCCCGACCTCCCCGCCCCACCCCGGAACGGGGACGGACGACCCTTTCCGGGCATCCGGCCCAGCGCACAGACTCCGATGGGGTCCGGACTTTCCAGAATGTTGTGTTATGCGATACTATTCGCGGTAGCGTAGTGCGCTCGCCTAAAACAACGCAGCGCGACCCGTCCGAAGCACCGATCGGCAGTGCCGCCGGAGAAGAAAGAGCCGGTCGACGTTCACCAAGGAAGATGCGATCCTAGAAAAGCCGATAGGATTATTCTGAGATGCCTTGGCTGATAGAAACCATTCGCGCGACTGTTTTCGCCCAGGATATAAAGGAGCTTGGGCTATCAGATTGGCAGGCGCTCACGGGCACGCCGCCGCACCAAACTCAATATTCCCATGAGGCTGACAGCACCGTTGAAGCGGGTCCTTTTATGCGCCACTGGCTGACCATGGGCCTTGCGCGGCGACCACCTCTGGGACTCGGTCGCGCTGATCTCATTCTTGCAATTTCGCGGCCCGCCGAACCCTTCGCCGTAGTTCCTGCGGGGCCGTTGCAAGAGCAGATCGAGCCGGTAGCCATAGGGCCATTCACGACCAGCTTCACACCATTCGTAGAACTCGCCAAGAGATGGCTTTCGACCGACACCAATGTCAGAGGATTGGCCCTCGCTTGCACGTTATGGGAGCGTACCTCCAATGCCGACGAAGCCCTTAATATTATATTGCGTAACGTACAATCGTTCAAAAAGGAAGGTGATGATAAAATTACGAACTTCCTTATTCAGCTAAATAGACCGCGGGCCTCGAGCGTCGACCAAGCAATATGGATCAATCGCTTCGCTCAATGGTCAGCTCGCACTATCGAGATTGTACTTCCTACCAGGAATATAATGTTTCGACCACCTACGTTTCGATATCAGCGAGCACAAGCAGATCTTGACATTAGTACTGCAGATGGGGCTGAAATCGTAGGTCGACAGATACCCGTTCATATAGACGAGCTTGCCAATCTGCTTACGGAGATAGCAGAAAAGGGTGATGTCAGATGACAGTATTTGAAGATAACTACAGTCTACGCACGAGGCCAAACCTAGCGGTGCCGGTGTTAGGAATTATTAACGGTCTTAACAATTCCGACAGCTTGGCAGATTACCTTGCCAAGATAGAAGAATCTCTTGACTTTAGGAAAAAATTGAATTATGTAATTGCTGGTTCTACTGCATCAGAATTGACTGACTTGAAATGGAATCTGACGGGTCCCGTCCGTCTAATACGGAGCCTCGCTCGCGCGTGGTCGCTGAATAATGATGAGCTTGCGAGCCTACTCGCATATTCCAGCCCATTGTTCGTAGAAGAGCTGCTGAGCGGACGCCGAACCTTTAGTGATAATGAGGATCGCGCTGATCGCGCCCGTTTGATGTATCTTATACATGATACGCTTTCTGATCTTTTTATAGACCCCCAAGATGAGCAGCGGTGGATCAGATCGCCGCTGCGAGTATTGGGCAATGCTGCGCCACTGGATTACATGGTTAAGAACCGTATTCCGGGAATGGTGGCAGTTCGGGAGTTCGTCGAGCGGCGCCTTGCAAACCGCTAGTCTGTTGGATCAAGCAGTTGCGCTCGACGCTGCCGAGCGCGTCTATCGGGTCACGTTAGATCCAGAGAGATCCCGTCGGATCCGGAGGTTACGTCACGAGATTGGGGATGGACCGGAATTGGGAGAGCGCTCTCGTTTTTGGATGAGGGCGTTGCTTTAGATATTTCCGCTCTTTCTGCTGTTCTACACGCTCCATTTGATCGAAAACCGGATCGCCAGTACCCAACCCGGTTCTCAAATGGCGATTATGGCGTGCTCTACACAGCGCGTGAGGAGGAAACCGCAGCTCAGGAGTACGCTTATTGGGCGCCCCAGTATCTTAACCCCACCCCAGGAAGCCCGTACCGGGTACGATTGCATCTGATTTCCTGCTGGTTTGAGGGCCGAGCAAAGGACGTGCGCCCGTTCCTTGAAGAATGTCAATGGCTGATTTCTGACGACTACGGCGAATGTCAAAAGCTAGGCGCCGCCGCGAGAGCAGACGGCTTGGCGGGCCTCATTGCGCCTTCTGCTCGTCGCCAACCAGATGGAGTAACTGTACCAATCTTCCTAGCCGGCGCGGCGTCCCACTCGCCGAGGAAGGTGAAATCAGATTCACAGTGAGTGCGACAGAACCAACTACGTTTGAGATCAACCTGCGTGGAAGCGTTGGAGGTCGAGCCGGTTAATGTGACTTACTAGGGAAAAGTCGGGATAAAAGCTGGTCGGGGTAAGAGGATTTTGGACCTCTGCGGCCCGGGTCCCGAGAGCAATGCTCTACCAGGCAATCGCGCGACAAAGGCGTTCTATCCGGCGCTATCGACGTGCGATCTGATCTTCTCCGGCGTCTTCGAGCGTCATCCCCGCCTCACCCTGCCCATCGTCGAGTTCGAGCTGGCGTGGGCGCCCCACCCGCTCTCCACCATGGACTACACCTACCGCGAGCGTCACGGCGAGGCGATTTACCGGTTCAAGAACGGCATGCTCCCGAGCGACTTCTTCCGCCGCAACGTCGTCTTAAGCTTCCGGGAGGACGCCATCGGCATTCGCCTGCGCGACGCCATCGGCCCTGACAGCATGATTTGGGACATCATGATGTGGGGCTCGGACTATCCGCACAGCGAATCGACCTTTCCGCAATCGCGCAAGATCCTGGCGGAGATCCTGGCCGGGGTGCCGGACGACGAGCAGGCCAAGCCTGCCCCGGACCACGATCCGGGGATCGCCGGCGGCAACACCGCCCGCGTCCACAATTTTGACGTGGCGAGGCTGACCGCCCCTGCTTGAAGAGCCAACCTGTGCGGATCGACGTGGAGGCTGCCCTGGCCGGGCGCAGGCCCTTGCGGCTAAGGCCGCAACGGAAGGGGTTTTGGCCCTGCCGCGCTTGCCCCGTTCTACAGGTTGCGGCGAGACGGCGCCGGTGAAGCGCCTCAGTTCAGCCGGGCGACCAGCGGCGCCAGGAACTGGCGCAACGCCGGCGACCATTTGGCGTGCTCGGGGCCGCTGGAGGAATGGCCGAGATCGCTGTCGAGCTCGAAATAGCGCGCCTCGACTCCGGCCGCGGTCAAGGCCTTGATGACATCGGGCGCGATCTTTGGTGGAAACAATGCGTCGGTGCGGCACAGGACGTAGAGCACCTTGGCCTTGATCCTGGCGAAATCCGGCCTGGTGTCGAA
>Ga0210402_10000538_pt1 | contig 42236 bp, 39 predicted proteins | sample IncBWC7MmetaG_FD_161055 | JGI IMG/M metagenome (GOLD analysis project Ga0210402, IMG submission 161055) | Forest soil microbial communities from Barre Woods Harvard Forest LTER site, Petersham, Massachusetts, United States - Inc-BW-C-7-M | ecosystem: Environmental > Terrestrial > Soil >...
ACCCTCGCGCATTCCGCCGCTGCCCGCCGAGACCGTCGATCGGGTCGTCGTGCTGACCAACCAAGCGCCGCCCCATGAGGCGACCCACTGGAGCGCGCCAGCAATGGCCAAGACTTTCGGGATCAGCCCGTCTTCGGTGCGGCGCATCTGGATGGGACAAGGGCTTCAGCCACATCGGGTGCGCTCGTTCAAGATCTCCAACGATCCCAGATTCGCCGACAAGCTCAAGGATGTCGTTGGCCTTTATGTCGATCCATCGGCCCATGCCGTGGTCTTCAGCATCGACGAGAAAAGCCAAATCCAGGCGCTCGACCGCACCCAGCCTGGCCTGCCGATGAAGAAGGGGCGCTGCGCCACGATGACCCATGATTACAAGCGCCACGGCACCACCACCCTGTTCGCCGCCCTCGACATCCTCGAAGGCAAGGTCATCGGCCGCTGTATGCAGCGCCACCGGCATCAGGAGTTCATCCGCTTTCTCAATGCCATCGAGCGTGAGGTGGCGGCCGACAAAAGGTCCACGTCGTGCTCGATAACTACGCCACCCATAAGCACCCAAAGGTCACTGCCTGGCTGGCGCGGCATCAGCGCTTCACCTTCCACTTCACCCCGACTTCCTGCTCCTGGACCAATGCCGTCGAAGGCCTGTTTGCCAAGCTCACCCGACAACGGCTCAAACGCGGCGTCTTCACATCGATTGTCGAGCTTCAGACCGCCATCAACCGCTTCATCGCCGAAACCAACGACAAACCCAAGCCGTTCGTCTGGACCAAATCCGCCGACGCCATCCTCGCCGCCGTGCGGCGCGGGAGGCAGGCAAGCGTTAGAAGCGATCAGCTAAAGGCCTGGGTCCGCCGGCCGCGCGCTCGAAGTCGAGCGCATTGACGGCGAATGCAAACTCCTGCACTACCCGGATGTGCCAAGCCGTCCGGAACGCACTATATTAACCCGATGGCGGAGCGCGAGGGAAGGCCGTCGCCAGAGGCGTTGCTCGCCGCGGCGAAGCAGGAAGGGCGCGGGCGCCTGAAGATCTTTCTGGGCGCAGCACCTGGCGTCGGCAAGACCTACGAGATGTTGCTGGCGGCCCAGGCCAGGCGACGCGACGGGATCGATGTCGTTGTCGGCGTGGTCGAGGCCCATGGCAGGCGCGAAACCGAGGCGTTGCTCGAAGGCCTCGAAGTCATCCCGCGGCAGCAGGTCGAGTACAAAGGTCACCTGCTCGCCGAAATGGATTTGGACGCGATCCTCAAGCGCCGGCCTCAGCTCGTTCTTGTCGACGAGCTCGCCCACACCAACGCCCCCGGGAGCCGGCACCCCAAACGCTACCTCGACGTCGAGGAGATCATTGCCGTCGGGATTGATGTGTTTGCGACGCTCAACATCCAGCATGTCGAGAGCCTGAACGACGTCGTCGCCCGGATCACCCGGATCCGCGTGCGGGAAACGGTTCCCGACGGCATCCTCGACCAGGCGGATGATATCGAGGTCATTGACCTCTCTCCCGAAGACCTGATCAAGCGCCTGCGCGAGGGCAAGGTCTATGTGCCGCAGCAGGCCGAGCGCGCCATACGTCACTACTTCTCACAGGGCAACCTGACCGCACTGCGCGAGCTGGCACTGCGCCGCACCGCTCAGCGGGTCGACGAGCAGCTCTTATCGCATATGCGGGCGCACGCAATCGCAGGGCCGTGGGCAGCCGGCGAGCGAGTGCTCGTCTGCGTCAGCGAAGTGCCGAATACCGCAGGCCTGATCCGCTACGCCAGGCGCGTGGCCGACCGCATGCAGGTGCCGTGGACCGCGATCTATGTCGAGACCGCGCGCACGCAACGGCTGGCGAATGCCGAGCGCGATCGGATCGCCGACTTTCTGAGACTGGCCGAGCGGCTCGGGGCTTCGACGATCACGATCCCGGGCCGCAACATCGCCGAAGAAGTCGTTGCCTACGCGACCGCTAACAACATCACCCAAATCGTCATCGGCAAATCGAGTCGGTCGCGGTGGTTTGAGATGGTGCATGGCTCGGTCGTGCACGAACTCGTGCGCAAAACCGGCGAGATCAGCGTTCACGTGATCTCTGCCGACGACAGCGAATCCGTGCCACCAAAATCGGTTCAGACCCATCCCGGTATCGAACCATTTCGCGTCGAGCCCTACCTCGGCAGCGCGGCATTGGTCGCCGCCGCCCTCGGTGTCGGCCTGCTCGTGAAGCAGTTCATCGATGTTCAGAGCATCTCTCTGGTATTTCTGACGGCAGTACTTGTCTCCGCGATCGCTTGGGGCCTGTGGCCATCGTTGTTCGCGGCCATTGTGGGCGTGCTGGCCCACAATTTCTTTTTTATTCCGCCGCTCTACACCTTTACTGTCGCGGACCCCGAAAATGTCCTGGCGCTGTTTTTCTTTCTGACCGTCGCGGTCATTGTCAGCAATTTGACGGCGCGGACCCGAACCCAGGTTGTGACCGCGCGATTGCGAGCGAAAACTACGGCGGAGCTGTACGCTTTCAGCCGCAAGGTCGCCGGCATCGGCGACCTTGACGATCTCCTGTGGGCGACTGCCTACCAGATCTCGTCCATGCTGAAAGTTCGCACGGTCCTCCTGATGCCGGCGAAAGAGGGCGATGGGCTTGATGTTGCATCGGGCTACCCGCCCGAGGACCAGCTCGACAGCGCGGACATGGCGGCGGCGCGATGGACCTGGGAGCATAATCGCCCCGCAGGTCGGGGGGCCGACACATTACCCGGCGGAAAACGCCTGTTCTTGCCGTTGCGCACCGAAAGCGGGCCCGTGGGCGTGCTCGGTATCGACCGTGATACGCCGGGGCCGTTGCTGACCCCGGACGAGCGGCGCCTGCTCGACGCGCTGTGCGATCAGGGGGCGGTGGCGATCGAGCGCATCGCGCTCGCCAAGGGGCTCGACGAGGCCCGGGTGCTGGCCGAGACCGAGCGTTTGCGTGCCGCGCTGCTGACCTCGATCTCGCACGATTTGCGCACACCGCTCGCCTCGATCCTCGGCACCGTGTCGAGCTTGCGCAGCTTTTCGGAAAGGTATGGTGCCGCCGAGCGCGAGGAATTGCTGACCACCTTGCAGGACGAAGCCGAGCGCTTGAACCGGTTTGTCTCCAACCTTCTCGACATGACCCGTATCGAATCCGGTGCCATCGAGCTGAAGCTCGAATTAATCGATGTCGCCGAGATCGTCGGTGCGGCCTTGCAGCGGGCGGGGAACGTGCTGGCCGGGCACCGTGTCGAGGTCGCGATCGGGCCGGAGCTGCCGATGCTGCGCCTCGACGCCGTGCTGTTCGAGCAAGTTCTGTTCAACCTGCTCGACAACGCGGCCAAATACTCGCCCGCCGGCAGCCGGATCGACATTCGCGCAACCCGCGACGGCGAACTTGTCGAGATCGAGGTCGTCGATGAAGGTCCCGGCATCCCACCGGCCGATTTCGAGCGCATCTTCGACAAGTTCTATCGCGTGCACGCCCAGGATCGCCGCCGCGCCGGCACCGGGCTGGGCCTGGCGATCTGTCGCGGCTTTGTCGAAGCGCTCGGCGGCTGGATCGTTGCGCGCAATCGGCGTGATCGCTCCGGCGCGGTGCTGACAATCCAGATGCCGGTGGTGCCCGAGATTACGGCGAGGCGAGAGCCGGTCTTGGCGCATGGCTAAGGCGCTTACCGTCTTGGTGGTCGATGACGAGCCGCCGATCCGACGCTTTTTGCGCACCAGCCTCGCCGCCTCGGGCTACCGGATCGTCGAGGCGGAGGATGCTGCAGGCGGTCTGCGCTCGCTGACGACCGAGAAGCCCGATCTCGTAATCCTCGACCTCGGTCTTCCGGACAAGAGCGGGCTCGAATTGATCGGCGAAATCCGCAAGGCCTCGGCGGTGCCGATCCTCGTGCTGTCGGCGCGCCACGACGAGCGCTCCAAGGTCGAGGCGTTCGATCTCGGCGCCGACGACTATGTCGCCAAGCCATTCGGCATGGCGGAGCTGATGGCGCGGCTGCGCGCTGCACTGCGCCACGCCTTTCAAGCGCAAGGCGAACAGCCGGTCTTTGTCTCGGGCGATCTCGCGGTGGATCTGGTGCGCCGCCAGGTCACCCGCGGCGGCCACGAGGTCAAATTGTCACCAAAGGAATTCGACCTGCTGCGCCATCTCGTCATGCATGCCGGCAAGGTGTTGACCCACCGCCATCTGCTGCGCGAGGTCTGGGGTCCCGCGCAAGCCGAGGAGGTGCAGTATCTGCGGGTCTTTATTCGCGGGCTGCGTCACAAGCTCGAACCCGACCCGACCCGGCCGACGCACATCCTGACCGAGCTCGGGGTCGGTTACCGTCTCCAGCTCCCGCCCGAGCAGCGGGCCGGCTGAACCGGTCCCCCAAGAGTACTGTTAGTCCCCCAAGAGTACTGTTAGTAAGGCAACATCGTAATCGGCTGCTGGGGTTGTCGAATGGTGCCCTGCCGGCCAAATCTTCACGGGCGCAGCGGGAGCCCTTATCAATCATCATGCGTTCGGCGAGCGAATCCGCTCAACCCTTGGCGATGGACGCGGCGGCACGGCGGAGCGATGGTCGGCCGGAGATCAGCTCGAGCCTGACCATCGCCGCGCTCGGCGTCGTTTATGGCGATATCGGCACCTCGCCGCTCTATGCCGTGCGCCAGTCGCTCGTCGATTTTGGCGATCTGAGCGAGTCCGCGATCCTCGGCGCTCTTTCGCTGATCGTCTGGGCCTTGGCGCTGGTCGTCACGGTCAAATACGTCCTCGTCATCATGCGCGCTGACAATCATGGCGAGGGCGGGCTCTTGGCGCTCACCGCCCTGGTGCTGCGCACGACCCGTCAAGGGCGGAAGCGGTATACTTGGATTATGGCGGCGGGGCTCGTCGGGGCCGCGCTATTTTACGGCGACGGCGTCATCACCCCGGCGATCTCGGTGCTGAGCGCGGTCGAGGGCTTGAAAGTGGCGACGCCGCTCTTCGACCCCTATGTCATCCCGATCTCGCTCGCTTTCCTTTTCGGCCTCTTCCTGATGCAGCGCCACGGCACGGCCGCGGTAGGCCGCCTCTTCGGCCCGGTGATGCTGATCTGGTTCATAGTGCTGGCGCTGCTCGGCGTCTGGGGAATCGCGCAGCAGCCGCGCATTCTTCTCGCCGTCAACCCGGCCTACGCAATCGCGGTGCTGTGGGATGCGCCCTGGCGCGGCTTCTTCATGCTGGGAGCGGTATTTCTCGCCGTGACCGGCACCGAGACCCTCTACGCCGATATGGGGCATTTCGGCCGCAGGGCGCTGCGGGCGGCTTGGCTCCGCCTCGTTTTTCCGGCGCTCGTGCTGAATTACTTCGGGCAGGGTGCCTTGCTGCTCGGCAATCCGGACGCCCTCGAACACCCGTTCTACCACCTGGCGCCCGAATGGGGCCTCTACCCGCTCGTGGCATTGGCCTCGATGGCGACCATCATCGCCTCGCAGGCAGTGATCTCCGGCGCGTTCTCGATTACGCGGCAGGCTATCCAGCTCGGCTATCTGCCACGGCTTGAGGTACGCCACACGTCCGAGCAGGAAATCGGCCAGGTCTATGTCCCGCCCATCAATGGCGCTCTTCTCGTCGCCATCATCCTCCTCGTGCTCGGCTTCCAGTCATCCGACAATCTGGGCGCGGCCTATGGCATCGCCGTCAGCGGCATGATGGCGATCACCACCGGGCTGGCGTTCCTCTATATGCGCAGCCAGGGTTGGAGCCTGGCCCTCGCGGTGCCGGTCTTTGCCCTCTTCGCTCTTGTCGACCTCACCTTTCTCAGCGCCAATCTGTTGAAGATCCGCGAGGGAGGCTGGTTCCCGATCGTGGTCGCGGCACTCGTTTTCACGATAATGGCGACGTGGTGGCGCGGCCGGCGGCTGCTTGCCGAGCTTCGCGCCCGCGACGCGATGCCGCTGAACCAGTTCGTCGCGGGGCTACGGTCGGATAAGCCGGCGCGGGTTCCGGGAACGGCGATCTTCATGACCCGCGACCCGGGGCATGTCCCCGCAGCACTTCTTCACGCCCTCAAGCACTACAAGGTGCTGCACGAGCGGGTCGTGATGATGCAGGTCGAGACCCAGGACGTGCCGCATGTCCCGGGCGAGCAGCGTCTCGCGATCGGCGAGCTCGGCAAGGGTTTCTACACGATCCGCGTCCGCTACGGCTTCATGGATCAGCCGAACGTTGTGCGGGCTCTGGCGCAGTGCCGAGTCGGCGGCCTCCGCTTCAACCTGATGGAGACATCCTTCATCATCGGCCGCGAGAGGGTGCGTCCGCGCCCGCGCCGCACCGCCTTCTGGCGTTGGCGTGACCGGCTCTTCAGTCTGATGACGAACAACATGCTCGATGCGACCGAGTTCTTCCGCATCCCGCCCAACCGCGTCGTCGAGCTCGGCGGCCAGATCGAAATCTAAGCAGAGGGTAAACCCGTCGCAGTCCGCGACGCGCCAACCCTACATCATGCCGCCGCGATTAGTACCGTCGTCCCCCGGCTTGTCCGGCTGCGAGGGTCCGGGGCGGGATAGACCGGCGCGGGTTGCCCGCTGTGGGCGCAGCCGCCGAATAGGAGGATGCCCAGAAGCACTGCGCACAGCGGCAGATTTCGCACAGCGCGGAATCCTATCGTGGTCCGGCCTCCCTTTGCCTAATCTCGTGGTCGTCAGATCCGCAGCAAGGAGGAACGTCGTGTCATACGTCTATGTCGTGCAAATGGACATCCCGCAGCATCTCGAAGCAGAGTTCAACCGCATCTATGACGAGGATCACGTGCCGACGATCCTCAAGGTTCCCGGAGTGCGGTCGTGCGCGCGCTATCGGCTCGAGCATTCGACGATCCCGACGATGCCCCGCTATCTGGCGATCTACGAGGTCGATTCGGCGGAGATCATCAACAGTCCGGCCTGGCAGGAGGCTTCCGACCTCGGCGAGTGGAAGCCCAAGATCCGGCCGCACACGACCAACCGCCAGCACAGCGTCTTCCGCAAGATCGCCTGACCCCGACCAAGGAGGAGCGACCGTCATGACCCACGCCTTTGTCGTGCAGCTCGACATCCCGGCCGAACACGAGGCCGAATTCAACCGGGTCTACGACACCGAGCATTTTCCGATGCTGTCGAAGGTGCCGGGGGTGCGCTCGGCGGCACGCTACCGGCTCGAGCATTCGACGGTGCCGGGCATGCAGCGCTACCTGACGATCTACGAGCTTGATTCGCCCGATGTGATGAAGAGTGCCGCTTGGGAGAAGGCCGGCGCCTATGGCGACTGGGCTACAAAAATCCGGCCGCTCACGACCAGCCGTCATCACAGCGTCTTCGAGCGCATCGCCTGAGCGAGAGGGGCAGAGAAATGATCCACATCGTCGCCATCATCACCGCCAAATCCGGGATGCGCGAGGCGATCCTCAGGGAATTCCACGCCAACATGCCCGCCGTTCACGCCGAGAAGGGCTGTATCGAATACGGCCCGGCTATCGACGCCGAGGGGATCGGGAGCTTCCAGGCCAAATTCGGTCCCGACACCTTTGTCGTAATCGAGAAATGGGAAAGCCCCGAGGCGCTAAGGGCGCACGCGACCTCGCCGCACATGGCAGCCTATGCGGCCAAGACCCGGGAGATGATCGCCAGCCGCGTCATCCACGTGCTCCAGCCGGCGTAGGCGCGGGCGGAGCGGCCACCGCCTCGGCCTCCCCGACCGGAGCGACTGGCGGCCTGAGCCGAGCGGCGGCGGCCGGACTTCGGAGTCGTTTGCGTGCGGCGTGGAGGCCTTGCGCGAGCTGCAGATCGATCCCTTCCGGCTCGAACCCGGTCGTCTCGATGGCTAAGTCGGGCTCGGCCAGCGACAATTCCGTCAGCTGCTCGCGCAGCAGCCCGCTGTTCCACGCGGCACCCTCGGCAAGGCGGTTGTCGGCGATCATGAAGGCGCGCGCCTTGGCTGCGCTTAGATGGTCGAGGACGATCGTCGGCACCTCGCGCAAGCCCAGCTCCTCGGCCGCCAGCAGCCGGCCGTGCCCGGCAATGATCCGCAAAGTCGGATCGACGAGGATCGGCACGTTGAAGCCGAAGGCCCCGATGCTGAGTGCCAGCAGATGAACCTGCCTGGGGCTGTGCGAGCGGGGACTGGCCGGGTCCGGGCGCAGGACCTCGATGCGCCGCCAGACAACCGTCAAAGGTTGGGCGCGACCCGCTTTGGCTTTCCTGAGGTGATGGGTCATGATCGGAACATATTATCAGGCGTTTCTTATATTGTCAATATAATAATTGATATATAGATTATCGACTAGCTCTCCCTCCCCGTCTTCCAGTGGGAAGGAGGCTGTCAGCAAACCCTGCTGGCAGCCAAATTCGTCGTCCCCGCGAAAGCGGGGACCCCAGGAGCAAGCGACTGGAATCCTGGGTTCCCGCTTTCGCGGGAATGACGGGCATGAAAGTGAGAGCGCGAGATTTCGGAATCGGATTACACCCTTTCGCCGGTGTGACAGCATTTTCGATGTGAGCATTGGTCCGTGGTCGCGCCCACCGGCCCGACTTCGACGCGCCTGAACTTCAGCGGCGACGGGTAAAGCCTTTTTAAATCCAAACTCGCACCATATTTTGGATCTTTGATACTCGTTATGAGTGCGCCTCCACCGGGGGCGACCTCCAGGGAGAACCCCATGTCGCTGCTCTCATTCACGAAATGCTTCATCGGTGCCGGCGGAGAGCAAGCGGCGACCGCGCTGACCACGGCGATGGTCAAGATGGCTCCTGAGACAGCAACCGCAGCCGAACTCAAGAATATGGAACAAGACCTCGACGCGGCCGGGCAGTTGATCAGTCGGCTGCAGCGCGAACTCAGCGATGAACGCCACGCCTACGATGCCATCAACGCCCGTTATACCCAGATGATGGCTGCGGCCGAAAACCTTCAGCACCAAATCGACACCGCGGGCTTCCTGAAGGAGCCCTTGCAGGCATCGTTGGCGACCCTGGTGGCGCAGATCGAAGAAATCGTCCCCGAACTCGACCAGGACAAGAAGGACATCGATGCCACCCAAGCCTTGCTGAAGGAGGCCGAGGCCGCCTATCAGGCGAAGGCGACGGCGCTGACCGGTGCCAAGGCCAAGCTCAACCGTGCGAGAAACGACATGATCCATGCCACGCTCGAGGAACAACGCGCCGCATCGCGTGCCGAAACCGCACGCGCGGTCGCCGGCCTCAGCGGCGGCAGCGGCAGCGGCATCAACGTCGCTCTCGACGCGATGACGCGGACGGCGCAGACGACCCGCGACCGCGCCGCTGCTCTCGACATGAAGGCCAAGGCGTTGACCGGCGCCAAGACCGCCGAAGAAGATCCGAACATCGCCGCGGCGATGGCGGCGGCCGCCGGAACCGCGGCAAACGCGACGGTCGCCGATCGCTTGGCGGCGCTGCGACAGCGCAAATAGTTTATGAATTCCCACTGGCCGCCACTGTCCGGAACCGGGGGGAGCTGTCCCGGTTCCTGGCCTATCGCCCGCCAATACCGACCAGCTGTTCAGCCCTGACCAAAGGGATCAGAACCGCCACGCTCAGCAACAAACCGAACCGCACGGGGGCCTTTCACTATATTTAATCTATTCCTTGTCGCCATACTCACAGGCAAGCGCCGCCGCGTCATCGCCCCAGCTTAATTGAGGTGGGTCGGTTGCTGTCCTGGGCATATCGGTGGGGAGACCAACGATGACAGAGACGATGGGCGGGGGCGCGGCGACGGCAGGCGATGCCTTGGCCTCGATGCTTCTTCAAGGTCAGCAGGCGCAGGCGCTTATTGTGGCCGCACAGCTCGGCGTCGCAGACCTGCTGGCAGAAGGGCCGCGGCGTGCCGAGGAGTTGGCCGCGGCCACCGGCACGCACCCGCGAGCGCTTTACCGGCTGCTCCGTGCTCTGGCTGGCCTCGGGGTGTTCAGCATCCTGGACGATGGTCGCTTCGCGCTGACACGGCTCGCCGAACCCTTACGCTCCGACGTACCCGGGTCGCTGCGCGCCTTGGGGCAGTACCTCGCCGTCGAAATGCAAGCCTGGGGCGCCCTGTTCGCCAGCGTGCAGACAGGCGCCTCCGCCTGGGAGCGGGCGCTCGGGGTCGGACACTACGCGTACTTCGCCCAGAACCCCGAGGCCAACGCGCATTTCAATGCGGTCATGGCTGGGGGAACGGCACGGGCACTTCCCGACATCCTCGCCGCTTACGACTTCGGGGGGCTCGAGACTCTTCTCGATGTCGCCGGCGGACGTGGGACATTTCTCGCGGGCATGTTGCAAGCTTATCCGAACCTTCAAGGCATATTGCTCGACCTTCCGCATGTTGTCGCAGAGGCACCGCCGGTGCTACAGGCAGCGGGGGTCGCGGATCGCTGCAAGATCGTAGGCGGCGACTTCCTGGCCGACCTGCCGGTCGGCGCCGACGCCTACATGCTCAAGAACACCGTGCTCGGGCTGAGCGATGCAGAGGCCGCCCAGGTCTTTCAGGCATGTCGCGCTGCAATGGGCCGGCACAGCCGGTTGCTCATTATCGGTGAACTGATGGGGATTGGTGCCGCGCTCGGACCGGCTGTCCAGTTGGACCTCCGCATGCTGGTGGTCTTTGGCGAAGCGGGAGTACGCACCGAGGAGGAATTGCGGACACTGCTGGTGAATGCCGGCCTGCGGATCACGCGTATTGTCGCCGCGGGGCGGGCGGGCGCCATCGTCGAAGCCACGCGCTGACGCATAAACTTTTGGATATTTGTTAAGTTCGGCCGACCGGCCAGAAGGCTCGAGAGATTTCCCGTCATTGCGAGGAGCCGCAGGCGACGACGCAATCTCAGCGGCTGCCCGTGCGCCGCGGGTCGTCGGCCTGGTAACCGGCGATGTTCTCGATCGGCGGCGCGCGCAGCTCGCAGCCGGCCATCGCCTCGAGGATCTTTGCGGCCACCGGGAAGCCCTGTTGCCCCCAGCCTTGCGCCTGGGCGCGGTTGAAGACGTCGTGGGCGAGGAGGCCCTGATGGGCGGGTGCGGCGACCTCGCGCGCCAGATCGCAGGCAAGCTGCAAGTCCTTGGCGACGATGTCGAGGGTGCCGCCTGCGGTGAAGGCGCCGCTCAGCACCGAGCGCGGGATGTTGTCGAAGGTGCGGCTGGCGCCAGCGCTCAACGGCACGATGCGCGCGAGAACGCCGAGGTCGATCCCGGCCTTGGCGCCGATCAGCATGCCTTCGAGGGCGGCGACGAAGTTGGTGTAGCCGAGATACTGGGTGACGAGCTTGGCGACGCAGCCCGCCCCCGCTGCTCCGACATGGAAGATGTTGCCGGCCATCGCCGCCAAGAGCGGCCGGTATTTGGCAAAGACCGGCTCCTCGCCGCCGACCATGACCGTCATGGTCGGCGGGCGTCCGCTGACCGGCGCGTCGAGCATCTCGACACCGGCCGCGAGGCACGCCTCGGCGAGACGGCGCGCCACGGCGGGGGCGTTCGTCGTCATGTCGATATAGGCGCTGCCCGGCCGCGATCCGGCCAGGATCCCGGTCTCGGGATCGAGGACGGCGCGCTCGACCTCATAGGGGCCGGGGAGCGAGGTGAACACCACCTCGGCGTCGCGGGCGACCTCGATGGGGCTGGCGGCCGCCCGCGCGCCGCGTGCGCCGAGTGCGGCCGTCGCCTCGGGCCGGACATCGTAAACGGTGAGCTCGTGGCCGGCATCGATCAGGCACATCGCCATCGGTGCGCCCATCGTGCCCGTACCGACAAAGCCGAGATGCATCGGATAATCCCCCTGGCCGACTGGTCCCTCGGGGCACGATAGCACGGCCGCGGTGGATCAGGCAGAGGAGCCGGATCATCGGCCGTGGGGTCCTCCGTTGCGATTATGCCGATCCAAAAATTGCCAAATTGGTGGTGCATATTCCTGGCCAAGATCGGGGGTGCGGAAAACGGCCTTCCCGTCGGAGAAGGAAGAAGGAGATGCCGATGACTGATGAGTTAACACCTAAAACCGCGCGGCCGGTCAGGCCAGTCGGGCAAACCCCGCCGGCCGCCGGACCGGATGCCGCGTCTGACTTGCATGCGGCCTCTTGCGCAATTCCCCTGCCAATTCCCCTGCCAATTCCCCTGCCGGACGCCAAATTTCCGCTGTCGGGCGGGCTCGCATTTGGCTCGTAACATAATGACTACGCAGCGATTTTTTATGCCGAGAGGGCGAATTTCGGATGCCGAAACAAATTTTCTCCCTGCCGTCAGGGAGGACCATCCCGGAAATCGGGGATCATCCCGTCGCTAGGATGGCTTTTTCGGGTTGCGCGCCCTGCCGACCGACGCCGATCAAGAGCGCCATCGCCGCAGCCCCGATGCACAACAGGCCGGCCAAGAGAAATGCCTCCAGGTAGCTGCCGAAGGAGATCCGCAACACGCCTCCCAGATAGGCAGCGGCGGCACCGCCCAGCTGATGGATGACGGTGATCCAGGCGACCATGATCCCGGTCCGCTCGGTGCCGACGACGCGGGTGAGGAGCCGGACCGTCGGCGGCACGCCGGCGATCCAGTCGAGCCCGTAGAACACGCTGAACAGCGGGAGCCCGTAGACCGACATGTCGAATGCAAACGGCAGGTAGAGCAAGGACAGACCGCGCAGCCCGTAATACCAGGCGAGCAGCAGGCGATTGTCCCAGCGATCGCTGAGCCAGCCCGAGGCTGTGCCGCCGATGAAGCTGAACACGCCGGTTGCGGCGAGGAGCCCGGCGCCGGTGACCTCGGTCAGACCATGATCGACACAGGCCGGGATCAGGTGGGTGCTGATCAGCCCGTTGGTCGACGCCCCGCAGATAAAGTAGCTGCAGGCGATCAGCCAGAAATCGCGCGACCGTGCCCCCGCGGAGAGTGCCCGGAAGGCGACGGTCATCGGATTGCCGTCGGGCGGTGGCGCGCTGGGACGGGAGCGGTCGCGGCCGGCACCGTAGGGCGCCAGGCCGAGATCCTCCGGCCGGTCGCGCATCAGCCACGCGACCAGCGGGACGAACGCTAGTGCCGTACCGGCGAGTGCCAGCGACATCACTCGCCAGCCGGCATGGGTCACGAGGCTTGCCATCGTCGGCAGGAAGACGAGCTGACCCGCGGCATTGGAGGCCATCAACAGGCCGACGACGAGCCCCTGGCGCGAGCGGAACCAGCGCGCGGGAATATAGGCCGCGAGAAAACTGCCGATGACCCCGCAGCCGGTGCCGACAACCACCCCCCACAGCAGCACGAGCTGCCAGGATTGGCGCATCATCGGGGTCAGCGCGACGCCGACTGCGGTCAGCGCCAACGCCAACGCCATCGTCCGGCGCACGCCGAAGCGATCCATCGCCGCGGCAGCAAAAGGGCCGACCAGACCGGTCAGCAGGATGTTGACCCCGACGGCGAAAGAGATCGTCGCGCGCGACCAGTGGAATTCATTCTCGAGCGGCACGATCAGCACGCCGGGTGCCGCGCGAATGCCGGCCGAGGCCAGCAACGCTGTGAAGGTGACCGCGACGACGACCCAGCCGTAATGCAGCTTGGCCCGGGCGGGCATCAGGGGGGCGCTCTAATCCCCCTCGAGGGGTTCGGTTTCGGTAATCTTGATGCCAAATCCGGCGAGCCCGACATAGGTGCGCGAGCGCGTCGCCAGGAGCTGGATCGACGAGATCCTGAGGTCGCGCAGAATCTGCGCTCCGAGCCCCACTTCACGCCACTGGACGTTACGCTCGCGCTCGGAGCTGGTGGCCTCCTCGCCGATCATCGAGGCCGGCACACCCGAAGTGCCATCGCGCAAATAGACGAGGACACCCTGTCCGGCTTCTTTGAAGCGGCTCAGCGCGGCATGGATCGGTTTGGCACCGCCGAACACGTCCTCGAGCACGTTGGCGCGGTGGAGCCGGGTTGGCACATTGGTGCCGTCGCCGATCGTTCCATAGACGAAGGCATAGTGATGCACCTTGTCGAACGGCGTCACATAGGCATAGCCCACCAGCTCGCCGATCTCGCTGGCAACCGTAAACTCGGCCACCCGGGTCACCAGCTTCTCACGTGCCTGCCGATAGGCGATCAGATCGGCCACCGACATGCGCCTCAATCCGTTTTTCTTGGCGAAATCCGACACCTGCGGGCCGCGCATTACGGTGCCGTCGTCGTTGACCAGCTCGCAGATCGCCGCCACCGGCTCAAGGCCGGCGAGGCGGCACAAGTCGATTGCCGCCTCGGTATGGCCGGAGCGCATCAGCACCCCGCCATCCTTGGCGATCAACGGGAAGATGTGCCCGGGGCGGACAAAGTCCGACCGGCCGGCATTGCCGTTGGCGAGATTGCGGATCGTTGCGGTGCGGTCATCGGCCGAAATCCCGGTCGTCGTGCCGTGCCGATAATCGACCGAAACAGTGAACGCGGTGCCATGGATCGCCTCGCTGTCGGCGACCATCGGTGCCAGCTCGAGGCGGCGTGCGATTTCCCCGGTCAGCGGGGCACAGACGATGCCGGCCGTATGGCGGACAATGAAGGCCATTTTCTCCGGCGTGGTGTGCGCCGCGGCGAGGATCAGATCGCCCTCGTTCTCGCGGTCGTCATCATCGGTGACCACGACGATCTCGCCTTTGGCGAAGGCGTCGATCGCTTGCCGGACACGGGACTGGGACACGGTTCACTCTCCCGACGAGACCGCGAGGTTAACAGAAGCCGTCGGCGATTGAGTAATTCTGATTTCGCGCATCAGATCGGAGCGACGCCGTGCCCGCCATCGACTGCGATCACCGCACCGGTGATGTAGGCCCCCGCTGGCGAGGCAAGGAGCAGCATTGCCCCGTCGAGATCGTCCGCGCGGCCGACGCGCCGCAACGGAATGCGCGCTTCGAGCTTCTTGCCTGCCTCGCTGCGCAGGAAGTCGCGGTTGAAGTCGGTCTCGACATAACCGGGGGCGATCGCATTGACGAGAATGCCGTAGCGCGCCAGCTCCATCGCCAGCACATGCGTCAGATGGATCAGCCCGGCTTTTGCCGCGCTGTAGCTCGGCACCCAAGCGATCGTGCGCACCCCCAGAACCGAAGCGATGTTGATGATCCGGCCGGGCCGTTGGCGATCGACGAGGTGCTGGGCGAATTCGCGCGCCATCAGCCAGGCGCCCTTGAGATTGGTGTCGAGTACGTAGTCCCACTCCTCCTCGGTGTGCTGCAGCACCGGTTTCGCTACCGTGACACCGGCATTGTTGACGAGGATCGTCAAGGGCCCGAGTTCGCCCTCGGCCGCCGCGACAGCGGCGGCGACACTGTCGGGTCGGGTCACATCGCACGCGATCGGCAGGCACCTTCCACCTGCCGCCTCGATTTCGCGGGCTGCTTCGGCCAGGCGATCGGCCCGCCGTGCAGCGAGCGCCACCTTGGCGCCGGCGGCGGCGAGCAGCGCGGCGAGGTGGCGGCCGATCCCGCTCGACGCCCCGGTGACGAGTGCGGCTTGGCCCTGCAGATCGAAGCTCGGAAGCTCGTTCACTGGAGACCCTTGGCGCGCTCGCGCAGCTCGAATTTCTGGATCTTCCCCGTCGAAGTCTTCGGCAGCGTGCCAAAGACAACCGCTCGCGGCACCTTGTAGTGCGCGAGGTTGGCGCGGCACCAGGCGATTATATCCGCGGCCGAGACCGAACCGGCATCCGGCTTGAGCGTCACGAAAGCGCACGGGGTCTCGCCCCAGACCGGGTCGAGTTTGGCGACCACCGCCGCCTCGATGATTTGCGGGTGGCGGTAGAGCACTTCTTCGACCTCGAGCGACGAGACGTTTTCGCCACCCGAGATGATGATGTCCTTCGACCGGTCCTTGATCGCGACGTAACCGTCGGGATGACGAACACCGAGGTCGCCGGTATGGAACCAGCCCTGTGCGAAGGCCGCCTCGGTCGCCGCCGGGTTCTTGAGATATCCCTTCATCAAGGTATCAACACCAGCTCGCCCATCGTGCTGCCATCCGCCGGGACATCGGTCATCGTCTGCGGATCGACCATGCGCTGGCGATCCAAGGTTGGATAGGAGACGCCTTGGCGGGCCATAAGCGCTGCCCGTTCCTTGATCGCGAGCCCGGCCCAGGTCTCCTGCCAGGCGCAGACCGTCGATGGGCCATAGCTTTCGGTCAGTCCGTAAAGGTGGGTGACCCGGAAGCCCATCCGCTCCATCGCCTCGATCACTGCCGAGGGCGGTGCGGCACCTCCGGTCGCGACGTCCACGACATGCTCGAAGCGGCGCTTGACCACCTCGGGGGCGTGCACCAGCAGGTTCAGCACGACGGGCGCGCCGCAGAGATGGGTGACCCCGTGCTCGGCGATCGCCGCGAAGATCGGCGCCGGATCGACGCGGCGCAGACAGACATGGGTCCCGGCGACGGCGGTTACCGCCCATGGGTAAGTCCAGCCGTTGCAATGAAACATCGGCAGGGTCCACAGATAAACCGAATGGCGATCGAGCCCGAAGGTCATCGCGTTGCCGATCGCGTTCAGAAACGCGCCGCGATGGTGGTAGACGACACCCTTCGGATTGCCGGTGGTGCCCGAGGTGTAGTTCAGCGCGATCGGCTCCCACTCGTCGCCCGGCATTGACCACTTCGCCGCGGGGTTACCTTCGGCGAGGAAGTTCTCATACTCGGTGCCGCCCAGCGAGGCGCCGCCTGCGGCGTCGGCGATTTCGACCAGCGGCAGCGGTCGGCCTAGTTCCGCCAAAGCCGCTTTGACGACCGGCGCGAATTCGCGGTCGGCAATCAGCAGCCTAGCCTCACCGTGCCCCAGGATGAAAGCGATCGAACGAGCGTCGAGCCGATAGTTGAGCGCATTCAGGACCGCCCCCGCCATCGGCACGCCGAAATGCGCCTCGAGCAATGCCGGAATGTTCGGCGCCATCACCGCGACGGTGTCCCCATGGCCAATGCCGCGCCGGCGCAATGCATCGGCGAGCCGCCGGCAGCGGGCATAGAGCTCCGCGTAGGTGAACCGGGCGGCGCCGTGGACGACGGCAATCTTGTCGGGATAGACCGAGGCCGCGCGCGGCAGAAATGCGAGCGGCGTCAGTGCCGTAAAATTTGCCGCGTTCTTCGCGAGGTGCGGCGCGCCGTAGCAATCACTTGGTGATGACACGATAATCGTTTTATCCGGTCGAGCGGTTCCCGGAGCATCCTCACGGCACGCCACGTCGAGGTCAAGCTCTGCCCTAGAGCGGGGCGAGCGTGGGCGCGCTCATGCGCCGGCCAATTGTGGCAGAGGTCGAGCGTCTCGGATGCCCTTGCAGGGAGGAATTTTCCGGGGAGCTCGGCATTTCTCCAAAAATACGAATTGTTTCATAGGGTTATACCTCCAATCGGACGCTTTCAGGATGCGCTGGCAGGGAGGCTTTGACCATGGTTTGACGCTAAAAACCCGACAAAAGGCGCCCGGGCAGGGAGCCGGGAGGGCGTCGCGAAATATGGCATTTACGGGACCAAAATAAGGCCGCGCCGGCCCACACTCGTGCGATGCCACGGGCGCGCTGCCGCTTGCCCACCCGTCGGCCAACACCTCCGCACTATGAAGCATAGCGTACGCCTCGATCTTGTCGCCAAGATGGCGGGCTTGCACCACTTCGACGAGCGCCCTGCAACGGCGGCGGAGGAAAGCAATTGTAAGTTGGCGATGGTATATTCCGGCATATAGCCGCTGGTTGATAGGGAAGGGCGATGGCGCGCGGGCGATCAAAAGGCAATGGCGCGGGCGCGGTTCAGGATAGCGCCGCAAAGCTTGGTTTCGAGGCGAAGCTGTGGCAGGCGGCCGACGCGCTGCGCAACAACATGGACGCCGCCGAGTACAAGCACGTCGCGCTCGGCCTGATTTTCCTCAAATACATCTCGGATGCGTTCGAGGCGAAACACGCCGAGCTCGACGCGCAGCGCGCCGAAGGCGCCGACCCGGAAGACCCGGACGAGTACCGCGCCGAAAACATCTTCTGGGTGCCGCCGGAAGCGCGCTGGTCATTTCTAAAGAGAAATGCGCCGCAGCCGACGATCGGCACGACCGTCGACGACGCGATGACTGCAATCGAGCGCGACAACCCCTCGCTCAAGGGCGTCCTGCCAAGGGAATACGCCCGTCCCGGCCTCGACAAGCAGCGGCTCGGCCAACTGATCAACCTCGTCAGCGACATCGGCCTCGGCAGCCCGGCCGACCGCGCCCGCGACATCCTCGGCCGCGTCTACGAATACTTCCTGTCGCAATTCGCCAGCGCCGAGGGCAAGAAGGGCGGCCAGTTCTATACGCCGACCCATGTCGTGCGCGTGCTCGTCGAGATGCTGGCACCCCACGAGGGCCGGGTCTACGACCCGTGCTGCGGCTCGGGCGGCATGTTCGTGCAGAGCGAGAAATTCATCGAGGCGCATAGCGGCCGCATCGGCGACATCTCGATCTACGGTCAGGAATCGAACTACACGACCTGGCGCCTCGCAGAGATGAACCTCGCGATACGCGGCATCGACGCGCAGATCGCGCACGGCGATCACAACGACCAGCACCCCGACCTCAAAGCCGATTACGTATTGGCCAACCCGCACTTCAACGACAGCGACTGGCGCGGCGAACTGCTGCGCAATGACAAGCGCTGGGTCTTGGGCACTCCGCCGGCCGGCAATGCCAACTTCGCCTGGGTACAGCATTTCATCCATCACTTGGCGCCGAACGGCATCGCCGGCTTCGTGCTCGCCAACGGCTCGATGTCCTCCAACCAATCGGGCGAGGGCGAGATCCGCAAAACGATCGTCGAAGCCGATCTCGTCGACTGCATGGTGGCATTGCCGGGCCAGCTCTTTTATGCGACGCAGATCCCGGTCTGCCTGTGGTTCCTTGCGCGCGACAAGCGCAACGGCCGCTTCCGCGACCGCCGCGGCGAGACCCTGTTCATCGATGCGAGGAAGCTCGGCACGTTGGTCGACCGCGTGCACCGCGAGCTGACCGACGCCGATATCGCCAGGATCGCCGGCACCTATCACGCGTGGCGCGGCGATAAAGACGCAGGCGATTACACGGACGTGCCAGGATTCTGCAAATCAGCGAGCCTAGACGACATCCGTAAGCACAGCCACGTCCTGACCCCTGGCCGCTATGTCGGCGCCGAGTCGGCCGAGGACGACGACGACGAACCGTTCGACGAAAAAATGCAGCGACTCGTCGCCACATTACAGCTGCAGCAGGCCGAAGCCGCGACGCTGGACGCGGTTATCGCCGCTAGTCTGCAGGAGCTTGGGTATGCCGGATGACGCTCAAATCCAACGCGCTGAAATCGGTCAGGTGCCAAGCCATTGGGAAGTAGCGCCGCTGTCAGCTTTTGTTTCGCGCGTCACGTACGGCTTCACAAATCCCATGCCGACCGTGGATGACGGGCCATTTATGGTAACCGCTAAGGACATCCACGATGGCCGCATTGATTACTCGACAGTGAGACACACCGATTGGAAAGCATACCGGAATGATCTGACCGACAAGAGTCGGCCGAGGATTAACGACGCTCTGCTGACTAAGGATGGTGGTAGCGGTCGTGTTGCAATTTGTGACCGTGCGGACGTTTGCATTAATCAGTCCGTCGCACTAATACAACCAAACGGAAACATTAATTCTCGTTTCTTATTATATATACTCCAGACACCCCACTACCAACGTCGAATGGAAGAGGATTCCGACGGCACCACGATAAAGCATATTTATATTACGCGCGTCGATAAGATGGAAGTAGCGATCCCACCACTAGCCGAACAACACGCCATTGTTGGGATCGTCGGCGCGCTGGACGACAAAATCGAGCTCAACCGGCACATGAACGAAACCCTGGAGGCGATGGCGCGGGCGCTATTCAAGTCGTGGTTCGTCGACTTCGACCCAGTTCGCGCCAAGGCCGAAGACCGCGACCCCGTCCTTCCTACGCCAATCACCGACCTCTTCCCGGCTCGCTTCATCGACTCCGAACTCGGCGAGATACCGGAAGGCTGGAGCGTAAAGCTACTCGATACGCTCGCGCGATTTGTTAATGGCCTCGCGCTGCAGAAATATCCGCCCTCTGACGGGAACTCGTTGCCGGTTATCAAAATCGCGCAGCTTCGATCACGCAATACCACCGGCGCTAACCGAGCCAGCGCTGATCTCGACTCGGATTATGTTGTGCAAGACGGAGATATACTGTTCTCGTGGTCGGGTTCGCTGGAATGCGTATTGTGGGCCGGAGGATCGGGCGCTCTTAATCAACATCTCTTTAAGGTAATTCTGGATACCTACCCCCGTTGGCTCTGCTACCTCGGGATTCATCTGCATCTCGAAGACTTCCGGCACATAGCGGCGGGAAAGGCGACAACTATGGGACACATCCAACGGCATCATCTCTCAGATGCCAGGCTGGCAGTTCCCCCGCCCCGGCTGATGAGCGCTGCGAGCACAATCATGGAGCCGATTGTCGAGAGCCTGTGGCGCCGCGAAGTACAGTCCCGCGCTCTCGCCGTAGCTCGTGATGCATTACTCCCGAAGCTCATCTCCGGCGAGCTGCGGGTGAAGGATGCCGAAAAATTCGTCGAGAGAGCAGCTTAGTGGCGGAAACCAACCTCACGCAGGAAGAGGCGAATATTTTAATCGCTATGGAGAAGCACCGCGCCAACGAGGATCGCAGCGATCTTCCGATGCGCGGACAATCGCTGACGGTGCCGCTCTTATCTGCCGATAAGCGGGAGCAATTCCTGCTTGATTTGAGCCGCGCTCGAATCGACCTCCAAAAGGTCAAAATGCAAAACCGGGGACGACAGGTCGTAGTGCTCGTGCGACTCGATCTCGGCGGCGCGCCACATCGTAATCCGGATGACGAGGAGATCGGGGTACCGCACCTGCACCTTTATCGCGAGGGCTTCGGCGACAAGTGGGCGATGCCGCTCCCCGTGGAAACGTTCCGAAACCCTGCCGATGTTTGGATGACGTTCGAAGACTTTCTCCGGTTCTACAATATTACCCAGCCGCCTCATGTCGAGCGAGGGTTATTCACATGATCCAGGAGATTGATCGGTTACTGAACGATTATATTGCCTGGCTCAAGGACAAGACCGTTCTCCGGCAAATCGATAATTGGGTCGAGATCACAACGCCTTATCTCGACCGGCACAATGATTACATACAAATCTACGCCCAGAAATCGAACGGTGGCTTCGTCCTGACCGATGACGGCTACACGATCGTCGATCTGGAGCAGAGCGGATGCAAGTTGGAAAGCCGCAGACGTCAAGATTTACTCAAAATGACCCTGAACGGGTTTGGGGTACAGCTTCACGACAAGGCGCTAGAGGTTAACGCGACGCGCGAGAATTTTGCATTACGTAAACACAACCTCGTACAGGCTGTGCTCGCAATCAATGACATGTTCTATTTGGCGGCGCCGATGGTAGCCAACCTGTTCTATGAGGACGTCGCAGCCTGGCTCGATTTGCACGAAATCCGTTATACGCCGAATGTCAAATTCACGGGCAAATCTGGACATGATCATCGATTCGACTTTGTTATCCCAAAGTCGCCGCAGCAGCCGGAACGCATAGTCAAAGCCGTTAACAGAGCGAACCGTGATACGGCAGAGGCGGTGGCTTTCGCTTGGATTGATACGAGGGAAGTTCGGCCGCTAGATTCCCGCGCATACGCGATGCTTAACGATTCGGAGCAAAGCGTCTCACAGCCCATTATCGACGCGCTGTCGAATTACGACGTGCGCCCAGTTCGGTGGAGCCAGCGTGAGAGCGTTCGGGTCGAGCTCGCGGCCTAGGCATAGCGGGCTTTCATGTACGGCGGCTTGATCTCTTCGGTTCGGCGGCGCGCGGCGATTTTGACCCCGAGCGCAGCGATATCGATTTCCTGGTCGAATTCGATCGCGAACACCCCGAAGTGCTCACATTCGAGACCTATTTTGGCCTCAAAGAGGCGCTCGAGGCTCTCCTTGGCCGCCCGGTGGATCTCGTTGAGCCAGGCGCAGTGCGCAATCCCTATCTCAAAGCAGGTATCGACGGTTCGCGGGAGCCCGTCTTTGAAGCGTGACTAGCTGTGCGGCGGAACGCGTGATGAAGCTCGACACCACCTCGCTCGGCAATGCTGTGCGGCGGCTTCGCGAGGGTGTCGCCCGTTGTGAGCGCGAGCCGATGGACGAGCAGGTTCGTGATGGGCTGATCCAGCGCTTCGAGTTCACCTATGAGCTCAGCCGCAAGATGCTCCGCCGGTATCTCAAGGAAACTGCAGCTTCTCCCGACGAAATTGATCGGATGCCTTTTGCCGATTTGATCCGGACCGCAAACGGCCAGGGCTTGTTGCGGGGCGACTGGCTGGCCTGGCGGCGCTTTCGCGAAATGCGGGCCCGTACGAGCCATACGTACGATGACAAGGTGGCTTCGCAAGTCGCCTCCGCGATCCCGGGGTTTCTGGAAGAAGCCGAGCACCTCTACGCCGAGCTGCAACGGCGGCTCGCATGACCCGGTCCTTACAGATCGACCTCCCGGCGGATCACAGGCGGCTGGTGCTGAATATCCTTCGCGCGAATTTGCCGGTGAGCACCAAGGCATGGGTGTTCGGCTCGCGGGCGACCGGCCGGGCGAGGCGCTATTCCGATCTCGATTTGGCGATCGACGCCGGCCGGCGCCTGACACTCGATGAAATCGCCAGACTGAGCGAGGCTTTCAGCGATAGTGACTTGCCGTACCGAGTCGATCTCGTCGATTGGCACGACATCAACGATCGGTGGCGACAGGCAATCGTGGCCGATCGCGTGGCCCTGACCGAGGGCGCATAAGTCATGCCGGCCGGCTTCACCGAATCCGACGCCGAAGAGGCCGCGCTCGGCTGGCTGGAGAGCCTGGGCTATACTATCTGGCACGGGCCGGAGATCGCGTTCGGGGTCGATGGCGGCGAGCGCAGCGACCCGGGATACCACGACACGATCCTGCAAAACCGGCTGCATCGCGCGCTGACCCGGCTGAACCCAGGGTTGCCGACGGCTGCGGTTTTCGATGCGTATCGCAAGGTGTTGCAGGTCGAGGCGCCGAACCTGCTGGCTCGCAATCGCGCGCTGCATCGCATGCTGGTCGACAGCGTCAATGTCGAATACACTCGGTCGGATGGCTCGATCGCCGGCGCCCAGGCGCAGGTCATCGATTTCGAGCGGCCGGAGCACAACGACTGGCTGGCGGTCAATCAGTTCACAGTCATCGAAGGCCAGCAGAGCCGCCGCGCCGACAATGTGATTTTCGTCAACGGGCTGCCGCTCGGCGTGGCCGAGCTGAAAAACCCGGCGGACGAGGGTGCGACGGTGTCGGACGCCGTCCAGCAACTCGAAAACTCTCGAACCACAGCGAGATCTCGGCCAGCGGAAAATCCGTGTAATCGATTGCCTTCTCGATCGTTGAGACGCTGGGGCGTCTGTCAGATTTAACGGGCCTGCAGTGCGTCAAACACCGGGCTGGCTGTTACGCGAACTTCTGTACCTTATTCTGCGTGAGAAAGAGGGCAAGATCTCAGGCGCCTGGGTTCGAGCGGATTGCTTGATATTTGCACGGATCGAGATTCGATCCCTTTTGGTTCGCTAACTAAACCATACCGCATTCCCTTGACCAACGTTCCCGATGCGACCTTCGTGGGTAGAGCGAGGCCGGAGCTATGCGGCTATACCTTGGATCTACTATCCGCGGGGAATCTGAGATATGGCGGAGGATCGAGCATGTCCAGCAGGTCAATTAATGGATTCTGGAGCTTTGTAAGGCGTTCGGTCGCGTGGTTAAGGCCACTTTCTAGCGACATCACGTCCGCTCGGAGCACGTCTATCAATGGGTTTACCCCCTGATTGAAGGTCTTGAGAAACGCGCCGTACCCCATGCATTCTGGTCCCCGTGCGCCGGCCTGTATGAGGGCCTCGCCGATCGCTCTTTGTTCTCCCGCAAAGACACGGAACGCCGGGGACGTTATTTTGTCCGTTCCCCATATGCTGTCGATAGCGTCCTGAAGGCACAAGAGATTACGTGTTTTTTCACTTTCTCCAAGGTCAATAAACTGGATCCCTCGCCGAACGAGCTCCTTCCAGCACAAATATTGTCCGACGAGGAATACCGTATTGTTGGCGGCGTATAATTTCGTGCGTTCGGTCCCCTTAACCAGAAAAACGTTTATAAAGGATAGTTTTAATATATTATACAGGCGGCTTTGCGGATCGTAAGCCGACCTAGCAAGCGGTTCGCTAAATTCGGATATATCTCTCTGCCTCTGAGCGGCCGCTTTAAGCTGATCGTTATCGTACTTTAGTGTTTCAATGTCTTTTGCATTTTTTCCTTTTAGTATCTCAATGTCTTTTGCATTCGCGTTAGAGTTCTCGGCGTTTCTTCTTGAACTCCATATCGTGCCTCCAGCAGTGGCCAAAGCGACCACGTTTGCGATGAGCGCCACTGCTAGTTCAACGCTCATGCCTTTTCCCCTTCGCCGCAGCGGCCAGCGTTGCTGGACGCCGGCGTTATGGAAGGGAGGGCGTAGGTGTGAGCGAGTACGATCTCAGCCCGCTGGTCGGCGGGGAAGCCGGAAATGGTCAAAAAGCAGAACCACTGCCCCGATAGTATAGCCACCTTGTCGAGACGCCCCAGCCACCCCTTCGTCCAACTTCATGGCTAGAACCTACGGCGATTGGGGTAGGTTGCAAAGCGGTTTTCGGGCAGAATTATGACGGCACCCTTCGGCCCGACCTCGACCCGCTCGAGCCCAGCCTAACGGCAATTGCACGTGATCGCGATGATTTCGAGCAAATTCTCGACCTCGGGGCAGCGCACCAAAGCGGTCGATTAGCTCGGCGGCAAATCGCGCAGGAACAGCGCGGACCCTGCCGCCATGGGTCAGCGCCGCGACCGCGGTTTTAGGCGTCGAAGCCGTAGAGCCGGGCGGCGTTCCCGCGGGTGATCTTGAACTTGTCCTCCGCGCTCGCATCCTTGAAGTCGCGCGCCACGACCTCCTGCGAGTGCGGCCAGGTCGAAGCCTGGTGCGGGTAGTCGGACGACCACATCATCTTGTCGACGCCGATGAAGTGACGGATCGAAGCGCCCGGATCCAGCGCAGCAGCCGATGGCGGCGGCGCCGCCGCGCCCGTTTGGCGCGGAAGCTGGCCGCTGCCATGACGAGGCCGGACTGGTCGATGCCGGCTAGCGCCGAGATCTCGGCATGATCGAGACCGGCGGCGCGGGCCGTTTCGGTGGGCGCGCTCAGAAATGCGGAGAGAGCCGCCTCGTCGGTGTAGAGCCGGGCGAGGAATTCTTCCAATGCCGGCGAGCTCATCGCACGGACGTCCGTCCGGCCGCCAGCGCGGTGCGGGCAAGGTCGAGCTGCTCGAGCAGCCGGGCGATCGGAGGGAAGCGGCCGTCCCGCTCGATGATCACTGTCAGCGGCTGCGGGGCAAGGCATCCGAGCTCGCACAACAGCTCAAAAACGGCCGACGGCACATCGTGCAGATGATCATCGAGAAGGCGGCGCGCCCCGTTCGGTCCGTCGATCCAGCGCCCGCCGGCGAGATGCACGGCCGCCACTTGCTCGAGCGGAAAGCGACGCAGCAGTGTATGCGGATCATCGCCAAAATTGACGGCGTTGGCGTAAAGATTGTGGAGGTCGAGCAATAGGCCCGCTCCGGTCCCGCAGACGATCCGCCGTGTCCACTCCGCCTCGTCGAGCCGACTTGCCGGCGGCACCACCAGGGTGGCGATGTTTTCGACGAGCGGCGCGCAGCCGATAATTCGGGTCGCACACTCGATGTTTCGACAGGCTCCCTCGATCGATGCCTCGGTGCGCGGGGGTGCCGCGAGATGGCCGATCTCGATACCGCCGCCGCGGACAAAGGCGAGATGCTCCGACCAGCCCTCGGCATCGCTAGCCTCGACCAGCCGAGCGAGGCGATCGAGGCGCTTGGGTGCGACAGGGACTGTCGAGGCAAGACCGAGCGAGGTCCCGTGCAGCACCATGCTGACCTGAGCAGCCAGTGTCCGCAACGCGCGCAGATCGGCGCGCCCGGCCTCGAAGTAATCCTCCGCGATGACTTCGATCACATCGATCCGGTCGAGATGGGCGAGAATCCCGGCGGCGAGCTCGGGGCGCCAGCCGAGCCCGAACCGATCCCGCCCCTCAGCTGCTTCCGCACCCGCCACAGCCGCCCCCGCCGCCGCCTCCGCAGCCCGATCCGCATGACGACCCGCAGCCACCGCCCGAGCTCGCGGATTTTTTGTAGACGCGGTGCAGATCGGCAAAACCGATGGCCGGCAGTGCCGATAAACCGAATACCGCAGCCAACAACACCGTGTCGCTCGTCATCGCTCCCGGGCGGATGCTGGCGGCGCGCTGGCGAAGCGCACTGAAGAGCCGGCGCAGATCCTTCAGCATTCTATTGCCGAGGCTGGTGCGACGGCGTCGCACGAGGCGCCACACCACCCAGAGCGCAATCAACGCGAGGATGACGAGAAATTCCACATTATGCCTGCCCCGGTCCATTGCGATGTCAATCTTGATAAGGGCGATGCCGAGCAGAATTGCAGCCGCGATCGCGAACCAGCGATATCGGTACGCTCGCATTGCTGCATCCGGCATCAGTTGCAGGCGCTCCAAGTGCGCCTGATAGGGTGCGCAGGCGCGCACCACCGCAGGATCGTCGAGGACGGCGGTGGCAGGGATACCGGGGTGGGCGCAGCGCGCCAGTATGGCGCTTTCGATAGGTTCGCGAACAAAGGGCCGATTTGGCCTCGAATTCACAAGCGTGTCACCGTTCACGGTGACAAGACCGCGATCGGTCAGCGCCAATACGGCCACGCGCGCCGCTTCCGGTGTCCCGCCGCGCAGCCAGGCAATCTGGTAGGGATCGCTCAGCGGCAGGGCCGGTGGCGCGCCCTGTTCGGCCGCGTCGATCGCGAGCTTCACTGCGATCGCCACGATCACAACAGCGCCAATGTAGAATATCAGAAATGACGGGCCGCTCAGGTCGAACGGGCTCAGGGAGAAGTCAGTCATAGTCAATTTCTACCGGGGTCGGAGATGTGGCGGACAAAACGCCTTATGTGCAGATTGAGAGAGCGAAGTACCAGGAGGATTCTCACTATCCAATAGGGAAACAGGTAGTGCAGCACCTCGACGTCATCATCGAGTTTCCGTGCAAAGAACGCTCCGTCGGTCCAGTGGCCTCGATCCGCGCACAATTCCAGGTACCTCATTGCTCGCTCGCGCACCTGTCCCCCATCGGGCAGCTTTGCTGCAGAGCAAGCTCACGGCGGATGCAGACCGCCTCCACTCGAGCGCGCACTTCTTCCTGATAACCAACGCCGCGTCGTTGAAGCCTCGCGCGGGTCGCTTCATGTACGATTGCTGAGGCTATCACTGCCGGCGGCGCTTCTGCTCGGGCGTTAACTCTACCCAGATGTCCCAGATACTAGCGGTGTACTCGGGGGGCCCCTGATGCCGGAACCGTGGCGTCGGCCTTTTGAAAGCCAGGCTATTTTTATTCTTCATATCCCATAAAGGACTATAAACAGTAGAGATCGCAAGCACTAATATGGGCGACGAATAAACTAATCTAACATTTAGAGCTCAAATGCAGCGCCCCTTCTTACATTTTGATACTTTAATACGGAACGATGGATTCTGTTAAAATTGCGCGACGATGTGCAATTCCGGGCGAACATGATTGTAGCTAACGGTCTCAGCGGCGAAAGAGGCGCGTTCTTTAACCGTCAAGCACCGACGCCCTTGAACGAGCCAGAAAATTGTATCGAATGGTCAGATCTGCGGAGTAAGTAGCGTCGAATGACAGGATTGTGTAATATCGCGTTGAAAGTTGCGCAACTTGCCAATTAGCAGGCTGCTGAAAAGCACCGGGTGATCGGGCTTGTCGGCTTGCTCACGGGCTCATTTAGGCAAGTCGTTCGGTCCGCGCTGCGAGCTGGTTCGCCAGCTCTATAGCGGCAACCAGCGTTGGCGTGGCGCCCGAGGCTGGAACGCCGCCGCTTTCGCGCGCCTCGGTGATCAGGGCGAGGGCGGCGGCGGTCCCGGTCTCGTCGGCGATCCGGCGCAATGCGTCGCGGGGTGCAACCCGCGCCCCCGATTCAAGCCACAGCAGCACCGCGGCACTGGCTCGCAACGGCCCAACCGCGTCGGCAGCCGCCATGGCCAGCTGCTCGCCATAGAGGGACGACAGAGCTAGACGCTCGCGCAGCCGCAGCTGCAGGTTGACGAGCACCTGCAGCAGGCGGTGCAGAGCGGCTTCGCGCGAAATCGTCAACCCGACAAACGGATCGGCGCCGTAAAGCACCTCGTGCCGGGCGACTATGTCGGCGAATTTCACCGCAAAGGCGTCCTTCGCGACAGCGATCTCGCTTTCGAGAATGAACATCGCCGACAGCCGGATCGCGGCATGGGCGAGACGGTAGTCTTTGCCGATGGCCTCGAGCTTCGCCGGGTCGGCGCGGCGCAGCACGACGACCACGTTGACGTCCGAGGTCGAGCGCAGACGCCCCTCCGCCGCCGAGCCGAACAGCACGACGGAGGAGAGATCGTCGGCAAATGCCTGCTGCGCCGCCGCGGTAAATTCGCTCAGCGCACTGCCCACCGCCTCCGGCAGCAGTGCCGACCCTGCCGCCATGGGTCAGGCGCCGCGGCGGGAGATCAGGCGTCGAAGCCGTAGAGCCGGGCGGCGTTGGCGCGGGTGATCTTGAACTTGTCCTCGGGGCTGGCATCCTTGAAGTCGCGTGCCACGATCTCCTGCGAGTGCGGCCAGGTCGAGGCCTGGTGCGGGTAGTCGGACGACCACATCATCTTGTCGACGCCGATAAAATGGCGGCTGGCGACGCCGACAAAGTCGTCGATATAGGTCGCCCACATCTGGCGCTGGAAGTACTCGCTCGGCTTCAGCTTATTGGTGAAGCCGGCGGAGATGCGCTGGCGCTCGAAGGCGCGATCCATGCGCTGCAGGTAATAGGGCAGCCAGCCGATATTGTTCTCGGCCGAGACGATCTGCAGTTGCGGGAAGCGGTCGAGCACGCCCGAGAAGATCAGCACGCTGAACGACTTCTCGACCTCGTGCGACAGCACCGTGGAGCGCATGTAACGCTCGCCCCAATTGTACTGGCTCTCGACACCCATGCCGGTGATCGCGTGCAGGCTGACCGGCATCTTGAGTTCCTGCGCGGTCGCCCAGAACGGGTCGTAGATCTCCGAGCTGTAGGGTTGATCCTCGGGCGGCGAGCACCAGATCATCGCACCCTTCAAGCCCATCTTGGCGCAGCGCTCGAGCTCGCGGGCGCCGGCCTTGGGATCGTAGAGCGAGATCATCGGCAGCCCGGCCATGTGCTTGGGATCATAGCTGACGAATTGGGCGAGCCAGTCGTTGTAGACACGGAAGCAGTCGGCCTGCAGCCCGGGGTCCTTCAGCCAGAAGATGCGGAAGCCGAGGGTGGTGTAGAGCACGTCGGCCTCGACCCCGTCGAGCGCATTGTCCTTCTTCCGCTCGGCCGGATCCCAGCCGCCCGGCCGGGCATCGGCATAGGTCGCCTTGGTCAGGAACTCCTTCAGCTCCTCGGGGCTCTTGCCGGCGCCGAGGCCGATGCCGATCGGATGCGGCGCATAGCCTTCGTAATGGAAATAGGCACCTTCCTTGCCCGGCGGGTTGACCATCAGCTGCGGTGCCCGCTCGCGGTATTTCTTGTCGACGCGCGTCGACCACAGGTCGGGCGGCTCGCTGACGTGAGAATCCGCAGAGATCAACTTGTATTCCGGCATTTCCAAGCCTCCTCCCGAAAAACCCGCGGCTCGCTCCGCAGTGAAGGCGCCAACGCCGGGGCCACCGCAAATCCTATGTTAGATCACGATGCGGCACAGCGTCCATAAGCCGGATTGACCACCACCAGAAATTGAGTCGTGGCGTCAGTTGTAGCCGGTACCTCCATCAGGGGCATTTACACAATGACCCGCCGGGCGACAAAGGAAATCTTTCTTGAAGTCCGTGCAGGCCTGGAGAGCCAGAACCAACCCCATGGCGATCGCGCAACGCACGGTGATGCACCACACCGATTTCATTCCTTCCAACATCAGCCGACCCCGCCGCGGGCGAGCATCAAAACACGAGGGACGATTGGAAAATTTGGGTCAGCAATGATCAAGAACGTCATCAGATTGGCGTTGCCGGTGCCTTCGAGAGTGATCTGGATCTGCCCGAGCGCGGCTGCCAGTGGGTCAGCGGATCTGCTCAGGGACGGTCGCCTGACACCGTCGCAGTAACATGCGCGGCCAGGTGGAGCAATCGCAACGTCCAATATTCGCACCGCTAGGCGCCACGACTTGGTAACCGATGATCACCCGGTTGCTCCTGTTTCGGCGTCTGGTGTTGGACCATTCAGAACTTTTGGATCAAATGAGGAGGTCAGATGCGCAAGATCATGCTGCCGTTGAGCATATCCCTAACGCTGCTGGTGATTTGCCTATGGTCGAGCGCCGCGCAGGCGCAGGCACCGCGCACCTGGGTCTCCGGCGTCGGGGATGATGCCAATCCCTGCAGCCGGACGGCGCCGTGCAAGACGTTTGCCGGAGCAATTTCGAAAACCGCTGCCGGTGGTGAGATCGATGCCCTCGACCCGGGTGGTTACGGCGCGGTGACCATTACCAAGGCGATCACGATCGACGGCGGCGGCGGGCAGGTCGCCAGCGTTCTGGTGTCGGGCACCAACGGCATCAACGTTCAAGCCGGAGCGAACGACGTCGTCACATTACGCAACTTGCGCATAAACGGCGTCGAGGGGACCCCGAGTGGCGGCCTGAACGGCATCCGCTATCTGTCCGGCGGCGGTCTGCACGTAGAAGATTGCTACATTTTTGGTTTTACCGGCGATGGAATAAATGTAGCCACTAGCACCAACGCCGCATTATTCGTGAACAACACTTTCCTTACCAACAACGCCAACGGCATTCAGATTGCGCCATCTGGCGCGTCTGTGAGGTCAATGTTGGTCCAGGTACGCTCGCAGGACAATTCTGGCTACGGATTCCTGCTCAATCCCGGCGGCGGTGCCACTGGCGCCGGAACCGTAATCGACGATTCGAGCGCGCTCGTGAACGGGACCGGAATTGGCGTGAACGGCGGCACGCTCTATCTTGGCAATTCGGTGATTTTCCGTAATAACATCGGGGTGTCGATCTCCGGGGGTAGCGTGCTCTCCTACAAAACCAACATGATAGACGGCAATCTCGGAGGGAACGGCACTCCGCTGACCGGTACTCCGCTCAACTAGGTTCTGTTCCACAGCGCGGGCGCCAGACGATGCCTGGCGCTGGCGCGACGCAGTGGTTTAATGCGGCTGGGGTGGTGCACCGAGCCATCCGGAAACAGGATCTCAGGCGCGTCATGCCACCCTCGGCTTGACCGGCGCCGGGGTCGGTTGCGGCATCGGCCGCGGCGCAGCGTCGGTTTCGCGTCCGGCTGTGCGGGCGATCTTGACGAGGGCCTGCAGTAGCTTGGCGACGCCGGCGAGGCGGGTCTTCTCGTCTTCCCAATTGCGCAGGTAGACGATCTTCTGGTCGGGGCGGAGCTTCAACGTGCCCGCGTTGCGCTGGATCAGGTCGACGAGGCCCGCGGGGTTGGCAAAGCAGTTGCCGCGCAGCGCGATCACGGCACCCTTGGGCCCGGCCTCGACGCGCTCGACGCCGGCCTCGCGACAGGCGCGCTTGATCGCGATGATTTCGAGCAGGTTCTCGACCTCGCGCGGCAGCGGCCCGAAGCGGTCGATCAGCTCGGCGGCGAAGCCCTCGATCTCGCGGCGGTCGGCGAGTGCGGCGATGCGGCGGTAGAGGCCGAGCCGCACGCCCAAATCGGCGACATAGCCCTCGGGGATCAGCACCGGGGTGCCGATCGTGATTTGCGGGCTCCACTCCTCGGGAGCCGCCTCGTCGCCGCCCTCGGTCCGCGCCGCGGCGACGGCCTCCTCGAGCATGCTCTGGTAGAGCTCGATCCCGACCTCGCGGATGTGGCCCGATTGCTCGTCGCCCAGAAGATTGCCGGCGCCGCGGATGTCGAGGTCGTGGCTCGCCAGCTGAAACCCGGCACCGAGATTGTCCAGGGTCTGCATGACTTCGAGCCTGCGCTGCGCCGTTGCCGTCAGCTTTTTTCTCTCCGGCAGGGTCAGATAGGCGTAGGCACGGATCTTGGCGCGCCCGATGCGGCCGCGCAGCTGGTAGAGCTGGGCCAGCCCGAACATGTCGGAGCGATGCACGATCAAGGTGTTGGCCGACGGGATGTCGAGCCCGCTCTCGATGATGTTGGTCGAGAGCAACAGATCATAGGCGCGCTCGTCGAAGGCGGTCATCGCTGCTTCGAGCTCGGAAGGCGCCATGCGGCCATGTGCTACCGCGTACTTGATCTCGGGGACGGTCTCGCGCAATTGCTCGCGCACCTCGTCGAGATCGGCGATGCGCGGCACGACATAGAAGATCTGACCGCCGCGATCGCGCTCGCGCATGATCGCCTCGCGGATCGTCACCGGGTCGTAGGGCATCACAAAGGTGCGCACCGCCAGGCGATCGATCGGCGGGGAGGCGATGATGCTCATCTCGCGCACCCCCGACAATGCCAATTGCAGGGTGCGCGGAATCGGGGTCGCGGTCAGGGTCAGGACATGGACGTCGGCCTTGAGTTGCTTCAGCTTCTCCTTCTGCGCCACGCCGAAATGCTGCTCCTCGTCCACGACCAAGAGCCCGAGATGGGCGAAATGGACATCCTTGGCGAGCAGCGCATGGGTCCCGATGATGATATCGAGGCGGCCCTCGGCGAGCTCCTTCTTGACCTCGCGCGCCTCCTTGGCGGCGACCAGCCGCGACAGCCGGCCGATGCGCAATGGCAACCCGGCAAAGCGCTCGGAAAAGCTGCGGTAATGCTGCCGAGCCAGCAGGGTCGTCGGCACGACCACCGCGACCTGCGAGCCGGCCATCGCCGCGATAAAGGCCGCGCGCAACGCCACCTCGGTCTTGCCAAAGCCGACATCGCCGCAGATCAGCCGGTCCATCGGCTTGCCCGAGGCGATGTCGGTGAGCGTGTCGGCAATCGCGGTCAGCTGGTCCTCGGTCTCGGGATAGGGAAAGCGGGCGGCGAACTCCTCGTAGATCCCCTCTTGCGGATGTAGCACGTCGCCCGGCCGTAATTGGCGCTCGGCGGCGACGCGGATTAGCTCGCCGGCGATGTCGCGGATGCGCTTCTTGACCCGCGCCTTGCGCGACTGCCAGGCGACCCCGCCCAAGCGGTCGAGCTGCACCCCGGCATCCTCGGAGCCGAAGCGCGACAGCACCTCGATATTCTCGACCGGGACAAACAGTTTGTCGTCGCCAGCATAGAGCACGCGCAGACAGTCATGCGGCGCGCCGGCGACAGCGATCGTCTCCAGCGCCTCATAGCGGCCGATGCCGTGATCGGCATGGACGACGAGATCGCCCGGCGACAGGTTGTTCACCTCGGCGATGAACTGGTCGAGGTTGCGGCGCCGCCGCGGGGTCCGCGCCAGCCGGTCGCCGAGGATGTCCTGCTCGCCGAGCAGCACGACTTCCCCGGTCGCGAAGCCCTGCTCGATGGGCAATACCGCGAGCCCGACACTCGTCTGAGGGAGCGCCCTCAAAGCATGACCGTCGGCAACTCGGCGCAGGTCGGAGACCCCGCGCTCGCGCAGCACGGTCAAGAGGCGCTCGGCGGAGCCTTCGCTGAAGGCGGCGACGGCGGCCTTCCGGCCGGCTTTGCCCTCGGCCTCGAGATAGTCGCGCACCGCCTCGAACAGCACGACGTTTGGATCGGCGCGTTCGATCGCGAAATTGCGCGCCGGACGGGCGCCGGCATCGAACCTCTCGCCGTCGCCCTCCGGCGAGGCAAAGGGCGAGAGCCGGATGATCGGCCGGCCGCGCAGCCCCGCTTGCCATTCGAGGTTGTCGAGATAGAGCTGGGCGGGCCGGACCGGGCGATAGATCGGCGCCCCGGCGCGCGCCGCCGCCGGCAAATTATGGCGCGCGGCGTAGAAATCGGCGATCGCTTCGAGCCTGTGGTCGCGGACCTCGTCGGCCTGATGGTCGAACGAGAGCCCGGCGCCGGGCAAGTAGTCAAACAGAGTCTCCAGCTCTTCGTAATAGAGCGGCAGCCAGTGCTCCATGCCGACATAGCGCCGGCCTGCGCTGACCGATTCGTAGAGCAGATCGTCGGTGCCGGTGGCGCCGAACTGCTCGCGGTAGCGCGAGCGAAAACGCCGGATCGCCGCGTCGTCGAGCAATACCTCGCTGACCGGCCGCAGTGCCGCTGCCTCGACATTGCCGGTGGAACGCTGGCTCAACGGATCGAAGCTGCGAATGCTCTCCAACCCGTCGCCGAAGAAGTCGAGACGCAGCGGCTCGGCGGCACCCGCCGGGTAGAGGTCGACGATGCCGCCGCGAACGGCGAATTCGCCGGGCTCGCGCACCGTGTCGGTGCGGATGTAGCCGTTGTTGCGGAAGAAGCTCTGCAGCCGGTCGAGCCCGATCCGGCCGCCCGGGCGCAGAGCCAGGACGCGGCCCTCGAAGAGGCTGCGCGGCGGCACCCGCTGCACCAGAGCGTTGACCGTGGTCAGTATGACGAGCGGCGTATCGCCGCCCCCTGTCGCCAGCCGGGTCAGGGTGTCGATGCGCCGACTGACGATCTCGCCGTTGGGCGAGACGCGGTCGTAGGGCAGACAATCCCAGGCCGGAAAGGTCAGCGCGTCGAGCTCGGGATGGAAGAAGGCGAGTGCCTCGGCAAAGCGCGCCATCCTGCCGTCGTCGCGGCAGACATGCAGCCAGGGGAGGGTATGTCCCTCGGCAACGATGTCGCCGATCGCCGCGGCGTCATAGCCTTCGGGCGCGCCAAACAGCGTGACCGGCCGCGGCCGCTCGCTTAGCGAACGTGCTAGATCCTGCATTGCGCTCATTGCCCTCTCCGCCCCTCAGGGGGGAGAGGGAGGGGACCCGCAGCGGCGTTAGCCGCAAGCCCGCGGGCTTGACCCGCGGGGACGGGGAGGGTGAGGTGGGCACCCCGCTGGCGGAAGCGCCCCCACCTCACCCCGGCCCTCTCCCCCCCGAGGGGCGGAGAGGGAGTAGAGGCTGAGGGTCTCATCCCGCAGGCGGGTAATTGCTGAAAGAGAGAAGCAAGCGGGTCACGTCGTGGTCGTGCTCCGGCGGCGGCTCGGCCCGGCCCGAGACCCAATCGAAGATGTCGGCGTCGGCGCAGTCGAGCAATGCCTCATAGCAATCGAGTTGGCCATCGTCGAATCCGGCGAGATGCGCATCGGCGAAGCGGCCGAGGATCAGGTCGCTCTCTTGCGTTCCGCGGTGCCAGGAACGGAATGACAGCCGCTTGCGGCGGATCTCCGGTGATGAGGTCATTTCGTCCCCTTGGCGGTACCCCTGCCGGGGATATAGAGATGCTTTGTGCGTCCCGCCATCCTCGACAAGCTGTTCGCGCCGCTGACGGCACTGCCCGGCATCGGCGCGCAACTGGCAAAGCTGTTCGAGCGCCTCGCCGGGCCGCTTGTGCTCGATCTCCTGTGGCATCTGCCGAGCGGCATTGTCGACCGCCGCGTCTCGCCGCCGATCAGGGAATTGCAGCCGCATCAGATCGCGACCCTTGCGGTGCGGGTGGAGGCGCACCAGCCGGGACATGGCCGCCGTCCTTACCGGGTGCGCTGCACTGACAATACCGGCACCTTGAGCCTGGTCTATTTCAACGTCAGAGGCGACCAGCTGTCCCGCCTGTTGCCGATCGGGGCCGAGCGCGTCGTCAGCGGCCTGGTCGAGTTTTACAGCGGTGTGCCACAGATCGCGCATCCCGATCTCGTGCTGCGGCCGGACGAGCTCGACCGCCTCAAGCCGATCGAGCCGGTTTATCCGTTGACCGGCGGCCTCTCGCCGCGCGTCGTGCAGAAGGCGATCGAGGGTGCGCTTGATCGGGTGTCGGCACTGCCGGAATGGATCGATCCGGGATTGCGCGAGCGCCGCAGCTGGCCGCACTGGGAAAAGGCGGTCCATCAGGCCCACGCCCCGGGGGCCGAAGCCGATGTGCTGCCGACCACCCCGGCGCGCGAGCGGCTCGCCTATGACGAGATCTTTGCCAGCCAGCTCGCGGTGGCGCTGGTCCGCGCGCGCCGTCATCGGCAAAAGGGGCGGGCGATCCTCGGGACCGGCGCGCTGACCGGCCGGGTCGAAGCGGCACTCGGCTTCGCCTTGACATCGGCGCAGCGCTTCGCAATCGCCGAGATCACCGCGGAGATGGCGCAACCCAGGCGCATGGTGCGGCTGCTGCAAGGCGATGTCGGCAGCGGCAAGACCGTCGTTGCCTTGCTGGCGATGCTGAACGCGGTCGAAGGCGGCGGCCAGGCGGCGCTGATGGCGCCGACGGAAATCCTCGCCCGCCAGCACCACGCGACCTTGCAGCGCCATGCCGCGGCGGCCCATGTCGAGATCGGCTTCTTGACCGGCCGCGAGAAGGGCCGGGCGCGCGCTTCGATGCTGGCGAGCCTCGCCTCGGGTCTGACGCCGGTGGTCGTCGGCACGCACGCCTTATTGCAGCCGGATGTCGAGTTCCGCGATCTGGCCCTCGTCGTGATCGACGAGCAGCACCGCTTTGGCGTCGAGCAGCGCCTCGGCCTCTACGCCAAGGGGCGGGATGCCGACACCCTGTTGATGAGCGCCACCCCGATCCCGCGCACCCTGATGATGACCGCCTATGGCGACCTCGACGTCTCGCGTCTCACCGAGAAGCCGCCGGGAAGGCATCCGGTCGATACCCGGACCGTAGCGCTGGAGCGCCTCGACGATGTTGTGGCGGCGGTCGGCCGAGCCCTGGCGCAAGGGGCCAAGGTCTATTGGATCTGCCCGATGGTCGAGGAGTCGGAGACCGCCGATCTCGCCGCGGTGGAGGAGCGCAATCGGGCATTGGCGCCGCTCTTTCCGGGCCGCGTCGGGCTGGTCCACGGACGCATGAAGGCCGCCGACAAGGACCGGGCGATGGCCGCTTTTGCCGATGGCGAGGCAGGTCTCCTGGTGGCGACGACGGTGATCGAGGTCGGCGTCGACGTGCCGGACGCGACGGTGATGGTCATCGAGCACGCCGAGCGTTTCGGCCTTGCCCAGCTGCACCAGCTGCGCGGCCGCATTGGCCGCGGCGACAAGCCGTCGAGCTGCCTGCTGCTGTACCAGTCGCCGCTGGGGGCGGTCGCCAAGCGGCGTCTCGAGATTTTGCGCGAGACCGAGGACGGGTTCCGCATCGCCGAGGAGGATCTGCGATTGCGCGGCGCCGGTGAGGTATTGGGGACGCGGCAGAGCGGGTTGCCCAGCCTGCGCCTCGCCGATCTCGCCCTCCACGAGGAGCTCGTCGCGATCGCCCATGACGACGCGCGCCTGGTGCTCGAACGCGATCCGCAGCTCGAAAGCGAGCGCGGGCAGGCCTTGCGCACCCTCCTCTACCTCTTCCGCCGCGACGAAGCGGTGCAATACCTGCGCGCCGGCTGACCGCGCCTCCGGTGCGCCTCAGCCTGGTGTTGCCGCAGCGGCGGCAGGGCCGGCATTGGATGTGTCTCCGCGGTTCGATGTCGAGCCTAGCGGCGTACCCGCCGCCCCGCCGCCATTCGTGTCGCGTCCCGAACCGCGCAGTAGTCGGGTGGCCACGGCTTCGATCTGGGCGAGCGCATCGGTGGCGCAGAAGCCCGAAGCCAATCCCAGTCCGGCCAACAGAAATATGCTGGTCGAGACGGTTCCGGTGCCGGTTTCGCTTTGCACGCCCAAGAAGATCTGGGCGGCGCGAAACAGGACATAGACCCCGAGGGAGATCGCAGCGCCGGCGGCAGGCTTGTAAAAGAACTCTGCGATCGCAGGACTCTTCAATCTAGGATCGACAAAACACCGCATCACGCTGATCACGCCGCCGAGCAGTCCCATGCAGACAAGCAGAAACATTTCGATCAACTCAAACGGCGATCGCGCCCACAGAGTCAATACTGAGGAGTTCGAATCCAACAGCCGCAGCGCGGGGATTATCTGTGGTGCTTTCCGTGTAATCCCATCCCTGTATTGGTTATAATAGAATGAGAGATTAGCCGCCTTGAACTGCATCTCGTCTTCGGTCAACGCCAACTCATTCGCATGTCTTTGGAGGGTCTGCTTTATCTCGGCACAGGTTTTGGGGTTCGTGCTGGTCGCTTGCGCATTGGGGAGCTCGGCCGCGCTTGCGTTGTCCATGACAACGGTGGCGCCGGCAATATCGTAACAGACGAAAGAATCGATCCGAGACCGGTAGGCGTCATGCTGCGCTCTGAGGTTGGCCAGCGCTTTCTTGAGGTGATCGTCCGCATATCCATCTCGCTGTTCGAGCACAGCGATCAACGCGTTGAAATCGGCCATATTGGCTTGTCTGATTTCAAGAAAGCCGACAGTCAATAAAGATACTGTAAATATTACTAAATACCCAACGAAGACACCGACATATCCTATAAATTTTACAATAGAAGCAAGACTCAATTTTCCAGTGGCAAATACACCGTCAAACGTCTTGGGATCGAATCCGGCCCTAAATGCATCCGTGGTCATTTGATGTCTCCCGTCGGCTCACTATGCTGGACCACGCTTTGGCCAAATGAGTCCGAAGCTGGTCAAGCTAGGCCGTGTCATCTCATATTCGTCGTTCGGAGGCTCAGCGCGTGTGAGCTAGCTCACACCATGCAACATTTTAACCGTGTTGCTTAACCGTGTTGCTTAACCGTGTTGCAGCGTTGCGAGGTTGACTTTTGGTCGGGGACGTGCTATTTTATCAAATCATAAAGTGCGTTTTTTACAACGTCTCATCCCATCGGCGAGCGCTGCGAAATGTCGGCCCAAAGTCTCCCTGCTGCCTCCCTCAGGACCGGCAGTTGCCTCCCTGATGCCCAAGTGCTGCTGCGGGGGGTTAACTATCTGATCGGCATGGCGTTATGGCTGGTCGGCCCGGCGATTTCCGGCCTCCAATCGGGTTTTCTCCCTGCTCTCAGGGAGGCTGGGCGGTCGGGTGTTGACCGCCCGACCGCGCAACTTTGCTCAGTTGATCCCGAGGAGCTTGGCCGCGGTGCCGCCGAGGATAGCGATCTTGTCGTCGTCGCTCAGGCCCGGGGTCGAGAGGACGTGATCGACCGGCACCTTGTTCCATGGGAACGGATAGTCAGTGCCGATCATCACCTGGCCCACCCCGCTCTCGGCGATGAGATGGCGCATCCCTTCGGGGGTGAACATGATCGAGTCGAAATAGAGCTGACCGTCCTTCAGGTACTGGGTCGGCTTCTTTTTGGGCAGCGGGCCGACCCGGTTCGGGAAGGTTGTGATCACCGCATCCGAGCGCGCGGCGTAGGACGGCAGAAAGCCGCCGCCATGCGCGGCGCAGATCTTCAAGCCCGGAAAGCGGTCGAGGGTGCCCTCGAAGATCAGGTGCGACAATGCGATCGTGGTTTCGAGCGGGTTGCCGATCGTGTTGGTCAAGAGCCCGCTGCCCTTGAGCCGGCCGCTCGGCTCCAATTCCCTTGTGCCGAGCGGATGCATGAAAATCAGGATGCCGAGCTCTTCGGCCTTGGCCCAGACCGGGTGGAATTTCGGGTCGGCCAATTCCTGGCCGGCGACACTGCCGCCGACCGAGAGGCCGCGCAGCCCCAAGGTCCTGATCGCGTATTGGAGCTGCTCGACGGCGAGGTCGGGATGCTGCAGGGCCACCGTCGCAAAGGCGACAAAGCGGTCGGGTGTCGCCGAACAGAACTCGGCGAGCTTCTCGTTCTGGATCTTGATCAGCTCGGCCGCCGCGTCGCGTTCGGCGCGGTACCAAAAGGGGTTGATGCTGAGCGCCTCGACGTCGATCCCCTCGGCGTCCATCTCCTGGATGCGGTCGGAGACGTTGGACCACAGCAGGCCCGGCGCCTCCAGCGGGTGGTTGATCACCGCCGCCGCCTCCGGAACGATGGTATGGGCGTGGACGTCGACGGTCTTGACCCGCTTGCCGTTGACGACGACCTCCCGCCGTCGCCCCTGTCCCGGTCCCGGGGTTTGTGGCGGGGTCGCATTCCCCAGGCTGCATCCGACAAAGGCGAGGCCGGCCAATGCGCCGACGATTAGTTCCCCTGAAATAGGCATTTCCGTCCCCTCTTCGTGAGCAATCAACAAGCCGTCGCGGACAGCCTACTATGGCCCGATCGCGAAATCCCGCCTCCTCGCACACGAGGCGGTGCTATAATGTCGCTATGTGCGGTCGCTTCTATCTCACCGCCTCACCGGCGGAAATCAGAAAGCTCTTCAAGCTCGAAAAAATGCCCGAGCTCGTGCCGCGCTACAACATCGCGCCGATGCAATCGACGCCGATTGTGGTCGCCGAGGAGAACGGCAGAGCGCTGATGATGGCGCGCTGGGGCCTGGTGCCGGCCTGGTCGCGCGACCTCTCTCCCGGTGCCGGGATGATCAATGCTCCGGCCGAGACTCTCGACGACAAGCCCGCCTACCGGACGGCCTTCCAGTCGCAACGGTGTCTGGTGCCGGCGAACGGCTTTTACGAATGGCAAGCGCGGGGCACAAAGAAGCAGCCGTACAGGATCACGCTGCGCCACGGCGCGCTGATCGCCTTTGCCGGATTGTGGGCGCGTTGGGCGCCGGAGGACGGCGATCCCGTCGAGACCTTCGCCATCGTTACGACGCGCGCCAGCAAACTGGTCAGCGAGGTGCACGATCGCATGCCGGTGATCATCGCGTCCACCGACTACCAGCGCTGGCTCACGGCACCAGCCGCCGCGGCCAAGAAGCTGTTGTTGCCCTATGCCGCCGGCTTGACGATCACGACGGTCGGCGACCGCGTCAACAGTTTGAAGAACGACGATGTGTCGCTGCTGCAGCCGGCGCCGCCTGGTTGATGACGGCTGCACGGTGATGCGCAATCTCGATACGATCATCCAGGACCTCGTCATCGCCAACCGCATCCTCGCCAAGGAGGAGGTGGTCGACGCCTACGGCCATGTCAGCATCCGACATGCGGACAATCCGAACCATTTTCTGATCGCCCGTTCGGTGGCCCCGGAGCTGGTCGGGGCCGAGGACATCGTCGAGCTCGACCTCGACGGCCAGCCGGTGCGCGATCAGAGCCCCGCCCTCTATCTCGAGCGCTTTATTCACGCCGCGATCTTCGAAGCGCGCCCCGATGTGATGGCGGTGGTGCACGCGCATGCCGAGGACACCCTGCCCTTCGGGATCGCCGATGCCACAGCGCTGCGGCCGGTGATCCACTCGGGAAGTTTTATCGGCAGCGAGGTCCCGGTTTGGGACATCGCCGACAATTTCGGCGACACCAACCTGCTCGTCACCAATATCGAGCAGGGCCGCGATCTCGCCAAATGCCTGGGCGGCAACAACGTGGCGCTGATGCGCGGCCATGGCTTCGCGTCGGCCGGCAGGTCATTGATCGAGGTCGTACGGATGTCGGTCTATCTGCCGCGCAATGCCCGCGCGCTGATGCGGGCAAAGCAGCTCGGCGGTCCGATCAAATACCTCTCGCAGGGCGAGATCGATGCCCGCAACCGCGGCTACAGCCCTTATTCGACCGAGACTTGGCGCGCCTGGCAGTATTGGGCGAGCAAGGCCGGCTGCAGCCACCTCTTGACGCGGCCCGAGGAGCGCGGGCAGCCCCACGACAAGGAGCGAGGTCCATGAGCGAGCCGATCTGGAACAAATTTTTGACCGCGCGCGACAAGGCGGTGTTCGCCGCCGGCGGGTTCGGTGCCCGCGCCGGGTTCGGCAAGCGGCCGGCATTGCTGGTCATCGACGTCAATTGGGCGTTCTGCGGCGAGCGGCCGGAACCCATCCTCCAATCGATCAAGCGGTGGCGCACCTCCTGCGGCGAGGAAGCCTGGGTGGCTCTCGAACACATCAAGACGCTGATCGAGAGGGCGCGCGCCAAGGCGCTGCCGGTCATCTACACTACCGGGGAGCGCCGCGCGGATAATTGGGATGCCGGCAGCTGGCGCTGGAAGAGCACGCGCGGCGAGGAGGCGGGCGGCGGCCCCGACAATGCGGTCGACGGCAACGAGATCGTCGCGATGATCGCACCTGGTCCGAGAGACATCGTGATCAGAAAGCAAAAGCCGTCGGGTTTCTTCGGGACGAACCTCGCCTCCTATCTGACATTGCTCGGCTGCGACAGCGTCAT
>Ga0210402_10000539_pt1 | contig 42204 bp, 37 predicted proteins | sample IncBWC7MmetaG_FD_161055 | JGI IMG/M metagenome (GOLD analysis project Ga0210402, IMG submission 161055) | Forest soil microbial communities from Barre Woods Harvard Forest LTER site, Petersham, Massachusetts, United States - Inc-BW-C-7-M | ecosystem: Environmental > Terrestrial > Soil >...
ACCTGAGCACTCGCTCAGGGATTTGCAATCAGCCGCACTGGAATTGCAGAAGCGCCGTTTCCTATGATGGGCTGTCCGCCGGCAGCTGCACCGCATCCCGCCAGATTCACGATCGTAGTCTTGATTTGAAACGGTGGTCCGACGAGGGGCGCCTTGACCCCGTCCGGATTCAGAAAGACCTGCACAAAGCCGATGATCGTAACAGGATTGTTAAAAGGTACCACCGGGTTCGGGCTGTCAAACACTGGCACCGTAACCAGAGAATCACTCACCAAAATGTCTTGAGCCACCGCAGCGGCGACCGGGTTATCGTCTCCACCCACGAATCGGAAAGGCAGGCCCGGGTTGAGGCCTGGATTGTCAAGGACTCGATCACCCTTGTCAGCAAGTGTGTGGCTCATGCAGTTCACAGCTTGTGCGGTATCGAGCTGTCGGGTGGGGTAAGCCCCAGTGTCGATGTTTACCTGCTGATTGCAAGCGATTGGAGTGGTCACAACGCCCGCTATGCTTTGTTTATACGGCGTGTTGAGGGCGACGTTACACGATGGCAGCTGCGTCGGCGGTGGGAAGTCCGCTGGGTCACCAGGATAATACGTCCACTGCGTCGGTGCCGGGAACGGACTCGTGCAGGGGTTGCAACGCGCGTCGAAAAGGCCCGGGCCCGTGACGGTGGTGCCCACCAAAGCAGGATTGGTAATCGCTCCGTTGGCCGGGTTGAAAATAGTGCTGCCAGTAGTCGGATCGAGATTGGGCAACAACCACGGCTTCACGCCCAACGGCGCGATCGCCTGCCCACTGTTCGCGGCACCTACGAGCCCCGACGGATTGTAGGCCTCCGCCGTCGCCGTTGCGCTGACCGCATTCTGGGTTCTTCCAAAGATGCGAGAGAAGAAAGCTGGCAGATCGTTTCTGGAAACTTGCACCTCGACGTGGGGGTTGGAGCCAAAGGTCGCGGAACCCTGATTCGGGAACGTGACGACGACCTCCGAAGCGGGATTAAAGACCCTCCCCGCCACCTGGTTGTTTGCCGCAATCTGTTTCGCGGTTTGGATGGCGAGAGTTCGCGCCGCTGAAGTGAGAAGGGCGTCGGCCGGCAGGGAAGTCATTCCCGAGTTGGCCAGTGTCCGGGCTCCCGCCAGCGCAGCGGCATTGGCTGCGAGTTGGGCTTCACTGCGAGCCGTATAGGAGGTCACCACATCGATCGCCAGTACCGCCATCGCGCCCACGACAAACAAGAGCACAACCGCCACCAGCAGAATGACGACGCCGCGTTCGCCTTTTCTCCCGATCCTTCGCGTAAGTCGCACAAAATTCCTCAGGTCTGGTTGTGTACAGTGGCTGCTTCCGTGATGTCCGTGGTCGCCGCGTACGACGCACCCGGGAACAGCAACTGTATCGCGCTATTAAATCGCCAATGATATTTGTAAGTCACTTGCACGCGGGTGCCAACGCTTTTGGTGGTGTCGGCCGTTACTGGTACCCAGCCGCGATCAATCACGACGGTAACGGTGTCGGGACATCCCGCGACCGTGTAGGTCCAGCTTGTGGTCGATCCGCCGCCCTGCGCCGCGGTCGCGGGGAGCTGGCAGGTTCCCTGGCCGCCCAGCGGGAGGAGGTCGTCTTCATCCAGAGAGCGGAAGATCACTTCCACCACCGGCTGCAAGGATGCCGGATTGGTTGCCGTAGGCTCAATGTCGCTCATCGGCTGTGCGGCGGCGACGATGGCGCCCGCCTGGGCCGCGTGCTCGATCTTTTGCTTCTGATTGAAGGCGCCGCTGAAGTCATAGATTCCGACGATGAACACGACCAGCAACGGCAGCACGATGGCGAACTCGAGTAGCGCCGAGCCTTTCTGATCATCGCGCAACGTTGCGGGCAGCGACATTCAGTTCTCCATCCGGGCTTGCGCGTGGCCGGTCAGCAGGATCTGGCTGCCAAGCGAAGTGAAGGGCACGTTCATTTGAAACGGATACTGGAAAGTCACGACCACCCCGCACTGCGCGGGAGTCGTCGAAGGATTCAGAACGACTGCTCGGCACAACACCACCTTGCCCGTGGATGAGCAAGAATGGTTGGGGATGGGAGCCGGACAGTCCAGCGCAGCTGGAGTCGCTGGTTGCACGATCTGGCCAGGGTCGAGACTGGAGGCCTGGAGTACCGCAAAGATCGTATTGTCGACAACCGCATCGGTGGGGAAAACGCCAGCGCACCCCACGGCACAGATTGGATGCGCAGCCGTTACTGCTCCCTGCTGAGCGGCCTGAGTAACCGTGGCGTAAATATTAAAAGCCCGTCCGAACCAGACAATCCCCAGCAGGAACATGAACACCAGCGGCAGTACCAGCGCGGCTTCGGCGATCTCAGCCCCGTCCGTGCGTTCGAGTTGTCTCAACGTCCGAAGCATCGTTATCGACTCAAAATTTCCCGATCGCCTTCTCCACTCCCAGCAACAGAACCGCAAACGCCATCGCAACCCCCAGCGGAATTTTCGTGGACTGCGCGCTGTCCAGCGAGACTTCCGCCCCCGGCATGCGAAAGCTGAACAAGGCCGCCACTAGCCGCGCAATATTGCCCAGCGTCTGCAACAGCCGCCCCTTCCAGATCACCACGGCCAGAGCCATCACTCCCGCCACTAGAATCGTCCCCATCAGGACCGCCACCAGTTGCCGTGGGCCAAGACAGCCGCCCAGGGCTCCCGCCAGCTTCCAGTCTCCGGCACCGAGGCTCCGCAGCAACACAAAAGGCAACAGCAGCCCTAATCCCAACCCGGCTCCGAGCAGAGCGCTCTTGGTTCCCGGCCAACCGGAGACTACGGTGTTGACGGCCACTCCAGCCAACAGGCCCGATACGGTCAGCCAGTTCGGAATCCGGCGGTAGCGCCAATCCAGGAATCCCGCGCAAGTTGCCGTGAGCACCGCCGGGATCCAGGGGATCAACATCAGTTTTCGGTTCTCAGTGAGGGCCGTCCAGAGCTAGTCTGGACAGACCCGTAACGCCAGCCTACCTAGCGTACTTTAGGACTTTTGGGGGCAGGACTCAAGGGGCATTCGTGCTGATTGCGGACCGCCCAGTAGAACTGGCGTCACAAACAGTTTTCGGAAGGGCACGGTCTTACATGCTGCGGAAAAATGCCAAATGCCGTCAGTGCCATCGAAGAGCGGCCCTTCAGAGGCTGCTGAAACTCATGAATGTATGCACAACCGTGGAAGAGCGGCCCTTCAGGGCCGCGTAAGCAGTCAAAAAATAAGTGGGCTTTAGCCCCGGTGGTCGTATTCCGTTGCGGAACCCAATCCCCGCATCTGGGAACTAATGACGAGGCCAGTTCCAGTATCCCCTACCGCGAGACGGGACCTACCGAGTTACGCTCGGCGATTACCTTCTTGGCGCCTTCGGCCAGTGCACGGGCTTGCGGCAGCAGGTCAAGGGCTTTCATCACTTCCGGATCGGTTTCAGCCCGTACTTTCAGGCCTTCTTCCTGGCCGTAAGCGTCGACGAACAATTCGCCCTTGATATTCGAGCGCAACCAGTCGTGATTCTCGATCAGTTCGCCTTCGGTGAAGATGATCTTTTCATCGTCGAGGAACTTGCGGAAATCCTGTAGCACCGCGTCGTCCACTTCGAAGCTCTGGGTCACTTTGTGCGCGACGACATAATGCTTGGCGAAGTTGAAGAACGCATAGTGCTGAAGGAGCGTGTCCTGGAACTTGTTGGATTTCACCGGAGGCAGCTTCACATCGGGAGTAATGCCGCCGCCGCCGTAGACGGTGCGTCCACTATCGGTGAGTTTCACTTCGTGGTTGGCGCTGTTTTCTTCCTTGTCGCGCGCGTAGTAGTAGTCGTAGAGCGACAGGTTCGAGTAGTCGCGCTGGATCAGGCGTCCGCTCGGAGTGTAGTAGCGCGCGGTGGTCAGGGCCAGCCCGGTGTTTTCTCCAAGAGGATAGACCGTCTGCACCAGGCCCTTGCCGAATGTCGTTTCACCGACGATCAGCCCGCGATCATGATCCTGAATGGCGCCGGCAACAATCTCGGCCGCCGATGCGGTTCCACGATTGACCAGCACGACCAGCGGATAATCCTTGCCGCTATTTCCGTGCGCGGCCGTGTAACGCTTCTCCGGTGACGAGCGCCCGTGATGCGAGACAATGAGCTGGCCCTTCTTCAGGAACTTGTCGGCTACGCCCACGCCTTCGCTCAACAACCCGCCGGGATTCTGCCGCAGGTCGAGAATTAAGCCTTTGACATCGCCCATCTCTTCGAGTGCTTGCGCCACTTCGTGTTCGGTGGTTTCCTGGAATCCAGACACATGCATGTATCCGATGCCCGGCTTGATCATGAAATGCAAATCAACGCTGTAGCGTGGAATCTCGTCGCGAATAACCGCGAACTCGAGTGGATGGTCGGCGCCTTCACGCAGCACCGTGATACGGACGGTGGTCCCCTTCGGCCCCTTGAGCAGGTCAGCCACGTCGGAGGTGGTCATGTTGTCGGTGGCCTTGCCATCGACCGCGGCGATGATGTCGCCTGGGTGAATACCCGCCCGATAGGCCGGCGTCCCGGCAAAGGGGGCGATTACGATGACTTTGTTGTTCCGGGGGCCGACCGTCATGCCCACGCCGTAGTACTTGCCGCGCTGTTCTTCGCGGAGCAGGGAATAGGACTTGGGATCGAAGAAATTCGAGTGCGGGTCGAGCGAATGGAGCATGCCCGGAATCGCCCCGTTATAAATGGCCTTATCCGCGCTCACCGGCTCGGCGTAGTTTTCCTCCACCTTGTCATACACTTCGGTGAACTGCTTGTAGCTGTCGCGGACGTCCGAATCGCTGCTCGGAGAGGTTGCGGCGGGGCTGACCCGTTGGGCAAATACCATCCCCAGCAAACCAAATACACCGAGGATGAACACGATCAGGAAGAGTGAGCGACGAGAACTACCAGCCATGTGTCGATTTCCTTGGGCAGGGCGATGTGGAGGGATCCTGCCGCATCTAAGCGCAGTATAGCACGCAAAAACACCTACCCCATTAGACGCAAGATTCGCCCCAAAGTTACCTGAGTTGCGCAACCTAGGGGGAATAAATCGGGGGCGTTGCCCTCGGCATTTCAACCCCAGCCTGCGACTTCGGAATCCGGACAGGTCAGCCGCGTGTCTACGGATGCTTCGCTGGTTCAGCAACCAGATCCTTGCGCATCACCAGGGCGTCCAGATGGTTGGAATAGTAGCCGGGCACGGTTTTTTCCACGAAATATTCCTTGCGCTTGTAGAACTGGATGGCGGCGGCATTGTTCACGGCCGTCTCCAATTCCACCACGGTCGCTCCCGCCTTGCGCAATTGATCTTCGGCGGACTGCAATAACGTCGATCCGATTCCAGTTCGTCTCGTTTCGGGAAGAACGTCGATCGTGATGATGTGGCCAGTCTGGCGGCGCGTTTCGGCGACAATAAACCCTAGTATTTTGGGCTGGATAGAACCCTCGCGGCCGGCGTCGCCACCCCGGGATTCGGCTACCAGCGTAAAGGCCCCCGGCCGGCGCATATAAATCGCCAGCTCCGGACGCGAATAGGCAAGTTGAGGATCAAAACAGACCTGATCCATCCGCCAGAGGGTATCGAAATCCGCTTTTTGGAAGGGCCGAATATGAAACGACACGCCGCTATTCTAGCGGGAGAATCCGTGAAAATAAGCACCGCTTATTTTCTCCGTCAACCCCTTGCGCAGTTGCATCTCTAGACGTAGGATTTCGGCAGCAGAGGGCACCGTGGGGCTTTACCTCCTGATCGATCTCGGCGTGGCCGGAGCATTGCTTCTGGTGTGGTACGGCTGGTTTGTGGGCTACAACCGGCGCCGGGGAGCCGCTCTGCTGCACTGGGTGCAGGCAGCCTGCCTGGGCAAGGGAAGAGTACTCAATCCTCACTGGAAGTCGGGCAGTACGCAACTGAAAGCCACGCTGCGACTCTCTTCACGTTGGTTTGAAGATGCCCGCCTCACCGTTCGCCTCCAGCCTCGTCCGTTTCCCGTGCAGTGGGTTCTCAGCCGGTGGCGCAAACAATCGGAGACGCTGACGTTCGAAGCCGACATGGGATTCCCGCCCGGATTTCATCTGGATGTGATTCGGCGTCGATGGTCGGGCCACTCGGCAAAGAAAGTTGGAGCGGAGACCCGTACTTGGACTCTCAGCCGTCCGGGCCCCGTGGTATTGACCACCAAGGACGACTGGCCACCAGAACTGACTCCCGTTATCAACGCGCTCACCGCATGGCGCGATAAAGATTTTCTGAACGTCCGCTTCAATCCGACGTCGCCACACTTCACGGCGACGGTCGCTCTTGAGAGCCTCTCCGATGAGAACACCGCGGCACAGGTGCTCGGCCTTTTTCGCGAGTTGGCGATGAGTTCGTCGGCGAAACAGCATTAGACGGCCAACAGGAATTCCGACGAACCACCAACAACCGCACGAACGAAGCTCTACTCGGGCTCCGCCACAAACCGGTAACCCACGCCACGCACGGTCTGCAAATGCTTCGGTTGTGACGGATCTTCTTCGATATACCTCCGCAAGCGCACCACAAAATTGTCAATCGCGCGCGTGTCGGTGTCCTCGTGCAGTCCCCAAACCTCTTCGAGAATTGTCTTTCGCGAGACCACTTTTCCGTTGTTGCGGATCAAGTGGCGGAGGAACTCTGCTTCCATCAGCGTGAGATGGATGGTATTTCCGAAGGTACGCAGTTCGAGCTCGCCGAAATCGATTGTCTTGCCAGCGAAACTGAACACATCAGGCCGCCCGGCTTCCGCATCACCTTGAGTTTCGCCGGATGGGGCGTGGCGCGAGGCGGCCTCTTTCATCCACGACGTGCGGCGCAACAGTCCTTCAAGCCGGGCAATCAGGATCGGCAACTCGAACGGCTTTGGAAGATAGTCGTCGGCGCCGGACGCGAAGCCTTGCAGAACGTCTTCGGCGCGTCCGCGCGCGGTCAGCATCAGGATCGGTACGTAATTCTTTTTTTCGCGGAGCTCAGCGGCGACGTTGAAGCCGCTCTTGCCGGGCAACATTACGTCCAAGACCAGCGCGTCGAAGGGCTCGTGCTTTTCCAGCAGACGCACGAGCGCAGATTCGCCGTCTCCGGAGACTTCCACGGCATGACCCTCGGCCTCCAGATTGAAGCGCAGGCCCTGCGCCAGATGGGCTTCGTCCTCGACCACCAATACGCGGCTCACTCCACGCTCCGCGGGAGTTCGAGTGTCACGGTAGTTCCTTTGCCCAGGCCTTCACTCTCGGCAAAAACCTGTCCGCCGTGCTTGCGCGCAATCGCGCGTACGATGAAGAGCCCCAGGCCAGTTCCTTTCACGCTTGACAAGGATCGCGGCGCCACGCGATAGAAGCGTTTGAAGATGCGCTTGAGTTCGTGCTGCGGAATGCCGACTCCATGATCACGCACGCGCAATACGACGTGTTCCGCGTCGGGAACCTCTAGTTCCACCGCGATGCGGACGTGGTCTGGCGAATATTTCACCGCATTGTCGATCAGGTTAGAAACGGCGGTGCGCAATTCTTCCGGATCGCCTGCCACCTCAGCGGAAGAAGACCCGTTCAAGGATTCGCTGTACTCCAGCGCTTCCGGCTGCAGGTGATGCCGCGTACGCGCGAGTTCCAGACACTCCCGCACCAGGCTGTTGAACTCCAGAGGAAACAGTTGTGCCGGACGCTTCCTCTGTGCGGCCTCTCCGGCTTTCAGAACCTGTTCGACGGTATGCATCAGCCGCTCGGTGTCGACCAGCATCGACTGATAGAACTCGCGCCGCTGTGCTGTATCCACTTCGCGACGTTGCAGAGTCTGAAGGTACAGTCGGATAGAAGCAATGGGAGTTTTTAGTTCGTGCGTGACGGCGTTGATGAAACTATCGTGCTGCTCGTTACGGCGAATTTCGCGCACCAGAAAAATCGTATTCAGAACGAGTCCCGCGATGATTGCGAGAAAGAGAATCACACCGAGAAAGAGCTTGATCTCCTGTCGCCAGTTGAGGATGACCCAGCCAACATTGAGCGCAACCGCCGCCACCACCAGGCATGCACCCAATGTGATGACCAGGTAGATCGCCTTCTGACGCGAAATAATCCTCACGGGTAGATTCTAGCGGGAAAGGCGTTGAACCGCAGAGTACGCAGAGATCGGTGAGAAATCATGGGAAAGACCTTCCCGGAGTCGTCGCCGGATCAGGACGGTTTTTCCCAGATTCTCTCTGCGATCTCTACGGTTAACTGCTTTTTAGTCGTTGCCCGCGGCAGCCGCCAGCGACGCAGCGTTCAGGTCGCTGGTCAGTGCGGGCTTCGGCGGCAGGTTTTCGAGTCTGACCTTATAGATGTGGCGTGCCAGTCCGAGTTTTTTCAGCGCCCAGATGCCGTACCAGTTGAAGTCGATTTCATACCAGGTGAGGCCGTGGCGCGCGGAAACAGGGTGAGCATGATGATTATTGTGCCAGCCCTCGCCGAACGTCAGGATCGCGATCAGGAAGTTGTTGGTCGAAAGATCTTTCGTCGCGAAACGGCGCGATCCCCACATGTGGGTAATGGAGTTGACCGTCCAGGTCGCGTGCAGGCCCACGACGACGCGCACGAATACGCCCCAGAGCATCCAGGGCAGTCCGCCGATCGCGAACAGAATTACCGCCAGAATAATGTTCGACGTGTAGTGATACTTGGTGAGCCAGACGTGGACTTTATCTTTGGTCAGATCTGGAACATAACGCGACAGAGTCGTAGTGTCATGATGCATCGAGCGGCCGGTCAGAATCCATCCCATGTGCGACCACCACTTGCCGTCGCGTGGCGAATGAGGATCGCCGTGCTCGTCAGAGAACTGATGATGAATGCGATGAGTCGCGACCCAGAAAATCGGTCCCCCTTCAAGCGCGAGCGTCGCACACCAGGTGAGGAAATATTCCACCCACTTTGGAGTCTTGTATCCGCGATGAGTCAGCAGCCGGTGATAGCTCATTCCAATGCCGAGGCTCCCGGAAACCCACCACAGGAACAGCGCTACGAAGAATGCTTTCCAGGTGAAGAAAAACAGCGCTGCAATTGCGCCGACATGGAAAAAGCCCATTGCGATCGCGGTACCCCAATTAATGCCCGCTTCACTGGAATGTTCTTTGCCGATATCCACACTAAGGCCGACTTCAGGATTTGAGTTCATGCTGGCTCCCACGGAATTGTGCTGGCTCTGCAAGCAACATAGCAGGGGCGCGTCAACTGCACTGTAATACTTGTGTAATCCCGCGAATAACACCACGTTACCTGCGTAATGACCCCCGCCCATTTGTGCAATTCGTGACGCTGTGGGCGTTGACACCCGCCCAAGCAAAGCGTGGACGGGGCACCCACCTCACACAGTCACGCTTGAATGTGATAAGAATCACTTCCCGTGACGGCGCGGAAGTCGTAGAATCCCCCCGCAACGTTTTTCAACCGCGCTTCTGTTCAGGGGGTTGCCGAGTTGAAACAAAACGTACGGATGGTTCTCACAATCTTTGCCGTGGTCGTGGCTGTGGTCTCAGCCGCGGTCGCCCAGACACAGCCGACCACAACTCCCTCCAAGACACCGCCACCCGCCGAGTACAAGATTCCGCCCGAAGCGGCGCAGAAAGTGAATCCTCTCAAACCAAGTCCCGAAGGTACTGCGCGCGCCAAGAAGGTCTTCCATATGGACTGCGCGATTTGTCACGGCGAAAGCGGCGATGGCAAGAGCGACATGGCCGCCGACCTGAAGAATCTCTCCGACTTCACCAAGCCCGAGACATTCAAGGACCGCACCGACGGGGAACTCTTCTACATGATCCGCACCGGCAAGGGCGATATGCCACCCGAAGACAATCGCGCGAAGGACAACGACGTCTGGAACCTGGTGATCTATGTCCGGGCGATGACGAAGAAGTGAGAGCGAGAATATTCAGAACTTGTCTCATGAATGGTTTTGGGAAGGGCACGGCTTCAAGAGGCTGCGGAAAAAACTCAATGAATGCATGCACAACCGTGGAAGAGCGGCCCTTCAGGACCGCGTCAGTCGCAGTAAGATTGAGGGCTTTAGCCCCTGGGCCCTCGCTCCTTGCCCTGGAAACCATTTATGAGACCAATTCTCAGAACTCGAAAGCTACGCCGGCGGTGGGCGTGATGGGCAGGCCTTGTCCGGTCACGACCGTTGGCACGCCGTGTTGATCATACGACGAGTAAAAATATCGCGGATTGTTGTGGTTGGTTAGATTCAGCATCTCTCCGTACAAAGCAAGTTTCCAGCGCTTGAACGCCCAGTCTTTTTCTCCCCGCACATCAAGCCGCTGGTAATCGCCTAATCGGGCAGAGTTGTCGCCGTTGGGTATGGGAAAGCCCGAGCCGTACAGGAACTTACCACTCACATGCACCGTGGGAGTAACGCGGTAACTCGCGAAAACATTCAGCGTGTGGCGCTGGTCAGCCAGAGTCGGGAAGTACGGGCTCCAGAAGAGCGTGCCATCTGGATGTAATGACAGAATGCTCTCTTGAGAATACGTCAGCGTGTATCCGATCCAGCCAGCGAGGCGGTTGGCCGTTCTGCTCTGGAGCACCAGTTGCGCCCCGCGGGAATGAGCCCGCTGGTAACCAATAAAGCCGTGCGGCGGAAAGATCGGGTTGCAGTTGTCAGGACGATTTACCGCGTCCGAGGAATCCCTCTCCCGATCGAAGAACATCGCCCTCACTCGCGTGCTTTCTCCGAGGCGCTGTTCCACGCCCGCCGTGTAGTGGTTCGCGGTTTGCAGAACTTCAGACGCGGGGATGCAGGGCAGGCCGACACCTTCGTCAAACTGCGGATTTCCGGGAAACTGGAATTGGTTGTAGCGTCCCACGCCGAATTGCAATTGTGTCGCGCGGGCCACCTGGAGCGCCGCTGAAACCTGGGGCGACACAGGGTGGATTGGGAATTGCTCGGCGCTGTCTACTCTAAGACTGGTCACAACGTGCAGGCGATGCTTGAAGAAACTGGTCGCCTCCTGGACATATCCGTCGTGCTTCCAGCCTCTGCCTCCTTGAGTGGAGGTTCCGATGAGGTGTCCGTCGACCGGATCGTAAAAGCTCGACTCACTCCGATCGCTGACGCGGCGCACAGTCCATCCTGCCTCCAAAATGTCTCCCGGACGCCAACTCCAGGCCAGATCGGTTCCCGCAACCCACTCGGCGTGATGGTTATCGTTCAATGGTTGCTGAACCACGTTCCATGTCATGTCGGGGGCTTCCAGATAGGCAGCGCGAGTGTCCAGCAAGACATGCGGACTGACTGTCCATCGCCAGCCCATCCGAGCCATGATGAAATCATTGGTCCCGTGTTTGAAAGAGTTGGGATCGCCGCCGTTCTGCGCACGCAGGAGATTAGCGAACGTGTGCCCACCCACGCCGTAGAACGTCACCGTCTGGTTGGGACGCAGATCATAGTTGAGTTTCAGCGCGGCATCGTAAAACGAAACGTCAACGTAGTTCTCATTCAGCCGGTTGCGCAGCAGATAGCCAAGATAGCTCTTGCGCGCCGACGCCAGCCACGAACCCCGCTTGCGCCGCCCCAGTGCGCCTTCCCCCAGCAATTCGGTGTCGGCGAGTCCGATGGACGCGCGAAAAATGGGCGCGGTCCGGCTGCCGTCGCGGGTGTGCAAATCCAGAGCCGCACCAACCGCATCGCCGAATTTTTCCGGATACGCCACCGGCAACAGCTTAATGTCTTCAATGGTCTCGCTCGTCATGATGCTCAAGGTCGCGCCTTCGCTGATGTTGGTGAGCCCGTGAAAAGGTTGCGGCACAAGAATGTCGTCGAGGTAGGTGCTGGTGTTCTCGAAAGACTCGCCCATCACGGAAAACTGCGCGTAGAAGTCGTTGTTTCCCGACGCGGCGACCCCCGGCATGGTTTGGATCGAGCGGAAAGGATCGTCGGCGAGTACCGTAGACGTTTCCCGTATTTCGGAACTGGTGAGGTTGGTCTCAATGATCGCGGGCGAGTCCTCTCCCTGGAAAACATCGCCCTTCACTTCGACCTTATCCGTCCGGCGGAAGTTGTCGGGAGCGAGGGTGACGTCGAACTCTTTGCTTTCTTCTCCTGCCGCCAACGAAAACGACACGCCAACCAGGCGGTATCCAACGGCGTTGAAGCGGAGGGTGTATTTTCCCTCGGGGATATTGAGGATCGCGAAGGTCCCGTCGCTCGCGGTAACGGCTTGCGCTCCGGTCTCCAGAACCTCGACTTGAACCCGCGCCAGAGGCTCTCCGCCGATCACGCTGACAACTTTTCCGCGAATCTCGGCGGCGCTGGCCAGAGCGGAACAGAGAAGCATGAATGCCGCGGCGGAACGCAGGTGCATTTTTGGCCTCGTTGCTCTACAGGGGCCCGGTTCGTTCTGGTTCAGGAACGAGCTTCGATTGGTAATTTGCTGCTTGTTTTATTACGATGCGGTTTCCAGCTTAACTTGCGGCTTCACTTCCACGCCCGCCCATTTCTCCAGCAGCGTCAGCGTGGCCGCATAGTCGAGGTCCTGATGACCTTCTTCGGCGGCGAGATCGTAGACCTCTTCGACCGCTTCCAATCCGGGCAGGCGCACACGGGCTTCCTTAGCCGCGTCGAGGGTCAGGTGAATATCCTTCAGCATCAGGCGGAGAGGGAAGTTGGGCGAGAAGTCGCGCTTCATAATGAACGGAGCTTTGTAGTCGACTACTCCAGACCGCACCATCGAGGCCTGCACCAATGGGAGCAGGCGGCCGATGTCGACGCCGAGTTTGGTGGCTAACGTGATCGCTTCGGCGAAGCCTTCGAAAATCAGAGCAATTTGCAGATTCATCGCCAGTTTGGTGGCTTGGCCTTTTCCCGTCTCGCCCATGGGGAAGACTTGCTTGCCCATCGCCTCAAACAACGGCGCGAGCGCGGCCAGCGCGGAGTCTTCTCCGCCAGCCATGAAAATCAACTGCCCGCTGTCGGCAGCGATTTTCGATCCGGTCACGGGAGCGTCAACATACTGAACGCCGCGCGCCTTAACGCGGTCGGCGAAGCGCAAAGTCGCCGAGGGCGAGATCGTGCTCGAATCGGCGATGATCATGCCTTCGGCCAGCGACTCTTCCACGCCGCCCGGGCCAAACAGCACGGTCTCGACTGCCTTGGTATCGGACACGCACATCCAGACAACTTCCACTCCGCGTGCAGCGTCGGCGGGAGTGGATGCGGTACGGGCGCCTTCTACCTCGTTGTCCTTCCCCGGCGTGCGGTTCCAGATGCTGACCTCGTGTCCTGCTTTCACCAGGTTGGCCGCCATCGGCCGCCCCATAATTCCCATTCCCAAAAAAGCAACTCGCATGCCAGGTTCTCCTAAATGATCCTGAATTAGATATGACCAGCAAAGTTACGGTCAAGACAAACCGGGTTGTTCTACACTGGAATCACAAAACCAGTTGGACGATGTGTTGGGAATCAGACGCCGCTCGCGTCTTTTGGCCGTGACGGCATCGAAGATCTCTGATAAGAAGGGACAAGCCGCGACCCGACGTTTGGGTTGATCAATCATGTTAAAGGCTTCGCTGAAAAGTCGGGCTCTCCGGAAGCGGGCTAGCGAGTTTACGCGTCTGGTGCGGCACTCAGCGGTCACGCCTCGCACGGGACAAACGCACAAACCACAGCTCGTCACCAATGGCGAACTCGGCGTAACGTTCATCGGCCACTCCAGTTTCTTCGTACAACTGGGCGGACAGAGCGTCGTCATCGACCCGAACTTTGCACGCTGGCTGTTTCTGCTGAAGCGTATCCGAAAGCCTGGACTGCATTTGCGCGACCTGCCTCCGGTGGACGTGATTCTGGTCACGCACGCCCATTTCGATCATTTGCACCGGCACTCCTTGCGCACGATCGCGCGGCAGACTCGCCAGCAGACCGGGAAATCACCGACGCTGGTGATTCCGCATCACGTGTTCGATCTGGTTTCCGATCTCGGGTTCGAGAATATCGTGGAACTGGAATGGTGGAATACCTATCGCCACCAGGGACTCGACATCACGCACGTGCCGTCGCGGCACTGGGGCGCGCGCATCATCAAGGATTCGCACCGCGGCTACGGCGGATACGTGCTGCGTTCGGGCAAGCACTCGGTCTATCACGCGGGCGACACCGCATATTTTTCCGGCTTCCGCGAGATCGGACGGCGCCTGGCACCGGAGCTAGCCCTCCTTCCGATCGGCGCCTATAACCCGGAACAGTTTCGCAATGTCCACACCAGCCCGGCCGACGCCATGCGTGCTTTCCTGGACCTGAACTCCCGCTGGATGGTGCCGATGCACTACGGAACCTTCCGCCTCTCTCACGAGCCGGTTGAAGAGCCTCTGCAATTGCTGGCGCAGGAAGCCGAAGGCGCCGGAGTGAAAAACAAAGTGGTGGTGCTCGAGGAGGGCGTCACACGTTTCTTTTAGCAGAGAGAAAAACGCGGAAAATGCGCAGAAATGCGTGCATAGCCGTGGAAGAGCGGCCCTTCAGGGCCGCACAAATCGATGCAAATCTGTGTGGGCTTCAGCCCCTGTGGTCGCTGCACCTTGGAAATGGTCTTAGCCGATTTACACTTTTACCCCGTCTGGGTTGCGGTCTTTTGTTTTGAGACGATCTTGCCTTCATGAAAATTGCCATTCAGGGGGAACTCGGTTCTTTCAGCCACCAGGCGGCCGAAACGATGCTGCCAGGTTCGAAGATCGTGCCTTGCGCGCGTTCGCTGGAGGTCTTTGACCGGGTCGGGAAGGGAACGGTTGGGGGCGCCGTGATCCCGATTGAGAATTCGCTGGCCGGATCGGTGGCGGAGCACTTCGATCTGCTGTTGAGTCGCGACGTGCATATCGTCCGCGAATTCCGCTTGCGGATCGTCCACAACCTGATCGCTTCGCCGGGCGCGAAATTCGGCGACATCCGCAAGGTCTTCTCCCACCCCGTAGCGCTCGACCAATGCCGCGACCTTTTTGCCAAGTATCCGCGACTCGAACCAGCGCCTTTTTACGACACTGCCGGAAGCGTCAAGCACGTGGTCGGCGCCGGATTGAGTGATGCTGCTGGAATTGCCAGCCGCCGCGGCGCCGACGTGTACGGTGGAAAAATTCTGAAAGCCGGCATTGAAGACGACAAGAAGAATTTCACAAGATTTTTTCTGATCCACAAGGGCCGCGCAACCGCGCCCCGCATCGCGGGCAAGACTTCGCTCGCCTTCAGCGTGCGCAATCAGCCCGGGGCGCTTTTTAAGGCGCTAAGCGTGTTTGCCCTGCGCGACATTAGTCTGGCAAAGATCGAATCGCGTCCCATGCGCGGACGCCCGTGGGAGTACGTATTTTTTGTCGACTTGCTCCGCGGGGACGACGAAGCTGCGCGCAATGCGCTGCGCCATCTAGGGGAAGTCGCCGAACTGGTCAAGGTTTTGGGGATCTATCCGCCCGCTCGGGAATGAGCGGGGGCCGAGTTGCTACGGCCATCCGTCCGTCGAAGGACCAGCCACCCTTGAGTGTCTTGCAAAAAACCGAAAAGCGTCTAGAATTCAACAGCCTAGCGCAAGGCCCTGCATCTTTTTGATAGATTGGAACATCCAAGGTTGAGTGAAAGACACTCAAGGTAAAAGTATGGCGAAATCTGACGAGACCGAAATCACTACCTACGACACCTCTGAGCGCTCCCTGCCTATTCTTCCCGTGCGCGATACGGTTCTGTTTCCGCACGCGGTACTGCCGTTGACGGTAGGCCGGGATAGCTCAGTGCAACTCATCAATTCGCTGGGGGACGACAAGACCATTGTGGTCGTCGCGCAGCGCGAGGCACGCGTGGACGCGCCTCAACCAACCGACCTCTACAACGTCGGCACGCTCGCGGTGGTGCACAAAGTCGTCAAGATGCCCAACCAGAGCTTGTTCGTGTTCGCCGAAGGCCTGGAGCGAGTGCGTCTGACGGAATTCTCTCAGCTCAGCCCGTTCATGCGCGCGCAAGTCGAGACCATTCCGGAGACGATTCCACCGAAGAACTCCGAAATCGAAGCGTTGCAACGCAATGTGCTGACCCTGTTCCAGCAGATCGTTGCCGGTTCGCCAACTCTATCCGACGAACTCTCCACCGTCGCGATGAATATCGAAGAGCCCGGACGCCTGGTGGATTTCATCGCCTCGTCGCTGCCCTCGCTCTCGACTTCCGACAAACAGGACACCCTCGAAACCACCGACGTGCGGATTCGTCTCGAGAAAGTAAACCAGCATCTCGCGAAGGAACTCGAAGTCCAGCAACTGCGCAACAAGATTCAGTCTGAAGTGCAGGATCGCGTGCAGCAAACGCAGCGCGAATACTACCTGCGCGAGCAGATGAAGGCGATCCAGAAAGAACTGGGTGAGCAGGACGAAGGGGCGCGCGACACCGAAGACCTGAAGGCGAAGATCGAAGCCGCCGGCATGCCCGACGATGTGAAGAAGGAAGCGCTCAAGGAATTGGGCCGGCTGGCTCGCATGTCGCCCATGGCTGCCGACTACTCCGTCACGCGGAACTACATCGAGTGGCTCGCGGTCCTGCCGTGGGAGAAGACTTCCGGTGGTGAGATCGAAATTCCCAAGGCGAAAGAGATTCTCGACGCCGATCACTACGACTTGCAGAAGGTGAAAGACCGCATTCTCGACTATCTGTCCGTGCGGCGTCTGAAGCCGTCGATGAAGGGCCCGATTCTGTGTTTCGTCGGACCTCCGGGCGTCGGTAAGACTTCGCTTGGCAAATCGATCGCTCGCGCGCTGGGACGGAAATTTGTTCGTCTCTCACTCGGCGGCGTGCACGACGAAGCCGAGATTCGCGGACACCGCCGTACCTACATCGGCGCGTTGCCGGGACAGATCATCCAGGGCATTCGCCGGGCGGAGACGAAAGATCCCGTGTTCATGCTCGACGAAATCGACAAGGTTGGGCGCGATTTTCGCGGCGATCCTGGGTCCGCGTTGCTGGAAGCGCTCGATCCCGAGCAGAACGCGTCGTTCCGCGACAACTATCTCGATGTGACGTTCGACCTTTCCAAGGTCCTGTTCATCACGACGGCGAACATGCTCGATCCGATTGCCGAACCGTTACGCGACCGCATGGAGATCATCGAACTCCAGGGCTACACGGAGGAAGAAAAAGTTCACATCGCATTCCAATACCTGGTCCCACGACAGGTGGAGGAAAACGGAATCACGCAGGAGCAGATTGAATTCCCGCCCGAGTCGGTGAGCTTTATCATCCGGCATTACACGCGAGAGGCTGGCGTTCGCAATCTGGAGCGCACGATCGGCACGATCTGCCGCAAGCAGGCGCGCCGGCTGGCGGAAGGGAAGACGGAAAAACTCGTCGTCACCAAAGAGATCGTTCAGGAATTTCTGGGCGGTATCAAGATCCGCAGCGAAGGCGAGATTGCCGAACGCACCAAGCGCGCGGGCGTGGTGGTTGGACTCGCCTGGACTCCGTCGGGCGGCGACGTGTTGTTTGTCGAAGCCAGCCGGATGAAAGGCAAAGGCGGTTTCACCATCACCGGGCAGATTCAGGACGTGATGCGGGAGTCCATGCAAGCCGCGCACAGCTGGGTGCGGTCGAACGCGGCGCAACTTGGTATTGATGAGGATTTCTTTGCCAGTCATGACATTCACATTCATGTCCCGGCAGGAGCGATTCCGAAAGATGGACCATCCGCTGGTGTGACCATCGCGACCGCGCTGGTATCGCTGCTAACGAACCGGCAGGTCCGTCCGCTGACCGCGATGACCGGAGAAATCACGTTGAGTGGTAACGTGTTGCCGGTGGGTGGAATCAAGGAGAAAGTCCTCGCGGCCAAACGTGCCGGTGTACATGACGTGATTCTGCCGGCGGAAAACAAGACCAACGTCGATGAGGACCTGACTCCCGAACAATTGCTCGGCTTGACTCCGCATTACGTCAAGACGATCGACGAAGTACTCGAGTTCGCACTTCCCAGCACGCCCAGCGAAGCCCGCCGGGACGCCGAGGAACGCGAGAAGGTGCTGAGTACGCAGGACGCGTAAGGTCGGTGGTCAGTGATAAGTGATTAGTCCGGAACGGTTAGGGATTCGTCTTTAGGAAAAAGGGCGCGACTCAAGTCGCGCCTTTTCCGTATGTCTCTATTCACTGCTAGTCCTCTTCACGCGGTTCTCTACCGGCTTCACCGTCCTCAGATACGCGAACACCGCTTTCAAATCATCATCCGTCATATGCCGGTAGCCGTCCCAGGGCATGATCGGATTCAGATGGCGCCCCATCACCGACCCCGTACGCATCGCCTCGATGAAACGATTCTCGTCGTAATACGAGATGCCGGTTTTATCCGGCGTGATGTTGGCGCTTTGCACCGTTCCCCAAGGTCCCTTGAACTCCATTCCTCCGGCAAAGGCCTTGTCGGTTTCAGGTTGTCCGTTCACGGCAGGAGTATGGCAGTCTGCGCAACTGGCGAGTGTGACGAGGTACTCGCCACGGCGTTGTGGTGTCGAAAGATCCGGTGGAGGCACGGGCTGCGTCAGCGGTTGCGGAACGCCGCGGATCAGATATTTCACAGGGAACGCAATCTCAGTGGACGGCAGAGCATTCTTCACGGCTGGTAAGGACCTTAGATAGACCACGACCGAGGCCAGATCCTCATCCGACAACCGCCGGAAATTGGGATAAGGCATGAGCGGGAACAGCGCATGACCGTCATGGCCGATACCTTCCCGGACAGCACGCGCCAGTTGATCGTCGGTCCACAGGCCGGCTCCGGTTTCGGGATCGGGTGTCAGGTTGGGCGCAACGATGCGTCCCGGAAATCCTTCGCCCGGAAATATCTGCCCAGCGCCCTCCCGGCCCGCCACCAGCGCGCCGCCGGGCGCCTTCCAGTCGCGTTCCGTGTGACAATCGAGGCAGCCCAGGACCGAACCCGCCAGATACTCGCCGCGCGCCAGGCGCGCCGGGGTCGCATCGAAATGCTGGTTCGTGAGAGGCCGAGAACGGGCGCCCAGAATCGGCCGCCAGCCAATCGAGAAAGTAATCGCCAGGGCCAGAATCAATAGCAGCAGGCCAACCGCGTAGAGGAAGATTCTCGGTCCCTTGCTCATCGAAAATAGACTCGCTCCCTGGAATGTAGCATCGGATTTGACCGTCCGACGCTCGCCGCTCTGGAAGTATAGCGGCAAACACGCGACAATGGACTCGCAACGACTAAGCCCGATGGCCACAACAATTCCCACCACTCCCATCCCCGCGCCGGCTCATGGCAGGCCCCATGCCAGGCCCCAGCCCAAGCTCGGCCTGCGCGCGTGGATGGAATCCGTCCTCGTCGAGTGCGAACGCGCGGCGGCAGGATTTGAAGCCGATCCCGTGCATGACCTGCGCGTAGCGATTCGCCGCTGCCGGTCACTTGCCGATGGATTGATGGCTATCGATCCTGACCCTTCGTGGAAAGAAATGAAGAAGGCTGGCAAGAAAGTGTTTCAGTCCCTCGGCGGACTGCGCGACATGCAGGTCATGCAGCAGTGGATCGAAAAGCTCACCGAAAAATTGAACGGCGCAGACGATCCCGTTGCGATCGCGCTGCTTGCTCATGTGCGCGTCCGTGAAGTCGAATGCAAGCAGGAAGCGCTGAAAGAACTCCAGCAGTTCGACCGCAAACAGTGGCGTCAATGGAGCCGCAGCCTGCCGCATCGAGCGGCCCGGCTTCGTCCGGGCAGCGTTGTGTTCCGGCACCTCGCGCTCGAAAAGTGGACGGCCGCCTATGAACTGCACAAACGCGCGCTCCGCACCCGGTCCCAGACTTCGTTTCACGAGCTGCGGATCGGCATCAAGCGCCTGCGCTATACAGTTGAAAATTTCCTCCCCCGCGAACATGCCGCGTGGGGACCGGACTTGAAAGACCTCCAGGATTTTCTCGGAGAAGTGCACGACCTCGATGTCTTATGGAATACAGCCGTGCAGATTGCAGCGTTCCCCGACGCCGATAGCCGTACGCGTTGGCGTCAGATGCTGACGGAGGAACGGTCCAAGCGGTTAGCGAGGTATCGCGAAAAGATGGTCGGCAGGGAATCGCTCTGGCGAGTCTGGCGGACGGCGTTGCCCTCCGGCCCGGCATTGCGCTCGGCGGCGATGATTCGTTTGCGGACGTGGGGAAGCTATCTCGATCCTGACTTTTCGCACTCGCAACGCGTGGCACGATTAGCGCTTGCGCTTTACGACGGGCTCATGCAGGCCGGCCTGATCAACCAAAACGGGGACCACGATTCCCGAGCCGTGCTACATGCCGCCGCGTTGTTGCACGACGTCGGCAAGGCCAAGGGCAACAGGGAGCATCACAAAGATTCTTTCCGGATGATTCGCAACCTGGCCCAGCCGCTCGGTTGGACTGCCCGTGAGATGCAATTGGCGGCCGTGATCGCACGGTATCATCGCGGTGCATTGCCACGCGCGAATAAGAAGAGCGTGCAGCAGGTTGCTCTTCCAGACAGAAGCGTGACCCTTCAACTCGCGGGGGTCCTGCGTCTTGCCAATTCGCTCGACATGGGGAATGGCCACGGCCAAAACAGTCAGCCTCGTCTCAGGGTGGCACTCGATGACAAAGTGATCCGCGTGCAGTCCGCCGGGTACGCGTCGCTTGATCGATCGGCCGAGGAAATTGCGGCAGCGAGGCACCTGCTCGAAGTAGTGCTGAGGCGGCCGGTACTAATCAGCAGATTGCCCGAAACACCCACTCGGAGCTCGAAGCTCGTGGCTCGAAGCTAGAAGCCGCTCTGCTACTTTTCAAAATTGCGATCTGCCTTATCCTTACCAAGTGACTCACGCAAAACTAGTATCGATGGCCGTAGCATGGCTGCGGCGTTATCGCTGTGGCGTAGTGCTCTCCGAGCAGGCCTGCGTCAGTGGCGAGATGCCCGACGCAATTGGATGGAAGAAGGCATGCCACTCCGTTCTTGTGGAGTGTAAAGTCTCGCGCGGAGATTTCCTTGCGGACCGTGAAAAACCGTTTCGCGCAAAGCCCGAGGCCGGCGTGGGCTGCGAGCGATTCTACCTGGCTTCGAAGGGCCTGATCCGCGTTGAGGAGCTTCCTGTCGGCTGGGGGCTTCTGGAACTCTCGGGACGAGAAATCGAAAAGACCAAGGCATCCGCAAAAAATATGCGCACGCCGATCGGCTTCGGTTATGAAATGAATCTGTTGCTGGCGAGCCTGCGGCGAGTCGAGGTACGTATCGAACCTCAGAGCATCACCGACTTCCTCAAGTGGAAGAACCGCATGGCGGAGTACAACCGGGGAACGCTACCCGAGGGCATAGTCGCCGTCGAAGAGGAATCCAACCTGTTTCTGGAACCGGTGGGCGGGGATTAGAAAAAGACCGCACTGCCAAGACCTCGAGAAACCCTAATAATACCTTGCAAAAAAAAGAAACCGGACTGGTTGGTCCGGTTTCGTGAGCGTCGTGTGCGATGCGGTTACATCACGCGCGGCGCGCTGGCCCTGGAGTTTGCCGGTGTAGTGGCACCGGGTACCTGCCTCGCCAGCAAAAGTCGTTCAGAGAGAGCGAGGATGCAGACAGCGTGGTAAATGCATGTACCCTGCCAGGATGCGTAGTTAAACTGAAAGATTCTATGACACCCGTAATGCATTGATATAAAGCATGTTGTTTGCATCGATATGGGGGGTTGTTTCCCTCCCGGCGGCACTGCCGCCGGAGGAGATGTGTTCAAAATATTGCACAATTTCGAGTGCACGGAGTGGTTTTCGGCTTCGAAGGGATCGCCAAGCCAGTGAAGACGGTGCGATCCGGCTGAGGAACGATCTGCTAGCCTCTAGATTTCCCGTCGGCCTTCCATGGCCTTCAGCATGGTGACTTCATCGGTATATTCAATGTCGCTGCCAACTGGGATCCCCATCGCGATACGGGTGACGCGCAGGCCTTGCCGCCTCAATTGCTGCGCCAGGTAGGTGGCTGTGGCTTCGCCCTCCACCGTGGGATTGGTGGCCAGGATCACTTCTTCGATGTGGCCGTCCGCGACACGTTTCAGAAGATTGCCGATTCTGAGCTGCTCGGGCCCCACGCCGTGTAATGGCGAAATCGATCCGTGCAGCACGTGATAGACGCCGTTAAAATGCCGCGTCTTCTCGACTGCAGCAATGTTGGTCGGTTCCTCTACCACGCAGACCAGTTTCTGATTGCGAGTCGCGCTGGTGCAGTAGACGCACGGGTCCACATCGGTAATGTTGTTGCAGATCGAGCACAGGCGCAGGTTCGCCTTGACGTCGCGGACAGCGCCCGCCAGAGCCTCCGCATCGTCATCGCTCGAGCGAAGGATGTGAAACGCCAGGCGCTGCGCGGTCTTGCTGCCGATGCCCGGCAGCTTCTTCAGTTCATCGATGAGCCGGGTCATCGGCTCGGCAAATTTGGACATGGAAGATTTTGTAATCCGGTAATTTGGTAATTTGAAAAACGAGCGGCAGCGTTTGGCTGGCGTTTCAAATTACAAAATTACAAGTTCAACCCCAGTCCCCCCATCATGCCGCCGACGCTGGCTTGCATCGCTTCATCGACCTTGCGTCCGGCTTCGTTGACGGCGGCCATGACAAGGTCCTGAAGCATCTCGATATCGCCGGTTTTCACGGCTTCGGGGTCGATGGCGATCGCCAACACTTGTTTGCGTCCGTCCATCTTGACCGTTACGGTGCCGCCGCCCGCAGAAGCTTCGATGACAGTCTCCTGCATCTTCTTCTGCAGCGTTTCATACTGCTGCTTGGCCTGCGACATTAAGTCCTGCAAATTGAAACCTGGCATAAACCTCTTATTCACTGCCGAGACGCCGAGTCCACTGAGAAAGACCCATCTAATGATCTTCTCCTGCGTCTCGGCGGTAGACCTCATTGTTTGTCGCGATAGTCGATCACGGTTCTGATCTCGGCGCCGAACTTTTCCTGCATGCTGCGTACGATCGGATCCTGTTCGGCGCGGCTGCGCGCACTTCCGTTGGATGATGGGCGTCGCGCTTCCGATGCGGCTTGCGCGGTTCCTCCGGGTAGCACCTGCATCTTGATAGGCCTCGCCGCCTTGCCGCTGGCGGCGGCGGACGCGATGCGGCGGGCGTCAGCGGTAAACGACATATCGATCATCGTGCTCGACAGCGCGACTCGAGCGATCAGGGAACCTCCTTCCAGGCTCCATTGCGCGGTTTCCAAAGTGGAGACAAGCATGGGCTGTGTGCTGAGCGCATTCAGAACAACTTCGCGCAGGGATTCAACGCTGACTTCGCCCTTGGTTGCTACTTGTGGCGCGGGTGCCATCTGGGCAACCGCGGGTGCTGCCGATCCCATGATGACTACTGCTCCTCCAGCGCTTCCCGGACGTACCGGATTGGCCGCGTCGTTCTCGGCCTCAGCCTTCGGCGTGTTCTTGCGCGCTGAATCAGCCGCAAACGGAGATACATAGTTGGACCGCGCGGGAACCTGCGGCTCGGTCCGCCGCGTTTCACTAGGCGGCGCCAGCATAGGTCTCCCGACGGGTTTCGCAGCGGCCAGTGCTGACGGCACGACGTCGCTCAGCAATTGTTCCAGCGGCAGCAGTCGTTGCGCGTGCGACATCTTAAGCAGGCCCAGTTCGAGATGGAAACGCTGGTCCTGCCGGTAGCCGAGTTCGCCGTGGGTGCGCAGCATGATTTGCAAGTGGCGGGCCAGGTCTTCTTCGCTGAAAAGCCCGGCAACTCGGCCGGCGCGGGCTCGTTCATCGTCGGAAACCTGAAGCAGCGCGGAGTCTTTCCCTGCAATTTTCGCGACTGTCACATTGCGCAGGAAGCGGACCAGTTGCCGGGCAAAATGAGCCGGACTATGGCCTTCGCTGATCAACTCATCAACCAGCAGCAGAATCTTCTCGCTCGAACCATCCGATACACCTTGCATCACGGACTCGAGCGCTCCGGCGGGAGCGGCGCCGATCAGGCGACGGACGGAATCGAGCGTGAGATGGTCCGCGGTCGAAGCGATGGCCTGATCGAGAATCGAAAGAGCATCGCGAATCGAGCCGTCGCCCGCCTCCGCTAACAAAGCCAGGGCATCTTCGTCGGCCGGAATATTTTCGCGGTGGGTGAGATCGCGGAGCTGGCCCAGAATATCCGCGAACTTGACGGCCCGAAAACTGAAATGCTGGCACCGCGAACGGATGGTCTGCGGAATATCTTCCGGCTGCGTGGTCGCCAGCATGAACACAACGTGTGCGGGCGGCTCCTCGAGTGTCTTCAGCAGGGCATTGAAAGCCGCGTCGGTGATCTGGTGCGCTTCGTCGAGAATGTAGACCTTGAAGCGGTCGCGCGCCGGCATGTAGCGCGCAGCTTCGCGCAGTTCGCGGATCTCGTCGATACCGCGATTGGTGGCAGCGTCGATTTCGATGACGTCCACGGAATTGCCGGCGCGAATCTCCGTGCAGGACTCGCAGATGCCGCAGGGCTCGGTGACAGGCTTCGCCGCTGAGCGGCAATTTAAAGCCATCGCCAGAATGCGCGCCACGGTCGTTTTGCCGATGCCGCGATGCCCGCTGAAGATATAGCCATGCGCGATACGTTCCTGCTCGATCGCGTTTTTGAGAGTCTGGGTAACGTGCTCCTGGCCGATGACGTCGGAGAATTTCTGCGGACGATACTTACGGGCCAGGACCTGGTAGCTCATGAGGAATTTCTGATTATACAGGGTCGCGAAGAGTCCCTCGAAGCAACCAAAAGTCTCGATTTCAGGGCGAAAAACAGGACGCGGTCCTTGCGTAGAGAGTCCCGGCGCGGTAGGCTTTTGCACTGGGTTGATGCGGAGAGTATCCTGCTGGCGGTAGTGGTCGTAACAAGGAGAGATTCATGCAATTGCGATTGAGCACACGAACCGTGGACGGAGTACTGGTGGTCGATGCCAGCGGACGCATCGTATTCGGCGAAGAATCCGCTAGCCTGCGCGACGCTGTCAAGAAGTTGCTGGCCGAAAGTCCCAAGGTCGTTCTCAATTTGCGTGATGTCACATACATCGACTCGGGCGGCCTGGGCACGCTGGTCTCTCTCTATACAACCGCGAAAAATGCCGGTGGCGCTCTGAAACTTGCCAGCCTCACGCAACGAGTGGACGACCTGTTGCAGGTGACCAAACTGGTTACGATTTTTGAAGTGTTCGAGAACGAGCAGGCGGCGGTCGATTCGTTCAAGTCGGTGGCCGCGTAAATTGGTTCCGGTCCTCGTTCGAGGACCGGCTTTTCTTTCATGATCCCGACAATATTGTTTCTGTTAGCGCTGGGCTTTGCCGCGAGCGGATGGGCTTCTCCGCCTGTCGCGCTCGCTCTGGGCCTGGTGTTTGGGCTGCTGTTCCAGAATCCTTTCTCCGAAGCGTCCGCGAGATATTCGCGGATTCTTCTCCAGGCAAGCGTAGTCGGACTGGGCTTCGGCATGAACCTGCACGACGTCGTGCGAGCCGGACGCAGCGGATTCGTCTACACGCTGTTGGGAATTGCTTTTGCAATGACCGCCGGGATGGGGCTGGGGATGTTGCTCAAGGTCCAGCGCACGCCCGCGTTTCTGATTTCCACGGGCACCGCGATCTGCGGGGGCAGCGCCATCGCCGCGATTGGTCCTGTTGCGGGAGCGAGCTGCGAGGAAATGGCGGTCTCGCTGGGGACGATCTTTGTTTTGAACTCGGTGGCCCTGCTGACGTTTCCATTCATCGGAGGTTTTTTCCATCTCAGCCAGTCGCAATTCGGATTGTGGGCGGCTCTGGCGATCCACGACACAAGTTCGGTCGTAGGCGCCTCGGCAAAGTACGGAGCGGTCGCGTTGGCGGTCGGCACTACAGTCAAACTGGCACGAGCGCTTTGGATCGTGCCGATGACGCTGATCACAGCACTCGCTCGTCATGCGAAAGCAAAGATTCACTGGCCGTGGTTTATTGCGTTGTTTTGCCTGGCGGCAGTTTGCAATACGTACGTTGGGGCGGGCGCCGCGCTCTATCCCTGGATCAGCAAGGCCGCGCGCATCGGGATGACCGTGACGCTGTTCCTGATCGGGAGCGGGATTTCAATCACGACACTGAAGACGGTCGGCCCGCGACCGCTGATTCAAGGAATCCTGCTGTGGCTGCTGGTTTCGGTGACTTCATTGTGGCTGATCCGCGCGGGCTGGATCAGCCTGTGAACCGGCCCTGGTAAGTCCTTAGAACCGGGAAGGGCACGGCTTCCAGCCGTGCCGATACCGGCCAATAAGAAACGCGGGCTTCAGCCCCTGAGGCCTGGCTCCCTCGATGGAAACGATTCATGAAACAAGTTCTAGTTCCAGCTAATTGAGATCCGACAAAACTATCGGCGTGGAGGAAGGCGTAACTCCATCCAGAACGTTGACCACCACCAGAGTCCGAATCTGTCCGGCTGCGAAGCTATCGGGCGTTTCATCGATGATCGCCGGCGTTTTCGTTCCCGCGGCCGTAACGATGACCCGATTCGATGCCGCCGGAACGTTCTGGTAAGGACTCGCCTGCCCGTAGAGAAGACTTGATACATTCGGCGTCACACCAGTGATATCCGTGCTTGGTGGCACGATGTAGACGTCGAGGGCTGGAGGGTTCGGAGCGACGCCATTGTACGGCGCCGCGTGCAGGATCCTTAGTTTTACGTTACCGCTCGATGGCGCCGAGTTGTCATCAGTTAACAGCGCCGCAGCGATGTTGAAATTGGGGTCTTTCGGAGGGGTGACAAATCCGGTCGCAACCAGTGTGTATTGCCTTCCACTGGCAAAGTCGATTGTGGAATTGATCAGATCATCGGTGGTGCCGGTGGTGCTCATTTCCACCTTCCGGCTGCCCGCAGCAATCGTCAGATAGCCGGTGGCAGGTGATACTCCGCCGTATGCCAGGGCAGTGGCGACAGTTTTTCCGTCGACCGCAACGTCCAGCGCTACATCCGGAGGCGCGGAAGAGACCGCCGCATGGACGAACCGCACTTTGGAGTGGTCCGATCCGCAACTGCTTGAGAAAATGCCCAGGACGGCCAGCACAACGAAAAATAGAATCTTCGTCACTCGAAGCATTGCAGTACTCCTGTCGAATATCCGGCTAGGATGCGCATGGTGCGTTCTGGAGTTCCTCGAAACTATAATCTCTTGTACATCGTAGGACATCGAACGACCGTGAAAAAAGCAAGTCGATCCACGCCAAAGAACCGATCATCCAAGAAAAACTCGAAGAACGAATCCAAGGCCGAAGCCACGATCGAAGCCAAGCGCTCGCGGATCGTGCACTGCATTCACTCTCTGCCGAAAGGACGAGTCTCCACCTACGGGGCCATCGCCCGAGCAGCCGGATGGACCGGCGCAGCCCGGCAGGTTGCCCGCGTACTTCGGCAAGTAAACGGATTGCCCTGGCACCGCGTGGTCGGTTCCGGCGGAGCCATCAAGTGCATCGGCGAATATGCGGCGGAACAGAGATTCCGGTTACAGATGGAAGGCGTTTCGTTTCGCGGGTTACGCGTCAACATGAAGGTGCACGAACACAAATTTCCTGTCTCGCGTGCGTCTGGCTCGCGAGTGTCTAGCTCGCGTACGTCTAGGACGTGAGCTTCGGCAGTTCGCCTTCCAGAAGCTGATACAGTGAATTTGCCGGAATGCGTAGGCCAACGTAGAAGGTCCCAAACAGAGCGTAGACGGCGCTGACGTGGTCGAAACGCATTTCGTAGATCAATTTCTTGAACACCAGCGGATCATCGGCAAACAAGTCCACGCCCCACTCCCAGTCATCGAATCCGATGGACCCCGTGATGATTTGTTTCACTTCTCCAGCGTAACGGCGCCCAACCATCCCGTGTTCGTTCATCTGGCGCTGGCGTTCTTCCATCGGCAGGCTGTACCAGTTCTTGTCTTCCCCTCGCTTACGGTCCATGGGATAGAAACACGCGTAACGATTCGGCGGGATCGAAGGAAAAAGCCGCGGCTTCATCGCCTCTTTCTGGCGCGCGATGGTTTCCTGGATCGATTTCTTCCATTCTTCGGAATGTGGTTCGACGCCGCGCTCGGCCAGCGCGCGATAGGTCTTCGTGCTCGATTCGTAGAGTCCGAGTTCGATTACTGATAAGTACGAGGTCGCTGGCTCCATGAAGTCGCTGAGGCGCAGTCGCCCGAGGTCGAGTTCGGCTTGGTTGAGTTCGTCGAAAGTCTCCCGAAAATGGAGGAACATCAGGTCGCCCTTGTGTCCGAGCAACGAAAACAAAGCAGACTGCCCATTACTTCGCGATTCCATCGGCGCCAGCGCATGGGATGCTTCGTCGGCAATCCGGCGACGCTCGCTTTCAGTTAGAGCGCGCCAGGCAGTCCAGCGGAAGCGCATCATCTGGTGAAGCGTGGAAAATCCTTCAAGAGTCAAGGGAACAGCGGGGAGCTGTCCAGCGTCCACGGGCGCGCTCACTGGATGCGTCGGATTCATGCCCACATTGTAAACTGGGGTAGCGCGCGGTGCGGCGAAGCGAAAATGTCATTTCGGCAAAACGAGGTATACGCGCTGCCACGGTCTCCACATTGCGGCGCGACGCACGGGTATGCTACAAGCGCTATATGCGTAAATGGATGCGCGAGCGCATGACGCGCCGCAAAAAGGGTGATGGCACTCCCGCAAAGGACCAAGCCAATGCGCCCGTCCCCTTGCAACCCAAGTATTTTGAAGCTTCCGAACCGGCGCCCGAAGCGCCCGCAGCTGCTCCGCCACGAGAACTACGAGAACAACGAAAGCCTGAGCCTTCTCTCGAACCGGAAGTCGATAACGACTCACAGGCAGTGATGCTAGGCGGGTCGGAAGGTCGTTCAGAAGGTCGTCCGGAAGCTCGCTCCGATGCCCGGCCATCGCGCCGTCGGCGTGGCCGAGGTGGACGCGGACGTGGTGCTCGTCCCAAGCCCGGCGCAGTTGCCCAGCCGGTTGCTGGCGAATCGTCGTCAGTTCCAGTTGTAGCCGCCGGACATGTCGGCGCGGTACCTGCCGCTCCCGCTCAGCCGAGCAAGGGAACTGTGGTGCTGGCGATCGGACTGCCCGGTTCCGGCAAGAGTTCCTGGTTCAAGCGGCACAATATCCGTCCGCTTTCGAGCGACCTGCTGCGCGAATTGTTATTCGACGACCCCCAGGAGCAGCGCTTTCAGGATCTGGTCTTCTCTAACCTCCGCTCCATGTTGAAAGCGCGGCTGGTAGCGCGGCGCCCTGTAAATTACGTCGATGCAACGAACCTCACTCCCCATGACCGCAACAGTTGGATCAAGCTGGCGAAAGACTACGGCTATGAGGTCCACGGTTTGTATTTCGACGTGCCCGTCGAACTCTGCCTGGAACGTAACCAGAAGCGGGAGCGCGTGGTAGCCGAAGACATCATGCGCAAGATGGCCGCCAAATTAAAAGCCCCGACGTTCGAGGAAGGATTCTCAAAAATTATTGTCGTGCGGGTAAAGCAGAAAGAAGCGGAAACCAGCCCCTAGCTTCTAGCCGCTGGCTTCCAGAAGCCGTCTCATGAATGGTTTGGGGAAGGGCACGGCTTCGAGTAGTTGCGGAAAAACCCGGTGTTGATCTTGATTTTGGGAAGCGCAGCGGCTCAGCACTGCGGTAACCGCTTTGCGTTGAATGTGGCTTCAGCCACTGGGGACGCGATCTTCGCCACCAAGAGACTTTTTCTGCAGCCACTTCCAGCCATGCGGTCCATTGCCCAAGGATTTAGCTTTACAGTTTGCTGAAAAACTCGGAAAGGCCGGCACAACCGTGGAAGAGCGGCCCTTCAGGGCCGCGTAGCCACTGAAAATCAATGTGGGCTTCAGCCCCCGTGGTCGTTTTTCTTCGACCGACTGAGTTTTTTCAGTAGCTGTTTAGCGCACTGAGGTCCTCACTCGTGTTGCTCCCCGTGGGATTTATGAGATGGCGTCTAGCAACCTGAGCTTGCCAGTAGCCAGAAGCTAGCAGCTGCCCTATCCCTTCAAATACGGCAGCAACTCCTTGAACGCCGCCGTTCCCGACGAACCCAGCAATTCATACGTGATCATCTCAGCCGATGAAATGACCGCGCCGGCGGCTCTCATTCGATCCAGTCCGATGCGCCAATTCCATTCTGTTCGCGAACTCACGGCATCCGACGCAACATGCACGACGTACCCTTCGCGGAGCGCCGCGAGTGCCGTCTGCATCACGCAGATGTGCGTCTCCATGCCGCACAGCAGGACCGTAGTCCGCTGACCCGGCAGGCGTTTGAGCGTGGAGCAGAAGACGTCGCTGCCGAAGCAGGAGAACATCGTCTTGTCGATCGGCGTGGTGTCCGGCAGCAGGGAAGCGATCTCCCGCACGGTATCGCCGAGGCCCTTCGCGTACTGTGTACTGATCAGGGCAGGTATCTTCAGGATTCCCGCGAGACGGATCAGCAACTGCGAATTGCGCAACAGCCGTTCCCGTTCCCAGATCGGCGACACCAACTTTTCCTGGATATCGACCACGATGAGCACACTCTGATCGGCGATCAGCGGGCGGCGCGCGATCTCCGCATAATCGGTCTCAAGCTGGATCGTTCCGGTGTTCACGGGCAAAATCCTCTATGGAAGCTCTGAATAAGTTCGATCTTTGAAGGGGACAGCCTTCAGGCCGTCCGTAATGCCGCAAAATCAACGCGGCTTTAGCCGCTGAGGATTGCGCCGGACTCAATCAGAGTCCCCCTATCATGGTGATTGTAACTCCGGAAGTGTCGCCGGGTCTTTCACCACAGAGTCACGGAGCCACAGAGAAAAGACGCACACCCAAAGCGGTAATGAACCGTTGAATTTCTCGGTCGCTCTGTGACTCTGTGGTGCAAAGGGACTGCTTGGCGTGCAGACATTGTTGACCCAACGTGGGCAGTTCCATAGAATCAGATTAGCCAGTGTGGAGACCGCGACGCTGGCCGATACTACTGCCCCCTCGTTCAACGGCTAGGACACCTGCCTCTGGAGCAGGTTATCGGGGTTCGAATCCCTGGGGGGCAGCCAAAAAATTCATTGATTATTCATTCCTCGTTGAAGTTTTCAGGTGATACTTCTACCCTTGAGCCGAGATAAAGCGCTCAGCCCCTCGTATTCGATACCCACAGGATCGCTGAAAGAGTAATCAAGGAGAATTGCGATGTCCCGCCCTTTTGCTTGGATCTGCTTGTCGATAACCCTGGCAAGCGTACTGGTTGCGCAAAAACCTCCGGTGCAGTTTGCGGCGCCAGTAGCCTACGGTTCTGGAATCGGAGGCGCGTACGGGATGGCATACGCGGATGTGAATGAGGATGGTACGCCGGACTTGGTGGTGGGCAATCTCAGCAATAGCACAATCGGCGTGATGCTGGGCAAGCCGGGCGGGACATTCGATCCGGCCGTCACCTATGGCTCGGGAGGATGGGCTCCGATTTCCGTCGCGGTGGCGGACGTGAATGGCGATGGGCATCTCGATCTGGTGGCGACGAATGAATGCGTCAGCATTGAAAACAGCCACTGTGTGGGTGGCGGGCTGGTAGCCGTCCTCATCGGCAATGGCAACGGGACGTTTCAAACCGCAGTGACCTACGACTCGGGCGCCTACAGCGCCGTTTCAGTTGCCGTCGCTGACGTGAACGGCGACATCAAACCCGATCTGGTGGTCGCCAACGAGTGTGTCACGAAAGCGTGCGACAGCGGACACGGCCAAGTCGCGGTCCTACTGAATAAAGGAGACGGCACTTTCAAGAAGGCAGTCGTCTACGACTCGGGCGGATTTGGTGCGCGCTCGGTGAAAGGCGCGGATCTAAACGGGGATGGTCATGTGGACCTCGTCGTAGCGAATCTCTGCGTGGACTTCGGCAATTGCAATGGAGGAGCGGCCGCGGTGCTCATGGGGAACGGGGACGGAACCTTTCAGACGGCGGTTACTTACGCTCCCGGAACCAATTTGGCTTCGGCCTCGTTGGCGGACGTCAATGGCGATGGCCACCTCGATCTGCTGGTCCCGAACTCAGTGATGCTGGGAAATGGGAATGGCACTTTCCAGCCGCCAATCGCGTTCAATTCGGGATCGAGTTCCACGCGCGAAGTGACTGCGACGGACGTCAACGGCGATGGCAAAGTAGATTTGGTGGCCGTCAATCAGACCGTCACTAACCAGGACGTCAGCATTCTGCCAGGCAACGGAGACGGTACGTTTCAGCCCGCGATTACCCTTAATTCCGGCGGCGGTCCCGCCTGGTCGATCATCGTGTCCGACGTGAACGGAGACGGTAAGCCCGATTTGCTGGTGTCGAACGGGAACTCGAACACGGTAGGCGTGGTTCTCAACACTTTTCTGACTCCGACCGTGACTGCGGTGACGTCGTCAGCCAATCCTTCTCACGTCGGTCAGGCGGTGACGTTCACGGCTACGGTAACCGGTCGCAGTTCCGTTCCCGATGGCACCGTGATCACTTTCTATAACGGAATCAATGTAATCGGAACGGCCGCGGCGATTAACAGTGCGGCAAGCTTCACTACCGCGTTTTCCCAGACCAGGACTTTTCACATTAAGGCACTGTTCGCCGGCGATGCTTTTCACAAGCCAAGTTCCGGCAAGGTGCCACAGGTAGTGACTCCATAGGCCTCAGCGCCGAGACTGGCAGCAGTGGGAAAAAGTGTGTAGACCAACGGCTCGTCCCCTTTTCTCGCAAGACCGTTCTCACTCCGGCCAGATCGTCAGCGCCGTCTTCGACAATATCTGCATCTTCGTTTCCTCCGATAACGGCAGTGCTCTAAAGTCATCCAGATTCCTTTTGACCTCAGGTACGCCAGGCCCCGGCCAGTCCGTCCCGAACAATGTCTTGGCGGCGACTTCTTCGAGGCGCGGAAAATATTCCAGCAGAGTTCTCGGCGGAATGCCGCTGATATCCAGATACACATTGGGGTGTCGTCGCAAAAGAAAAAACGCCGTGTTCATCCAGAGTGGGCGTCCGCCGTGTGCCAGAAGAATCTTCATCTTGGGGAAATCGACCGCAACATCGTCAATGTAGATTGGGTCGCCATAGCGGTTTCGCGCGCCCGCGAAGATTGACGTTCCCGTGTGAAACATCACTGGCACACCGTTGGCCTCCGCCGCGCGGTAAATGATTTCCAATTCCTTGACGCCGCTCAGGTACTCATTCGGATACAGGAGTTGATGCGGCGGATGGATCTTGATCATGCGGATGCCGAGCCGCAGAATCTGTTCCACATCGGCAAGAATATTGCTGCTGTGGCGCGGATGCAGGCCGCCGCAGGGGATCAGCCGGCGTGGATTTTCACGCGTGTAATCGGCAATGAACTGATTCACACCCGACGTGAAGCCGATCACTTCCGGCGCGACGTAGTTGATCAGAACCGCGCGGTCGATCCCTGCATTGTCCAGATATTTGAGGAAAGACTTGGGCGACGAACAGTACTCGACAATCTGGTCATAGTTCGGACGCTTCTTCTCCATCAGTTCCAGCGCGGCCGGCTTGAACATTTCCAGCGGCTGAATGTGGATGTGGCAGTCGGTGATCACGGACGGCCATTGTAATACTTGCGATGGATCGCCCAACGGGGCGAGGAGATGTGCCGTCTCTGCGGGACTAGGTTTTTCGACGCTGGTACCCAACGCTTACGCGCCGGGCTCCGCTTGCCGCCGCTTCGCGGCTGGGAGCAGAGCTGGTTTCGTAAATGATTTTGGGTAGGGGCGCTTCAGAGGCTCCGGAAAACCTCATGGAATGTATGCACAACCGTGGAAGAGCGGCCCTTCAGGGCCGCGTAAGTCCCGTAGATTGATGGCGGGCTTTAGCCCCTGGGAGCTTGGCCCTCGACCTGGAAGCCATCTATGAAACCAGCGCTAGAGCCACGGCTACGCGGCTGGGACGGGAACGGCCGTCTTGCTGCTGGAAAAGGGGAACTGGCCACTCCCCGGCTGAGGTTATCGCGGAGCTTCGAACCGATAGCCCACGCCGCGCAGGGTTTTCAGGTAGCGCGGATGGCGGGCATCCTTTTCGATTTTTTCCCGTAGGCGCCGCACGAACACGTCGATCGAGCGCGGGGTCACGAACGAACTCTCCTTCCACACGGCATCGAGCAACTGGTCGCGCGTGAAGACGCGGCCACGATGCCGCGCCAGGTATTCAAGGAGTCGAAACTCTCGCACTGTAGTCAGCACCGTGCGGCCATCGACGCGCACGGTCATGGAACTGATGTCGATTTCCAGTTCGCCCAGTTGGATCACTTCGAGCGAGGGCGCTTCGGGTTGGCCACGCAGAATATTCCGGACCCGGGCGATCAGTTCGCGCGGACTAAAGGGCTTTGTGATGTACCCATCGCCTCCGACCTCAAAAGCCTGCACACGATCGGGTTCCTGCGCGCGCGCGGAGAGGAAAATTACCGGGACCCGAGACAGTCGCTCATGCTGGCGAATCTGTCGGCAAAGGTCGAAGCCGTTCATCCCAGGCAGCATGATGTCGAGCAGAAACAAAGCCGGCTGAGTCATGGCCGCAGACGGAACGACTGGCGCTCCCGAAAAGAACGTCGAAACGTCGTAGCCGGCGTTCCTGAGGTTGTGTTCGATCAGGCGGGAAACATCAAGGTCGTCTTCCACGACAAAAATCAGGTCGCGGTAGCGCGAATTGTCCGGCGCCTCCAGTGATTCCATGGGGGAAAGCACAGCTAACTTCCTCGCGTTGTTGGGGAAGTGCCTGATAAGCGTAGGTTGAACTTGTTGCTGCAATATTGCGATTGTGTTACAGCCTGGTTAATTTCAGCAGACGTAACGAGTTCTGCACGTCCTGTAAAACCCGGCGAACCGGAGACGACGCTCGACGGGCGTCGGCCTCGTGCCTCTGCGTCCCACGTGGTAAAGGCCTACTTCTTTTCCGCGGGGGACACAGGGTACGCGGGGGAAGCAAAGGAAAAACGGCGTGCGGTGTCTCAACTTCATACTTCTTCAAGACCGGCGCGGTTTTGCGAGGGGTGCGGCGGTGGTGGATTCTCTCACCACAAGTTCCGGCTCCACAACAATCCGGCGTGACGATTTATGGGGTGCTGGTGCTGCGATGTTGCGCAGGACGGTCTCTGCCGCCAGCCGGCCCATGCGGCGCAAGGGCTGTCGCACGGTGGTCAGTCCCGGATTCTGGAAAGCGGCGCTCTGAATATCGTCGAAGCCTACCACTGACACATCCTCGGGAACGCGTTTGCCATTCTCCCGCAGCGCGCGGATGGCGCCCATCGCGGAAATATCGTTGAAGGCAAAAATTGCAGTGAAGCGGGATCGGCTCGCCAGCAACTTGTGCGTCACACCGTATCCCAAATCGAGCAAAGGCAGGTCGCCCTCCAATTGAACGGACAGTTCCGGCCGCATTTCCAGTTTCAGGTTTCGCGCGGCCTTGCCGATTGCGTTCCACCGCACTTCGGTGTCCGAGCTAAACGACTGCCCTTTGATGAACGCGATCCGCCGATGGCCGAGATGGTAAAGGTGCTCCAGCGCAAGTTCAGCTGCCCGCTGGTGGTCGAGAACGATCTGGGTGATACCTTTCGCCTGTGCCCGGCCGGAAATGGCCACCACCGGAATCGGAATATCCTGGTTCCATGGAGTATCGACGGCGATCAGTCCCTCGACTGACCTTCTCTGAAGAAGCAGCGGATACTCTTCAATCAAGTCTGCCCGGTGGCGATGACTGGCCACCAGGTAGAAGTAGCCTTCCTGAAGCAACTCGTCTTCGATTCCACCCATGACCGCCGCCGCATACCCTTCGCTCACTTCCGGCACCAGTACGCCGATCATAAAGGTGCGTTGTGTGCGCAGAGATCGGGCAACAAAATTGGGCCGATAGTTGAAATCACGGGCGGCTGCGAATACCCGGTCCTTCGTCTTCTGGGGAATGGAGTCGGCGACGGGAGAACCGTTCAAAACCAGGGAAACAGTCGCGGACGACAGGCCCAGATGCTCGGCCAGCATGCGCTGGCTTATCGGTCCGTGGACGTTTTGAAGAGACTTCGGTTGACGTTTTCCGGACCGCACGGGCGGAGTATACACCGCCGCTGTCCACCCACGTCTCGACTTCGCAAGCCAGTTAAGCCTAAAGCTTGCCTATTGACAAGTTCCCAAAATGCATATGTGATGCTGAAGCCAGTGTTACACTAAACCGGTTTAGTAGAGGATCAAATCCTTGATGTAGGCACCAGTCGCGCAGTGTTTTTGGGGAACGGCCAGCCTGTCCGCACATCCGTCAGTGGGGAGTCAGTCAATCGTGAAATCGTCGCGCAGTCTTCTGCGTTTTCTTTTGTCGGCCTGTGCCGTCCTACCACTGACCGCCGCGAAAGCCCAAACCACCGCCGCAGTCTCACCACAATACCTGGGCATCGCAGATCCAACTCTCGATGCGAAGGTCGAGACACTCCTGCGTACCATGACGCTCGACGAGAAGGTCGGGCAGCTGGTGGTGTACTCGACCGGTCAGCCCACGGGCCCCGGAACCGGACGAACCGACTATGAAGACATGATTGCGAAGGGCCAGATTGGAGCCCTGTTTAACACCACCGATGCGCGCGACGCAAATAAGTATCAGCGCATTGCGGTCGAAAAATCGCGGCTGCACATTCCGATCCTGTTTGGCCTGGATGTCATTCATGGCTTACGAACCGAGTTTCCGATCCCCTTGGGACTCGCTTCAACCTGGGATCCGGAGATTGTCGAAAAGGCGGCGCGCGTGGCCGCGCGGGAATCCTCCGCCATCGGAGTGCGCTGGGCGTTCTCTCCCATGGTCGACATCTCGCGCGACGCGCGCTGGGGGCGCATGGCGGAAAGCGCCGGAGAAGATCCCTTTCTCGGATCGGCCATGGCAGCGGCCTACGTGCGCGGTTATCAGGGATCGCGTCTCGATGCCCCCGACAGTATTGCCGCCTGTGTGAAGCACTACGTCGGTTACGGCGCGGCCGAAGGCGGACGAGACTATAACAGCACCGAGATTTCCGAACATACTCTGCGCCAGTTTTATCTTCCTCCATTTCGTGCAGCCATCGATGCCGGCAGCGCTACTCTGATGAGCGCGTTCAATTCTCTCAACGGCATTCCGACTTCGGCGAATCCATTTACGCTGAAGCAGATCCTGCGCAAGGAGTGGGGCTTCCGCGGAATTGTCGACAGTGACTGGACGTCCGTTGGAGAACTCATCGCGCACGGAATCGCCAACGACGGCGCGACCGCCGCCCGCAAAGCTCTGCTGGCCGGCGTCGACATGGACATGGTCAGCAGCCTCTACCACGATCATCTCGCGCACCTCGTGCAAAATGGCCAGGTTCCGGAATCGGAAATCGACGAATCTGTGCGTCGTGTGTTGCGAATCAAGTTCGCGCTTGGATTGTTTGACCAGCCCTACACGGACGAATCGAAAGAATCGGCCGCGATGCTTCGTCCGGAGCACATTCAGTTGGCGCGCGAAGCCGCCGAGCGCTCGTTTGTCCTCCTGAAGAATTCGACCGGACCGCGTGGCGCGCCGTTGCTTCCGCTCCGCGAGAGGATCGGCAAAGTCGCTGTCATCGGCCCACTGGCCAATGACACCACCAACATGTTGGGATCGTGGAGCGCGCAGGGAAAGCCTGAAGACGTCATTTCGCTTGACTCGGCGCTGGCCACGAAGCTCGGGAAAGAGAACGTCCTCTACGCGAAGGGAAGCGGAATCAGTGACGGCGGCGATCAGGAAATGGAAGACGGCGTCGCGACCGCGCGTAAGGCAGATCTCGTGATTCTCGCGCTCGGTGAGAATGCGTACGAGATGACCGGCGAAGGGTCCTCACGCGCGAAGCTCGGGCTGCCCGGACGACAACAGGAGCTATTGGAAAAAATCGTCGCCACAGGGAAGCCCGTGGTGTTGGTCCTCTTCAGTGGTCGCCCGCTGACCCTGCCATGGGCCTTTGAGCACGTTCCAGCTGTCGTGGCGGCGTGGTTTCCGGGAGTTCAGGCTGGTCCAGCTTTGGTCAGCACTCTGTTTGGGGAATCGAATCCGAGCGGGAGACTGGTCGTCAGTTGGCCGCGCAGCGTTGGACAGGAACCTCTGTACTACAACGCCCTGAACACGGGACGCCCTCCCGGAGCGACGGATTTGACGCGTCCTCCTGATCGCAACAGCAAATACATGTCCCGCTATATCGACGAGCAGAATAGCCCGCAGTTTCCATTTGGATACGGGCTTTCCTACACGACGTTCCGGTACGGCACAACGGAAATCACCGGCAGGGAACTGAAGGCGTCAGCACTGAGTTCCGGTTCGCGCGGCCGTCCGGAATCTGCGCTGACTGTAACTGCCTCGGTCACGAACGAAGGCAAGCGTGCCGGTGAAGAAGTAGTCCAGCTTTATATCGGACTTCGCGGTACAAGCACCGCGCAGCCCGTGCGGGCCCTTAAAGGCTTCCAACGAATCGCTCTCGCGCCGGGAGAAACAAAGAAAGTCATTTTCGCACTCACTCCCGACGCGTTTGCGATCTGGAACGATCAAAATCAATACGCCACCGAACCTGCGCACGTCACGGTGTGGGTGAGTCAGGACTCGACGCAGGGAACGCCTGCGGAGCTTGAAATTGTTCCCTGAAGCGCCGGTACGTTCACCGGCGACTCTAGGAGCGCTACCAGAGCTTTGGTATCGCTCACTAAAGTGCAATCGACTCGTCTCGCCCAAGCCGAACAACAGTTAGTGCCACAATCACTGCCGAAAAATAAGCCGGAGCGGATCCCTCCGCCCCGGCGCGAAGTTGCAAGCGATAGCTAGTTCCGTTGCGAGGCTCGGAAAGCCGGGAATGCGATACCGCTTCGTCCGACGCAGGAGTGATTGAGGTAACGCGTGGCTGGAAGCGCCGCTGACAGCCGGACTGGTCCGAGACGCAACGTCGCTCCCGTCCGCCATGCTGTAGTCACAGCCCTCGACGGCAGGATGGTTCTCGTCGCAAGGGATACTCGGCCAAAGCGAAAGTACGGATCCGCGATCGTACGGACTGGCGCCTCCTGAGCATCCTCGGCAACTTCGGCCAGCGCCGGTCAAGACGCACGTGAATCGCTCAACTCTTCCAATCTGTCTTGAATGTCTCCGAGGTGGATGCCGGTTGGGAACTACTGCGGCCCTAAACCAGGACCGTACCGCCATCTACCACCACCGTCTGCCCAGTGCTGAATCCTTCCTGCATCAAAAACAAATAGGCTTGCGCTACGTCATGAGCCTCGCCGACTCGGCCAACAGGGAGAGCCTTTCCAACGTTTTCGTCTAGACGTTCGCGCTCCGGTGCGCTCATGCTCTGCCAGAGGTTGGTCCGAACGACTCCGGGAGACACCGCATTAACCCGTATTGGTGCCAACTCGACCGCTAGGGCCCGCGTTAGTGCTTCGATGGTTCCGCAAACGCTTGCCGCGATTACCCATCCCTTTTGGGGGCGCTGGCCAGCGATTCCAGTTGTGAGCACGATAGAGCCTTCCTTGCGAATATGGGAGCTTCCGTATTTGACTGCGGCGAGTGCTGCCCAATAACGCAGCTCAAAGGCGTGTCTGGCCTGTTGGAGATCCGTACTGGCAAGGTCGTGCAAATGCAGGCTGTCTCCTGCGGTGAATACCAAATGATCGAAAGTGCCAAGCTTGGAAAAGAAGGTTACAACAGCCCGTTCGTCCGAGACGTCAACCGCTTGGCCCTGCGCTTGTCCGCCGATTGATTCAACGGCTTTCTGAACTCGTTCCGCACTACTGGAAGCGATAACAACGCTCGCTCCCTGCGATGCCGCCTGTTGGGCGACCTCCAAACCAATTCCCGACGAACCGCCAAGCACAACCACCCGCTTATCTTGCAAACCGTCTCCCTGCATTGAATTCTCCTTCGCGCATTCTTCTTGCTTACACAGTCAAAGATGGTTCCCCAGCTACATGCGGTTCATGCATAATTGTCATGGCCGCCATGCGTCTAGAGAAACTACGACAAGTCGATTTGAACCTCCTGATTACATTTGCCGCGATTGCGGAGGAGAAAAGCATTACCGCAGCAGCATCCCGCCTGTTCCTCAGTCAGCCCGCCGTGAGCCGAGCGTTGCAGCGCGCCCGGGCGATGTTTCAAGATGACCTTCTGGTGCGATCGCCGCAAGGTTTCGAACTCACGTTACGAGGCCGCAAGATTCTTCAGGAGCTGGAGGGCTTGCTGCCCAAGATGGAGAATCTGGTCACGCCGAGTCTGTTCGATCCGATGCGGGAGAAGAGCCACTTCCGCATCTCGGGCCCTGACAATGTTTGCACCGCCCTACTTCCGCGGTTGTGCCGGCAGTATGGGGACGGTTACCAAGTACAGTTTGAATTCCTTCCCTGGCAGGCCGATATTTCGGAGCTGGTGGAACGTGGGCAACTCGATCTTATTCTTCATATTGATGACGGGCTTCTGCCGGTGCACTTTCACACTGAAAGGCTCTATCGCGAGGATTGGGTTTGCGCCGTGGCGCGTGACAGCCACTTTGGAGACCGACTCTCGCTAAAGCACTACCTGGCAGCGAGCCACATTGTTGTTGCTACTTATGGCGGCGTGCAGACAATTCCAGACAAGCAGCTCGCAGCAGTCGGTGCGAAACGCAGTTCCTCTATTCGGGTACCTTACTTCGGTGTGGCTTTGCAATGCCTGCCAGGTACAGAACTTGTGCTGACCTTAACCAGTGGCATGACCTCAGCCGTCAAACGGAATCGCGACCTGCGCCTCGTAAAAGCACCTCAAGAGCTGCGTCCGTTTTATTTCTTGATGGCTTGGCATCCAAGGCTGAACAGCGATCCCCGTCATGTGTGGCTTCGCGAGGCGATGCGATCAACAACCGGCATTGCGCCTGTGAAGACGGGCTAAGCGGAAGTTATGCCTGCGGAAATACTCTCAACCGGCGTTGGCCGGTTAGCCGACCAACCGGGAACGACCCCATTCGTGGACACAAGCGCGTTTGTCGGTACGACGGAGAGCCCATAACTTCCGAATTGCTCGTCGTACGGGCGTTGCATACCTCAGCGTTGTCGGAAAACTTGGACACCGCTTTCGAGATCCGCCCGGATGATCGAAATGCCTTACTGGTCTGCAACGCAATCCGCTTCAACCTCAACTAACCATTCGCGATTGATGAAACCCTTCACCTCGACGAAGGTGGTGGCAGGCCGGATCGCGGCAAAAAACTCGCCGTGCGCACGGGCAGCGGCTTCCCATTGCGAGATATCGGTCAACATGATTCGCGTCCGCACCACAGTGTCGAGGGAAAGGCCAGCGTCCACCACAGCTTCCGCGATGATCTCAAGGCAACGTCTCGTTTGGCCATAGACGTCGCCAGGACAAGCTACGCTTCCGTCTGCCGCGAACGGCGCAGTCCCCGAAACAGCAACGATTCGTCCTACCCTGACAGCTCGTGAAAAGCCGATTCGCGGCTCGAGCGGCGATTTCGACGAAACAAGTTTACGCATAGCAACTTTGGCCTCCTACTAGCTTCTACGCCGACTGCTCTCCTGGAAGTTACAAACGACTCCGAGTCTTTCTTGCACTGTTTGAAAATGCGGTTGCCGGAGTCGATAGCATAGCCTACGGACGCTCCGGAATCGTCGGCTACTCTTTCCTAATCCGATTGTGGAAGAGTGCCCCGTCACCCTCTCACAAAGGTGGACAGGCCCCAACTTTCCCTATGGGACCTGCCCGCGGTTTGGGACGCTCACTTGGCGGCAGCCATCTGAGGCGTTTGTTCGCCAATCTTCGCGGAATAAAGGATGAATTTGAACGGATCGGTATTCTGGCTCTTCTCCATCAGCTTCAGATACACGAGCCGCTTGGCATTAGCCACCGCAGAGCTGTGATCGAACCTATCCCCGGACGATTCAAGCAATGAGGCTGCCAGCTCGTATTTGCCGTCGGCCACCAGACGTTCCACTGCCTTGACAAGCTGTCTTTCCGACAAGCCAAGGTAGTCGACCAGGAGTTCTGCGTGGTCGGCACGTGTGAGATGATCCATTCCTTGGAGGTCCGGTTGCCAATAGCCGACGTTCTGATCGTAAAGGCGGTCGATGAAATGCTCCCGTAAGATCAGATAAGGCAGATACACGTCAGGCCGGCCCTTGAGCAGGCCCGGAGGAGTCAGGTTGGCTTGGTATATCGCAGCGCGCTCATCGCCGCGGCGGATGGCTATCAGGACCTGCTCGCGCAGCCATT
>Ga0210402_10000540_pt1 | contig 42191 bp, 38 predicted proteins | sample IncBWC7MmetaG_FD_161055 | JGI IMG/M metagenome (GOLD analysis project Ga0210402, IMG submission 161055) | Forest soil microbial communities from Barre Woods Harvard Forest LTER site, Petersham, Massachusetts, United States - Inc-BW-C-7-M | ecosystem: Environmental > Terrestrial > Soil >...
GTTTTTGCGGGGCTTCGCCCCGAAGCGCCTAATATGCCGCTGTTCTTTTCCTCGCCAGCTTGTCAGGAGTTGAGGATTCCTGCGGCGCCGGGGGGATGGCTCGCTGTTATTTCCTGGCAAAACAGCAAAAACAGCGGGACGGTCCCAAAACGCGCGCGATGCGTGCAGGATGGATGCCCCGGGAGGAGGTTTACGAATGCGCAGCTTGTGGTCGGATACCAATGCCGAACGGATGGTCGAGCGCTATGCCCAACAGGGTGTTGCGCGCGACCTTGCCTTGCGCGTCTATACCTCGCGCCTCTTGGGCGGCGACCCGAAGCTGGTGCTCCATGGGGGCGGCAACACTTCGGTCAAGACTGTCGTCAAAGATCTCCTGGACGAGGAGGTCGAGGTGTTGTGCGTCAAGGGGAGCGGCTGGGACATGGCGGCGATCGAGCCTGCGGGACTCCCCGCCGTGCGGCTGGCACCGCTGCGCAAATTGCGGGCTCGCTTATCTCTGGCGGACGAGGAGATGGTGCGGGTGCAGCGCGCGAACCTGATCGATCCCGGGGCGCCCAACCCCTCGGTCGAGACGCTGCTGCACGCCTTCCTGCCGCACAAATTTGTCGACCACACGCATTCGACCGCCGTCCTGGCCATAGCCGACCAGCCTGACGCGGCCGAGCGCTGCGCCGATCTCTACGGCGAGCGGATGGCGCTCGTGCCCTACATCATGCCAGGTTTCCAGCTCGCCAAGAAGGCGGCCGAAATCTTCGAAGACGATCCCGCGGTCGACGGACTGGTGTTGTTGAAGCACGGGGTCTTCACCTTCGGCGCGACGGCGCGAGAGGCTTACGAGCGGATGATCACGGCGGTCTCGCTGGCCGAGGAAAGGCTTGCGCGCCGCCGCACGACCGTGTTTGCCGCCGCTCGTCTCCCGGCCGCGGTGGCCGGCGCGGCCGAGGTGGCGCCAATCCTGCGCGGTGCTTGCGCCATCCCCGATCCGACCGGGTCGGGCGCCTATAAGCGGTTCATCCTCGAGTTCCGCTCAGACCCGGCGGTGCTCGATTACGTCAATGGTGCCGAGCTTCACCGCTACGGCCAAGCCGGGGTGGCCACCCCCGATCACACGATCCGCACCAAGAACGACCCGCTGATCGTCCCCGCGCCCGAACCCGGCAGGCTCGATGCATTCAACAAGACGGTACGCGACGCGGTCGACCATTTCGCCGCCGAATATCACGCGTATTTCGCCCGCCACAATGCTCGGCAGGAGGTGCCCAAACGCGAGCTCGACCCGATGCCGCGGGTCATCCTGGTGCCGGGGTTGGGGCTCTTCGGTCTCGGCGGCAATGCCCGGGACGCGCGGGTCGCCGCCGACATCGCGCAATCGACGATCGCGACCGTGACCGACGCCGAGGCGGTCGGCCAGTTCGAGTCGGTCAGCGAGGCCGACCTCTTCGACATCGAATACTGGTCGCTCGAGCAGGCCAAGCTTGGCCAAGCCAGCGCGAAGCCGCTCGCCGGGCAGATCGCCGTCGTCACCGGAGGTGCGGGAACGATCGGTCTTGCCACGGCGCGAGCGATGAGCGCCGCCGGGGCGGAAGTGGCGCTGCTCGACCTCGACGCCGATGCGATTGGGGCGGCGGCAAAGAAGCTCGGCGGGCTCGGGCTGGCCTGCGATGTCACCGACCCCGCAGCGGTGCGCGCGTCATTCGACCGCATCGCCGCACACTTCGGCGGGGCCGACATCGTCGTCTCCAATGCGGGCGCAGCCTGGCAGGGCCGGATCGGCGAGGTCGAGGACACCGTGCTGCGCCGGAGCTTCGAGCTCAACTTCTTTGCCCATCAGAGCATCGCACAGAACGCCGTCCGCATCATGCTGGCGCAGGGGACCGGCGGCTGCCTCTTGTTCAACGTGTCGAAGCAGGCGGTGAACCCGGGCGCGAATTTCGGCCCCTACGGCTTGCCGAAGGCAGCGACCTTTGCCCTCGTGCGCCAATATGCGCTCGATTACGGAGCCGACGGCATACGCGCCAACGCCGTCAATGCCGACCGCATCAGGAGCGGGCTTTTGACGCCGGAGCTGATCGCCGCCCGCGCTAAAGCGCGCGGTGTCGGCGAGCGCGACTACATGGCTGGCAATCTGCTCGGTCGCGAGGTGACGGCCGACGACGTGGCCCAGGCCTTCCTGCACCAGGCGCTTGCGCTAAAGACCACCGCCGACGTCACCACCGTCGATGGCGGCAACATTGCCGCCGCACTGCGGTAGCAGGTGGCGCCGTCAGCCCCCTCGACCCGGATAGCTGACCGCCATGCCGGCGCGCACATCCTGCTGGATGCCGTATTGCGGGAAGGGATAGCGCAGCCCGTTCTTGGCGAGCGCCTCCATACCGGCGATGGCCTTGGCGAGATAATCGGGCGGCAATGCCATCAGCATCTCGTCGTCGAGCACGCCGCCGTAGCGGCGCTCGGCGAAGCACGGGATCGACAGGCTAGGCTCGCGGGTTTTGAGCGCGCGACCCCAGGAATCGGCGCAGGCGGACTCGCCGACGATGTCCAGTCGAAGCGCTTGTAACCCGACCATTGCAGGCCGTTGATGAAGTAGATCATGGCACCCGGCGTCGCATAAAAGAGCGCAATGTCGGGCGGGTCGAGCCTGCCGCCGGCGAGCGGAGCCACGGCGAGCGCGTCGTAGCGGCCGTCGGGAACACACTCCATCGCCGCTTGATGCGCGCGCGAATCCTCGGGCGTGCTGTACCACACACCCACCATGTGATCGCCCGAGCGCCATTTGTCGTCCTTGGCGAGTCCGAGCCCGACCACCGCCCGGCATTGCGCGCCGACGAGATCCTCGCTGGTGAGCCCGACGGTCCAGCCGAGACGCGCGGCCTGGGCGACGATCTGGTCGAGGGTGTGCACCGCTTTCGGCCGCCGGATCCGGGGGATCGCCTCCATCTCGGCGCGGCGCTCGAAGAGCTTCATGCCGAACGGGATCGATCGCAGCTTGAGGAGGCGTTCCAAATCGGCGACAAGCCGGCTCCAGTCGTGGCTCTTGCGGGCATCTCTCGACGAGCGTTCGGTCAGCACATTAGTCTCGGTATGATCGGTTGTCTCCCACCTGATGCCCTGCCCCCGATCCCTCGGGCCGAGCGGGCGAACGGCGGAAGGAGGAAATCTCGTGCGGTTTCTCGGTGTCCACCCCGGCCCGCTGCTGTATTCGAAGATATTCCTGCGACTTGAGCCGCTCGGCCTCGAACTTGTCGCACAGGCGGCGCGGCGCGCAGGGCACGCGGTCCGACTGATCGACCTGCAGGTCGAGGATCACACTGCCTATTTTCGAATGCTCGATGCCTGGCGCCCGGACGTCGTCGCCTTTTCCTGCAATTATCTCGCGAACGTTCCGGAGATCGTCGACCTGGCCAAGGCAACGAAGGCGCGGTCGCCGGACACCTTTATCTGCGTCGGCGGCCACAGCGCCTCGTTCACCGCCACCACCCTGATCGAGCACGGGGCGGGGGCGATCGACTGCGTGCTCAAGGGCGAAGGCGAGGCCGCGGTGCCGCTCCTCCTTGATGCCATCGAGGGAGGACGGACTATCGTCGCGGTTCCCGGTGTGGTGACTCCGGCGGGCGAAGGACCGCCACCGGTCTTTGTCGATTCGCTCGATGACCTGATGCCGGCGCGCGACCTGTTGCGCCACCGCCGCAAATATTTTCTCGGTACCCTCGATCCCTGCGCCTCGATCGAGTTCTCGCGGGGCTGTCCATGGGACTGCACTTTCTGCAGCGCCTGGACCTTTTACGGCCGCAGCTATCGCTTGGTCAGCCCGCAACGTGTCGTGGAGGACCTCCGGTCGATCCGTGAACCGGGGGTCTTCATCGTCGACGATGTCGCTTTCGTGCAGGAAAGGCACGGGATGGAGATCGCCGAGGCGATCATCCGCGCTGGCATCCGAAAGAAATATTACCTCGAGACTCGCGGCGACGTGCTGCTGCGCAACAAGGATGTATTTCGCTACTGGAGGAAGCTCGGGCTCGAATACATGTTCATCGGCCTCGAGGCGATCGACGAGGAAGGTTTGCGCAAGCACCGCAAGCGGGTCTCGCTCGGTCGCAATTTCGAGGCGCTCGAATATGCCCGCTCGCTCGGGATCATGATCGCAATCAATCTGATCGCCGATCCGGATTGGGACCACGAGCGCTTCCGTATCGTCCGCGAATGGGGTGTCGAGCTGCCCGAAGTCGTAAACATCAGCGTCAACACGCCCTATCCCGGGACCGAAAGCTGGATCGCCGAAGGCGACCGGGTCGCCAGCCGCGATTACCGGCTCTACGATATTCAGCACTCAGTGCTGCCGACCCGGCTGCCGCTCGCCGAATTCTACGGCGAGCTGGTCGCCACTCAGCGCGCTTTCTATCGCAAGCACCTCGGCTGGCGGCGGGTGATGAACACGGCGGGGGTCATCGCCGGGCAGCTAATGCACGGCCAGACCAATTTCGTCAGAAGCCTTTTCCACCTCGATCGGGTATTCCGCCCGGAGTTGCTGCTCGCCGATCACGCTTTGCCGGTGGCGTACCAAATACCCTTGCCGCGGTCTTCCACCGCTGGACCAGCAGCCCCTCGCAGCGCGATCTACGTCCACCCGCCACGGGGTCGCAAAGGGCGCGCGATCGACAGCGCAACCGAACGCTTTGTCGAGGATACCCGGATGGGGATCACGCCCTGACGGCTCGGTCGAGGCTCAATCGATGAAACGAAGGTTGAGGCCGGCCCCGCGCAGCTCGCCGAGATAGCCCTGGACGCTGCCGAATTCGGTATCGAACTCCATTCGCACCGGTGCCATCTTGTCGCCCTTGTCGCCGCCTAGGCGGGCATACCAGATCTTGCCCCGCTTATAGGTTCCCGAGGCTTGATCTGTCGGAAACCCGTCTACGTCCTCGCGCTTGACATAGCAGGCTTGCGTTGGCCCGCTGAAGTGCTGGCGCCCCTCGGGGGATAGTGTTTCCGATCCCGCGTTGGTGAAGCGGAGATTGTAGCGGCTGAGACCATCGAACACCGGAACAACAAGCGCGCAGGTACCGCGTTGCACGAGTTGCCGCTCGAGAAGGTAGAATGCCGTCAGTTGGTCGACGGTCCCGCGCATCTGATCCGCTGCCGCCGCACTTTGCAAGGCGGCCACGGGCGGGGTCTGGTCGCTCGCCACCGAGCCGTCCGCACGGTAATCGATTCGGTAATTACGATCGGTGCCGTTTCGCCGCACCTCGGCATGGTATCCGGCGGGTCGAACTCCGTCTTTGACGAGCCTTCCGTGAACCTCTGAGTGGCTCGTCAGGTCGACGAAGACGCTGGCGATACCGCGTGTGTCGAGATCGGTCGCGATCGTGTACCGGTCCCCCGACGCGGCAACCCGGGTGCGATTGGTCAACACATGGAAACCGGCGAAGCCGTAAACCTCGATCCGCAGCTCGAGGGGATCCGCTTCCTGCGCCGGCGCCGCCAGTGCGGCAAGGGCGACCAAGACTGTGGCAGCGATCCCTGCCACGACAGTAAGACGAGCCAACATCATCCCCACCGATAATCCCATAGCCGGTGTACGGGTGTCCAGGTTAGGGTTGTTCTTCTGCCATCGGGGGCAACGCTCCCGGTGGGCGCTTAGCGGCGAACGCGTAATCTCTGGAGAAAGTTTCGTCCTGGGTGGAGTCCGGCAAATGACAGAGCGGGAGCTTGCCCTCGGCCGTGTTAGTCGGCCGGCAAGGGTCCGGCTCGCTTGGCGTATACTGATGCACGATAAGGCCCGCACGATGCTGGCGATCGCCGGGGTGTTTATGGCGATCCTGCTGATCTTCGTCGAGCTCGGCTTCTTCTTCGCCGTCCCGCAGGGCGGGATGCTGTTTTACGACAACCTGGAATTCGATTTGCTGATGTCCTCAGACCATTACCAATATCAGGCGCAGCCCGGCCAATTCCCGCGCGGCCAGCTCGATCGGGCGCGGGCGGCACCGGAGGTGGCGCAGGCAACCGCGCTTTATTTTGGTTCGGCGAAATGGCGGGGCGGTGTGGACGGCAAGTGGCCCGACGTCTTTGTGATCGGTCTCGATCCTCGACGGCCGATTTTCAAAGTCGATAGCCTTAATCGTGAGCTCAGCTTGCTCGAGCGGCCAGATACGGCGCTGGTCGACAGCGCGACACGGCCGATGTTCGGTCCCCTGACCACGGGACGCGTCGTCAAGATCGGTGATCGAAGCGAGACGATCGGCGGGCGCTACGTTCTCGGTACCGGGTTCATGGGCCTCGGCGTCATCCTCGTCAGCGATCAAAACTTTGCTCGGCTCTTTCCGTACCGCAGCCTAGACCAAGTCAATCTCGGTCCGATTCAGCTGAAGCCCGGGATCGACCCTGATCGGGCTGCCGCAGAATTGCGCAAGGGGCTGGGTCCGGATACCCGGATCTTTACACGCGGCGAACTCGAGGCCCACGAGGTAGCCTACTGGACCACGCGAACCTCGGTGGGTCTGATCTTCGGATCCGGGCTGATCATCTCGTTCGTCGTTGGGATCATGGTCGTCTACCAGACATTGGCGACCCAGGTCAGCCGGCAATTGCCGCAGTTTGCGACGTTGAAGGCGATCGGCTACCGGGATCGTTCCCTCGATGGGACGGTCATCACGATATCCTTCTTGATTGTGATCGTCGCGTTTGTTCCGGCGCTCGCCGCGGCGCTTGGGCTCTATTCGGTGATCCGAGACGAGACGCTGCTCCCGGTTGCAATGACCTCGCCGCGCCTCGCGGCCGTATTCGTCGCCACTCTCGTCATGGCGTCGATCTCGGCGTTGCTCTCGCTGGGTAGCCTGCGGCGCGCCGATCCCGCCGAGTTGTTCTAAGAGGCAGGTTTGGTGGCGACCGACACATCGCTTCCCCAGCGCTTTTGGCGGCCCGCAGGCTTTGTGCCGCTTGCCTGGCGCAATCTTTTGGCGAACAAGCCGCGTCTGTTGCGCTCCAGCGGCGGCATTGGGTTCGCGGTGCTGCTGATGTTGATGCAGCTCGGCTTCGAGCGGGCCTTCTTTAACGCCTCGCTCGAAATCATTCACCGGCTCGACGGCGATATTTTTCTGCAGAGCGCGAGCAAGTACCGCTTCGCAACCCGCGATCCGTTTGCCCGCGGCGAACTCGATGCCGCCCGCGCGGTCTCGGGCGTTGCGAGCGCCTGGCCGTTCTATGCGGCTTGGTTCGAGATCTTTTGGAAGAACCCGTTCGACAACAAGAGCTTTCTAGTCCGGGTTTTCGCTTTTGACCCTGACCAGCCGGTCTTGCAGCTCCCGGAGGTCGAGGGGAGGCTTGCCGAGCTGAGCGATCCGGACACGGTTTTGGTCGATCGCCGTGCTCGACGATTCCTCGGGATGGACAAGGGTGCCGTGCAATCCGAGTTGAATGGGAGAAAGGTGCGGATTGTCGGCAGCTTTTCTCTTGGTCCGGATTTCGAGAGCGACGGGACCGTGGTGACCGGCAATCGCACATTTGCGCAGCTGTTGCCCGGCCCCGGTGGCGCTCCGCCGGGGGTCGAAGTCGGCGTCATCAGGCTGCGTCCTGGCTCCGACCCGGCGACCGTGACACGTGCGCTCCGCGCAGCGCTCTCGCCCGAGGTGGCGATTTTCACCAAGAAGCAACTGCTCGAATTGGAGCGCAAGTTTCAGGCCGACGTCTCGTCGGCGGGTCCGATTTTCGCGATGGGGACCCTGGTCGGCTTTGTCGTCGGCATGCTGATCGCCTATCAGATCATCTACACTGACCTCACCGAGCAATTACCGCAGTTTGCGACGATGAAAGCGATCGGTTACCGCACCAGTTATCTGATCCGCGTGGTGCTCGAGCAGGGCGCCTTCACCGCGCTCGCCGGATGGATTCCCGCTTGGTTCCTATCGATTCTGCTATACCGGGTCGTCGGAGAGGTGGCGCTTCTCCCCCTGCGAATGACTGCGGAACTTAGCCTAATCAGCCTGGGACTGACCCTTGGCATGTGCCTGATATCGGCGATCCTCGCGGTGCGGCGGGTCATCGCGGCGGACCCCGCGGAGGTATTCTGATGTGCGCGGCCATGGTCGCCGAGCCGGCATCGACGCTCGGTTCTGCGGGAATGGCGGCATCGCTGCCGGTAGTTCGGATCGAGGCGCTCAACCATTTCTATGGTCGCGGCGAATCGCGCAGCCAGGTGCTGTTCGATAACGGGATCGAGCTCGGCGCCGGACAGTTCGTGGTCATGACGGGGCCCTCGGGAGCGGGGAAGACCACCTTGCTAACCCTGGTCGGAGCGTTGCGCTCGGTCCAAGAGGGCAGGATCGAGGTCCTCGGTCGTGATCTCTCCAAGCTCGGCCGCAGCGAGCTGGTCGTGACCAGGCGCAACGTCGGCTTCATCTTTCAACTGCACAACCTGTTCGATGCCTTGTCGGCCTACGAGAACGTAATGATGGCGATGCAGCTTCGCCGCGGGCAGCCTGCGGAGATGCGGGAGCGCGGCACGGCGATCCTCCAACGCCTCGGGCTCGGGCATCGAATCGACCACAAGCCCCGGTCGCTGTCCGGAGGAGAGCGCCAGCGGGTGGCCATCGCGCGGGCTCTCGTCAACTCCCCCAATCTCGTCCTCGCCGACGAGCCGACCGCTGCGCTCGACCGGGATTCCGCACACAAAGTCGTCGATCTCCTCAAGGAAACCACCGTCGAGCAAGGCTCGACGGTGGTGATGGTGACCCACGATCACCGGATCATCGAAAAGGCCGATCGCCTGGTCCACATGGTGGACGGGCGCATCGCTTCCGATGTGGTCCTGCACGATCAGCTGAGGATCTGCGAATTCCTGAAGACGGTCGACGTGTTCAAGAATTTGACGCCGATCGAGCTGACGCATGTCGCCGAGAAGGTGGCGAAGCGGCAGTTTGTGGCCGGCGATGTCATCATCCGCCAGGGCGAGGCGGGCGAAGACTTCTATCTGATCTCCGACGGTACGGTCGAAGTGATGCGCGAAGGGCATGACGTGGCGAGACTGGGCGCCGGCGATTTTTTCGGTGAAGGGGCGCTGATCACGGGCGAGCCGCGCAATGCGACGGTGCTCGCCAACGATAATCTCGAGACCTATGTGCTCGGTAAAACCGAGTTCCGCGCCGCGATCGAGGCGAGCAGGAGTTTCCGCGACCAGCTCTACCGAGTGTACTTCCTGCGTCACTGACCGGTGCTGGGACATCTACAGGCCAGTGAGGCGGGTGCTCTCGTCCCACAGGCGGCGCGCCACGCGGCCGTCAAGGGCGGCGGGATCAGCACGAGCCAGCGTCTTGCCAACGACGTAGCCGCCATGGAACGGCTGCGGGTCGGATACGGTCGCTAAAAACAGCGATGTTTTCGCCCCTTCCTCGGGCCTTTTCATGAACGGCTTCATCAGTCGCCAGGCCAGCTCGGTCGGGCCGCCGCGCTGACCAATCGAGGTGGCAACAAACCCGGGGTGCAAACAGGTCGCAACCACACCCGAGCTGTCGAGCCGCATCGCCAGCTCCCGCGTGAACAGAATGTTGCAGAGCTTGGAGCGGCCGTAGGCCTTCAGCGTTCCCCAATCCTGTGGTCGAGCAAGATCGGAGAAATTCAGGCGGTGTCCGCGATGCGCCTCTGAGGCGACATTGATAATGCGCGCCGGAGCCGAAGCCTTGAGCCGATCGAGGAGAAGACAGGTCAGGAGAAATGGGGCGAGATGGTTGACCGCGAAGGTCAGCTCGAACCCGTCAAACGAAAACCGGTAGTGCCGCGACATCAGCCCGGCATTGTTGACGAGCACATCGATCCGATCGGCGACCGAAAGGATCTCGTCCGCCGCGCGGTACACTTCGGCAAGGCGAGAGAAATCGGCCACCACGATATCGATTCCATCGGGGTCGGAATGCGCGCGGACAAAACGCCGTGCCGCCTCGGTCCGGGCGCGGTCGCGACCGACCATGACGACTCGCATTCCGGCGCGGACGAGGCCGAGCACCGTGTGGAGCCCGATACCCGAACTCGCCCCGGTGACGATCGCGATCCGCGTGGTTCCGTTGGAGTTACTCGACATTAGCGGTTTGCGGCGCTTACTGTTGGCGTTAGACGCTACGATAGGTTGTAACCGTCAGAGGACCTAATATGCAGATCATTGACCGCATTGCGCAAATTCACGACGACTTGACGAGCTGGCGGCACGACATCCACGCTCATCCGGAACTCGGCTTCGAGGAGCAGCGTACCTCAGATTTGGTGGCGGCGAAGCTCGCCGAGTTTGGCTGCGAGGTCTATCGTGGTATAGGCAAGACGGGCGTCGTCGGTCGGTTGCGAGTCGGCGATTCACCGCGCGCAGTGGGCCTGCGGGCCGATATGGATGCGCTGCCGATCCATGAGGCCAACAGCTTCGACTATCGGTCGCGCCACGACGGCCGGATGCACGCCTGCGGCCACGACGGCCACACCACGATGTTGCTCGGCGCCGCCCGCTATCTCGCCGAGACGCGTGATTTCGATGGGACGGTCAATTTCATTTTCCAGCCGGCGGAAGAGGGGCTCGGCGGCGCCGACGCGATGGTCAAGGAGGGGGTGTTCGACCGTTTCCCGTGCAACGCCGTATTCGGCATGCACAATGCGCCGATGCTTGCCGTCGGCAAGTTCGCCATCCGCACGGGTCCGATGATGGCGGGTGGCGCTTTTTTTGACATCACCGTGAATGGCCGCGGCGCGCACGGGGCCCGGCCGGAAGCGGGTATCGATCCGGTGATTGTGGCGAGCCACATGGCTACGGCGCTGCAGACGATCGTGTCGCGCAACGTTCGGCCCGTCGATACGGCGGTCGTCAGCGTGACCCGGTTTCAGGCCGGTGACGCCTATAACGTAATCCCGGAGCGGGCAGTGATCGGGGGGACAGTGCGCGCCTTCGACAACGAGACCTTAGCGTTGATCGAGCGCAACATGCGGCGGATCGCGAGCGGGTTGGCCAGCGGATTCGGCGCGATCGCGGAGGTCGGTTTCCGCGTTGTGGCTTTACCGTTGATCAACGACGCGGCCGAGACGGGTTTCATTGCCGACGCCGCTGCCGAGCTTGTTGGGGCTGACAATGTCGACCGCGACACCGCCCTGATCATGGCGTCGGAAGATTTCTCCTATATGCTCAACTGCGCCCCCGGCGCCTATATCCGCATCGGCAATGGCGACGAGCCGGGCGGCTGCCAGGTGCATAACCCCGGCTACGATTTCAACGACGCGATCCTGCCACTCGGCGCCAGCCTCTTCGCCCGCTTGGCCGAGCGCAAGCTCGCCCGTACCTAGAAGCTGTCGAGGCCGTGTGCCCAGCGGCGGCAGATCTGGTGGGCGATGGCGATCGGCCCCGGCAGCGACGGCACCGTCGTCGCCGGGTCGGGGTCGCCGGCGGCGGCGCGGGCAACCATGTCGCGGATTTCGTCGCGATCGAACCACCGCGCCTCGACGAGCTCCTCGGGGTCGACGGTGATCTCCTCGCTCAGCGCCTCGGCGAGGAAGCCCATCATCAGGGTCGACGGGAATGGCCAGGGCTGGGAGGCGAGGTAGCGGACGCGCCCGCAGCGTATGTCGGATTCCTCGCGGACCTCGCGCCGGACCGCGTCCTCCAATGTCTCACCCGGTTCCATGAATCCCGCAAGGCAGGAAAACCGGGCGCCGGGACGGCGGCGGCCGCGGCCGAGCAACGCGCGCTCGCCCCGGACGGCGAGCATGATCACGACAGGATCGACGCGCGGAAAGTGATGCGCCTTGCAGCGAGGGCAATGCCGAGTCCAGCCCCCCGCCACGACCTCACTCGGTGTCCCACATTGCGCGCAAAAGCGGTGCCGCGCGTGCCAATCGACGACTGAGCGCGCCTCGGCCAGGATCGCCGCCTCGGGCCCAGCGATCAGCGGAGCCAGGGTGCGGACGTCGACGTTCTCCGTCGCCGGGTCGGGCGGCAGGTCGGCGCCCGTCGCATCGAGCGCGAAATACGCGCGTCCTTTGGCGACGCCGAGCATGACGAGGGTCGCCCCTGCCTCGATCAGCCTCCGCCACGGGCCGACCGGCTGCCAGTCGAGGGTCATTTCGCTGTTGTGGTGGATCGGCGGCTTCAAGTCGCGCAGCGGGATCAGCCTCGTGCTGGGCTCATCGAGCAGAGAGGAAATCCAGCTGGCGTCCCGCCGGCGCTCGCTGACGCGGTCAAGCGGGTTGCCGGCAAAGCAATAAATCTCTTCCATCACCGCAGCATATCCACGCAAGACGGGTTTAAGTCAAATAGGGCATTAGCGGCTAACAGAGCAACGATGCTGCTCGGAGCCTGGCTTCTCCATGCGATTCGGCTTGCCGCGGCGCTTGGAATGGCGATCATGGTAATGCAGGCGCCCGCAGTCACGCGCGAATATCAGGCGGCACTCCTCCAGCTGATGCGCAGCTCGGGTGAGGATATCGCCCAGCGCAAGGCCTCTGCGCAGCGCTTCTACGGCATCCCGATCGAGAACGAGGAGAGCATCGTCACCCGGCTGCGCGCAGTCGAGCCCTCGAATGCCGAAACCTTTGCCGTCGCACTCGCGCGCGAGAAGAGCCTGCGTGCCTCCTACGACCGGATCGAGCGCGACCCAGACCTGTGGCGCCCGATCATCGCCGCCAGGGATGTTCTCAACGACGACGCCGGCGCGCGGCGTCAGATCGCCCAAACGGTGTTCGAGAGTTTCGCGCCGCAGCTCGATTTATCGTTCGCCACAGCGATCTACGGCCTTGCGGGCTTGTTCCTGGGCTCGCTGATCGGTGAGCGGGCGACTGCCGCGTTCCTTTCCCGGCAGACCCGTGCGGCAATATGAGTTCGGTCGCGGCCGATGCCACCAGGCGGGTCAAAGATTCCGGTTGAATAAGGGTCCCTTGGCTTTTCTCGGGCTGACCGCGGTTGTCCCTTTTTTGCCTCTGCCGACCAGGCGCATTCCCGCGATCGCAGCGTTACCGATGTACGAAAGAGAAGATCCCTGGGCAGGGAAGCGCTGTCGAGCGCCGTACCAAGGTGTCACCTGGAGGTTTCGGATGACCGAACGATATCGGGCAAGTCGTCGTCTCAAGAGAGTCACTGGAATGACCCTTGTTTTCTCTGGAGTATTGTTTTGGATGCTCCTTATAGCTCTGCCTCTTGCTCCATTGCATGTCAACCTGTTGCCCTCGTTGGGCCATGCTCAAAAGCAGTCCCTTGCGGTCACAGCCGGCGGAGCATCTCTTGTAGGTGGCATCATCCTCCTTCTTGCTCCCTCTCGTCGTCGGAGGCGCGCTGTGCTGCCACGCCGCGCTATACCGGGTGCTTGAGGCTACGCTAACCGAAGGGACCGGTCCGGCCAGGCCGAGAAGCGGCCATCCTTATGTTGGTTGGTTAGTTCAAGCCGGTTTGCTGATGATGTCGCTCGAGGCGCTGAAATTGTGCGATCACGATTCCGCAGGGTGGGATCAACGCGTCGCCTTCCTGGTCCGGGTACGCGGTGGCTGTGAAGATCTCGGTAAAGCGCGAGGCGGCGGCAGCCTCCTCGGTCGGATCGAAAGACGCGGCGGCAATCAGATGGTGAATCACTTTTCCGGCTTGTTCGACGCGAGCGTTCGGGACGCCGCAGCGGTGAGCGTTGCCCAATAGGAAGGCGCCTGTTTCTGCAAGCCCAATCGGGTCGGCTGCCTTGGCGGCGACGACATTCATGAGGAGCAGAGCAGTTGCGGCGAAAAGAGTTGAACGCATGGAGGACTCCGATCTTACACGTTCCCCCTCTGAGTTGAACGACGACCGCAGTGGGTTTGTCCCGCAACAGTCCAACGGTAAATGGAGATGAGCTGCCTTTTTGCCGTGTCATTTTTTAGACATTGGCTTATCCGGCCCCGGGGTCGCCTCGACCAGGACGGCGCGGTAGCCATCGCTTATTCGGCGCTCCGCTGCACCGGCGAGCGCCCTTGGCTCGGGTGACGCAAGACAAGGTAGCCGCAGGTCGCGGAAATGACCGAGGCGAGCAATACGGCGATGCGGATATCTATGTCATAGGCCTCGGCGGGGAAGGCGAGGGTGCCGATGAAGAGGCTCATCGTGAACCCGATCCCGGTCAACAACGCCAGGCCATAGATTTGACGCCAATCGGTTCCTTCTGGCAGCGCTGCGAGCCCGATCCGAGTTGAAACCCAGATCGATCCCATGACGCCCAGTTGCTTGCCGACAAGGAGCCCCAATCCGACCCCTAGTTGGACCGGATGCAGCAAATGGCTAGCAGCGAGGCCGGCTAGCCCGACCCCGGCATTGGTGAAGGCGAAAACCGGCAGGACCGCAAAAGCGACCCAGGGGTGCAGATCCTGCTCGAGGTCGTGGGCGGGTGAGGCGCCGTGCGTTGCCCGTAGGGGAATTGCCAGACCGGTGATGACGCCCGCCAAGGTAGCATGGATGCCGGACTTCAGGACGCATACCCAAGTGAACATGCCGAGCAGGAGGTAGGCGCCCCGGCGGGTCACGCCGGACAGATTGAGAGCAAAAAGCATGATGACGCCGAGCCCGGCAAGAACCAGCGCGGCCGGGGAAAGCTCTGCGGTATAGAAGAGCGCAATGATGATGATCGCGCCGAGATCGTCGATGATCGCCAGGGCCAGCAGGAACACCTTGAGTGATGGCGGCGCGCGCGGCCCCAGCAAGGCGAGGACGCCGAGCGCGAAGGCGATATCGGTCGCGGTCGGGATCGCCCAGCCACGAAGGGCCTCCTCATCGCCCCAGTTGCAGGCAAGGTAGACGAGCGCTGGGCCGGCCATACCGCCCAAGGCCCCGACCACCGGCAGTGCGGCATTCGAAGCGTTCGACAGCTCCCCTTCCATGATCTCGCGTTTGACCTCGATCCCGACGAGCATGAAGAAGACCGCCATCAGCCCGTCGTTGATCCACAGCAGCAAGGGCTTGGCGATGGCGAGGCCGCCGACCTGAATTGCAACCGGTAATTCGAGGAGCTGCGCGTAGAGAGGTTCGAGCGGCGAATTGGCCAAGACGAGCGCGATCATGGCGGCGGCGCAGAGCACGATGCCGCCCGCCGACTCCAGCTTGAGGAACTGTTGAAGTAGCGACAGAGGCTTGCTCTGGTCCGGTCGCTGCGAAACCGGGGCGAGATTGCTTCGTCGCGCAGCTCCTCGCAATGACCAAGGGCTGTCATTGCGCGCGTAGCGAAGCGATCTCGCTGACCCGAAGCCCTTCGGATGGCTCTTCGAGCTACGCGGGAGCTGAAATCGCGCGCTGGTTGTACATGATCTTGCGCATCTGCGCCCGCTCCTCGGCCGTCAGGGTGCTCGGGTCGACCCGCAGATTGTTGCCGGTGTCCATGCCGCGCTTGACTCCCGGACGGTTGCCAACCTCCTCGAACCAGCGCTTGAAATGCTTGAACTCGTCGATGTCCTGGCCTTGGGCCTCGGCGCTGACCGTCCACGGAAAGGAGATCATATCGGCGATCGTGTACTCGTCTCCGCAGAGATAGCGACGGTCGTAGAGCCGGTTGTTCATGACGCCGTAGAGCCGGTTGGCCTCGTCGGTAAAGCGGCGGATCGCATAGGTCAGATCACCCGATTCTGGGCCGGCGCGGCGGAAGTGGCCGCACTCGCCGAGCTTAGGGCCCTGATTGGCCATCTGCCAAATGACCCATTGGGCGACCTCGTATTTCCCGCGCGTGTCCTGCGGGAAGAAGCGGCCCTCTTTCTCTGCCAGGTACATCATGATGGCACCCGACTCGAAGATGCTGATGGGGCTGCCACCGCCCTTGGGCGCATGGTCGACCAGCACTGGCATGCGGTGGTTCGGATTGATCTTCAGGAACTCGGGTTTGAACTGATCGCCGCGGCCGATGTTGCAGGGGACGAGGTTGTAGTCGAGTCCGAGCTCTTCGAGCAGAATCGTGACTTTCTTGCCGTTCGGCGTCGGCCAGAAGTGGAGATCGAGCATCCTGTTTCCTCTCGGGTTGACAGCTGTGGTCAATCGGCACGGACGATAACGCCGGATCGCCCGGCTGTCACCGAGCGGAGTTAACGATCGCTTGTAGCCTCACCCGGCTATTCGCGCCGGAATGTCACCACCAATACATCGCGATAGGCCGGGAGGTTCGGGTCGAGCGGCCTTACCGCCGTCACGCCGTGATAGACCCTGCTGTCGTCGACCAGCGCCGCGTCGAGCGGCGCGGTAAGGGTGAAGCTGCCTAGCGGCCGCTTCACCAGGTCGTAAATGGTGGTTTCGCCGCTCGCGATGTTCTCGCGGCGCACCATTAGCACAAGGACCCAGTCGACACCGTCGCGGTGCATCCCTTCCGGGGTCGGCTGGCCCTCTTCGCCGGGCCGTGCCTCGATGCGAAACTGATGCAGCTCGATATGCCATGTCGCGGGCCGGACCTCGGCGGGCGTAATCCGGTCGAACAACCTCTGGCTCGTCTGCAGGATCGCCGCCAGCGCCGGGTGATGGCCCACGGCATCGCTGATCGGCTCGAACCAGCGCTCGAGGCCGCCGTTGAGCGGGTTGTAATCCCGGCTTTGATAGTGTGGCTGATGCGGTTTGCGCGCGATTCCCGCCGAAGACGCGCGAAAGGCGGCGAAGCGGCGGCGCCGATAGCGGCCGCCATCGGCCATATAGGCGTCGACGCCGAGATCGTCCCAACTTGCGGCAAAGGCGTCCCAATCACACAACCCGGCGGTCTTCAGCAACCCACGCATTTCCGGCGCGCGCACAAAGGCGAAGCCGTCACGGCTAATCGTCTCGGCGATTGCGGCCAGCCAACCGGTCATCGGCGATTCCTCTATCCAAGCCAGTCTTATGTGGTCGCGTCGCCCGGAATTCCACCCGGAGCGGATGGGCTCCGCGAGTTTGAGGCGCTGCGGCGGGTCAGCCGAAGCCGGTTTAATTTCCGATAAATGCCATGAATCGACGCTCCTTTAACGCGCTTATTCGATTGTAAAATTCGGTATCATACACTATTAACTATGAATGGTTGTGTTAATGGTAAATTTCCCTTGATAAAGAGGTGGTGGCCATGGAGACGACAGCAGCGAGATGTCCTCGCCCCGAACCTACTATCGCAGCAGCCGCCGCAGCGAAGCTGCCAATCGCCATCCTTGCGGCGATCGTGTGGGGGATTACAGCCTCCCCGAGCCGGGCCGAATGCAATCCGGCCGGCCGGATCGATGCGCGCTGCTATTCCGACCTGCAGGACGCCACCGCGGCGGCGATGACCGCCAACGTGCCGCTATGGCTGCCGGCCGGCACCTACATCCTCGATCGGGAGCTCGTCATCGATTATGCACCGCTGGCCACCACCGGCTTTCAAATCATCTCGGACGGCGCGGTGATCGACGCGACCGCCACCGGCCGGCGTGCGTTGTCGATCCAATGCAGCGGCGGCACATCCGACAACCCGAAGGGCTGCTTCTACTTCCACATCCAGGGCACGCTATTCGTCAACGCCGACACCTGGGAATCAACCGTCCGCTTCGGACTGAACGATTTCTCGGACGCGCATAATTCGGCCAAGATCGACCATCTGATCGCGAACAACGCCGGATCGGGATATGCGATTAGGCTCAACTACATCCTAAATGCCGACATTTTTGCAGTCGCCGTGTCGGCCGGCTCGGCCGGGCTCGTGATGGAGCAGGTGCAGTTCTCGCGCATCTCGGGTGCCGCGTCAGCGACGATCGGGACCGCAATGCTGATCGAGCACGGCTACACAATGGCCAACACGATCCAGGCAATCGATCTCGAGGTCGCCCGGACTTGCCTGGCCATCACCTCCCCCGCGGCTAATCACAACACCTTCGTCTCGCCCTACTTCGTCTGCCCGACGGCGGTAGCGGCCATAAGCGGCACATCCAACTTGCTGTTCAATCCTCTGTACGGCGGTGGCACCCGGGGCCCTGCTCCCGGATCGCAAACAGGTATTGTGACCCTCCCGTGACGGCTCTTCATACGGGTCACAACACCGCTTCGGCGACAACCCGCAGCGCCTCGGCCGTGGCGCCGGTGAGCACGAGCGAGCCGATACGGTGGTCCTTGGCAAGCTCTTTCCAAGCCTCGAGGCGATCGGTCACCCGCTCCTTCGGCCCAACCAGCGAGATCTCGTCGATCAGCGCATCGGGCACGGCCGCCTCGGCCTCCCTGCGTCGGCCCGCGAGAAAATGATCCTGGATCGTGATAGCCGCCTCTTCGTAGCCGAGGCGCTTGATCAGGTCGTTGTAGTAATTCTTTGATCGGGCACCCATGCCGCCGACGTAGAGTGCCAACTGCGGTCGGATTGCGTCGCGGCAAGCGGCAAGATCATCGCCCATGCTAATGCGGACATAGGGCGCCAGATCGAAATCGGCGAGGCTCCTGCCCGCGCCGGCTTTGACCATCCCCTCCACGATCGGGCCGGTAATCGCCTCGGGGTGCTCGGGCGACATAAAGATCGGCAAGGTGCCGTCCGCCACTTCGCCCGCGGTCCTCAGCCCAGCCGGCGCGATTGCCGCGGTGTAGATCCTCAAAGCGGGATCGCCGTGGATGATGCTGCGCAACGGCTTGCCGAGCCCGGTCGCACCCGGCCCGCTATAGGGGATTTGATAATGTTCGCCGTGAAATTCGAGCGGCGCCCCGCGCTCGAGGATCAGCCGGATGATCGCGATGTATTCCCGCGTGCGTAAGAGCGGCTTGCCGAACGCCACACCGTGCCAGCCCTCGACGACTTGTGGGCCAGATGGCCCGATGCCGCAGAGAAATCGGTTGCCGGACATGCCCTGCAAGGTCATCGCTGTCATCGCCGCGCAGGTCGGGGTGCGCGCCGGCATCTGCATGATGCCGGTGCCGGCCTTGATCCTCTTGGTCTGCGCCAGCACCCAGGCAACCGGCGTCACCGCGTCGGTGCCATAGGCCTCGCCCGCCCATACCGCGTCGTAGCCGAGCCGTTCGGCCTCCCATACGAGTTCCATGTCAACGCCCGACGCTGGCGAAAACTTCAAGGTTATGGCCAATTTCATGGCTGAATGCCCTCCGCCGCACGCGCGATCCATTCCACCGCGCGCAACCAGTCCTCGAGCGCTCGCTCGGCGGGCTCGACCAGGACATGACCGACACCGGCCTCGCCATAGGCGGCGAGGCGAGTGCCGAGCGCAGCGCCGTCCTTGCCGTCCCACCCGTAGCGCAGCGAGATCGTGAAATCGGGCCCCGGCCGCTGTTCGCGCAGCCGCCGGACGATTGGGGCGGCCTCTTGCGGCGACAGCCGTGAGCCATGCCAGCCGTCGAGGCGCGCGGCGCGGGCGAATGCGGCCTCCGAGCTGCCGCCGATCCAGATCGGGATCGGCTTGATCGGCTGCGGCAGCATCCGCATGTCCTCGATGACTGCTGGGATGTGGCGCGCCGGAAAGCTGACCGGGTCTTGTGACCATACCGCGCGCATCATCGTGATGCCCTCGTCCATGCGCCGGCCGCGCTCGCGGAACGGCACACCCAATGCCGCAAACTCGGCCGCCATCCAGCCCACCCCGGCGCCGAGGATCAGCCGCCCCTCAGAGAGGTTCTGCAATGTCGCCAGCTCTTTGGCGAGCGGCAGCGGGTGGCGCATCGGCAATACCAAGACGCTGGTGCCGAGGCCGACGCGCTTCGTAAAGGCCGCCGCCCAGGTCAGGGTCAGGATCGGATCGTAAAACAGCGCCGAGGGAGGGTAGGGCGCGCCCTTCGGGATGATGATGTGCTCACTCGTCCACACATCGGCAAAGCCGAGCTCCTCGGCCTGAATGGCCGCCCGCCGAATCGCCTCCGGCCCCGCCTTGCGTCCGATCTGCGGCAGATGAATCCCGACCTGCATGCCGATACTCCGAGAGATAGAGGTCGCCCTAAGTTGCGGCGGGAAGAGGGATGGAGGCAAGCGAGCTTGTAGATCTTGCTGCAGGCCGTCGGACGGTTCATCCTGCATGCGTAAAGGAGAATGCGGCGATGACGGGAGGTCTCCCGCGTGACGGTTTGGTCGCAGTCGTAAAGCGCGATTGCCCGACCTGCGTGATGGCGGCGCCAGTGCTGGGCGATTTGGCGCGCAATGCTGGGCTCATCGTCTATACCCAGGACGATCCGTCCTTTCCCGAGACCGTGCCGGGGCGCATCGACGATACAGCGCTCGACGTGTCATATCGCCTCGAGATCGAGATCGTGCCGACCCTGATTCGGTTTGCCGAGGGGCGCGAGGTCGACCGCACCTATGGCTGGGATCGCAGCGAATGGCAGCGCCTGACCGGCATTGCCGGCCTCGGCCGCGATCTGCCGGAGTCGCGGCCCGGCTGCGGCGCCAAGAATGTCGAGCCTGGCGTGATCGAACGCTTGAAAGTGCGCTTCAACGAAACCGGGCTCAGATCGCGGCGGATCGAAATCGGCGCGGACGAGGACGAGCAGGAGGCGATGTTTGCGCGCGGCTGGTCCGACGGTCTGCCGCTGGTGCCGCCGACGGAGGAGCGCGTCCTGCGCATGCTCGACGGCACGGCGCGCGACCCGCAGGAAGTGCTGGGCCTGGTGCCGCCAGCGCTCGCTGCGGCGACAGTGGAGAAGATCGCAATCAATGCGGTGATGGCCGGGTGCAAGCCGGAGTACCTACCGGCTGTAGTGGCCGCGGTCGAGGCGGTCCTCGACGAGAGCTTCGCGATGCACGGTGTGCTGGCGACGACAATGTTCGTCGGGCCGGTGGTCATCGTCAACGGCCCGATCCGCCGGCGGATCGGCATGAACGCCAAGGGCAATGCGCTGGGCCAAGGCAACCGCGCCAATGCCGCGATCGGCCGCGCCTTGCAGCTCGTCATCCGCAACATCGGCGAGGGCCGGCCGCAAGAGGTCGATCGTGCCACCCTCGGCAACCCCGGCAAACTGACCTATTGCTTCGCCGAGGACGAAGAGGGGTCGAGCTGGGAGCCGCTGTCGGTCGAACGCGGTCTGGCGCCCGGCCAGTCCGCGGTGACGGTATTCGCCGGCTATGGGCTGCAGGGTATCGTCGACCAGAAATCGCGCGACCCCGAGAGCCTGTCGCGCAGCTTCGCCGAATCGTTGAAGACGCTGAGCAACGTCAAGCACGCCCCGGCATGCGACGCGCTGCTGGTGGTTTGTCCCGAGCACCATCGCACCTTTCGGCTCGCCGGCTGGTCGAAGGCGCGGCTCTATGAAGAGCTCTATCGGCTGTGCGAGATCCCCGGCAGCGACCTCGTCGCCGGCGCCAAGGGCATCGCCGGAGGCGGGCCCGCCTCCCTCGCCGGCAAAACCGTCAACAAATTCCGTCCGGGCGGGATTATGATCGTCCGCGCCGGCGGCGACGCCGGTATGTTCTCCGGCATCATCGGCGGCTGGTCTGTGGGCGGTCCCCGCGGCAGCCTTCCCGTAACCAAGGAGGTCAGACCATGACTGTGCTTCTCGACCCGACCTCGGAGCGAAGTCCGACGATTAGGCCGCGCCTGCCGCGGCCGGAGCGTCTCGATGGGCTCAAGATCGGCATTCTCGACATCGCCAAATCGCGCGGCGACGTGTTTCTGCATCGCCTCGGCGAGCGCCTCACCGAGCGCGGCGTCGCCGTCACCCACTATGCCAAGCCGACCAATACGCGGGTGGCGCCCCTGCCGTTGCGCCAGCAAATCGCTGCCGAAGTCGATCTCGTCATCGAAGGATTGTCCGACTGAGGGTCCTGCATTTCGTGCTGTACGCATGACATGGCGGATCTCGAAGCACGCGGCATTCCAACGGTCGGCGTCGCCACCACCGAGTTCATCGAAGGGGCGGCTGCGCAGGCCAAATCTCTCGGTATCGATCCGGCCCTGGTGTTTATTCCGCACCCGGTCCAAGACCGCACCGACGACGAGCTGAAGAACCTAGCCGACGACCACCTCGAAGCGATCGTAGCGATGCTGGTGAAGGCCGGCTGATCGGGCGCCCAGCCCTACCGGCGCGACACGAAACCGCGGCAATTATCGGAGGATGCCGTTGCTCGCATTCTTTTCGCGCATCGCGACCAGCAGGGCCGGCACATGCCCGCTGTTACGCTGGATGACCGAGACCAAGTCGGAGTGCTGGGCGCTGGCCATGCTGATGCCGTTGACGATCACGTCGGTCACCTTGTAGCCACGGTTGGTCGGGTTGAGCTGCCAATCGACCCTGATCGGCGCAGCGTCGTTGATCTCGATCCGGCTCGTTACGATGACCCTTCCCTTATCGGGCTGGCTCCCCAGCACCTTGAAGCTTTCACCGCCGAGCGCGCGAAAGGCGGTGGAATAGGCGATGACGACGTAATCCTCGTAAAGGCCGACGAACTCCTGCCGCTGCAGTGCCGTCGCCTTTAGCCAGTATAGCCCGAGAGCGGCACGGGCGCAGGCTTCCACGTCGAAATACTGACGAAACAGCTGGCGGAACCGCTCCTGCTTGACCGCCGTATCCTCATTTGGCATCGGTGCGAGGGCGCGACTTGCAAGATCGCTGACAAAGCTCGCCGGGCCATCCGTGGCGGCCAAGCTTTTCGGGGCACCTCCGACGATGCCGGACAACAGGACGAAAGCCGACAGCAGCAAAAAACGTAGGATCATTTTCAATCTCCGAAATGTCGTCGATCGTCGGCGTGGAGGCCCTGCACATATGCCGCTGTCAGAACCCTCCATCGGAGGCGTGCGAATTTTCTAAGGAGTGCAACGATCGTATTTGACCCAGTCCTCCCGACCGGAGTCTGGTCAATATTGCTCACTTTCAGGAAATTTGTGCCGGCAACAAGGAGGACGCTGCCGGCAGGGTTAATATTTGACCGTCAGTCGTGCAGAACTACGTTCAACAGCGAGCTGTGGACGCTCAAACCGCCATTGTATTCGATGAAGCCGAGCTTGCGGAATTTGTTCATGAAAAAGCTGACCCGCGATCGGGTAGTGCCGATCATCTCGGCCAAGCTTTCCTGGCTGACTTTGGGAATAACCGCCTCCGGTTTCCCTTCTTTACCAAAATTGGCCAACAGCAAGAGAAGCCGCGCCAGGCGTTTTTCGCTCGAATTGAACAGCTGATCGACGAGATCTTCTTCTATACGGATGTTGCGAGTCAGCAGGTACGAGATGAAAAGCGCAGAGAAGACCGGTTCTTTGTGGAGCACTGCGATCATGGCCGATTTTTCGAGGCGCATGACGGAGCACTCGGTGGCTGCGACTGCCGTCGCCATGCGCAGCGGCTGACCAGCAAGGCACCCCTCGCCAAAGAAATCGCCGACATCTAAAATGGCAAGGATCGCCTCCTTGCCTTGCTGGGACAAGACCTTCAGCTCGATCTTGCCCTTCTGGATGTAGAAGACTGCATCTGCCGGATCTCCCTGAGAGAAGACGATTTGCCGCCTACCCAACTCAGCCACGGTTTTTCCGGCGCCGACCTTGGCCAAAAAGACCTGGGGATCGAAAGTCGACTTCGCTTCACCTTTCATCAACCAAGCTCTCGAAACGCGACGATCGCAGCTACTTTAATGCTAATCCTGGGCCGCGGCGAGTTTGAGAAAATGGACGGGCCTGTGGCCAATTAAGGTCGAGAGTTTTCGGGGATCCGCTTTGCCGCGATTGGTGCGAGCCCCAAACAAAAACGCCCCCGAAATTCGGGGGCGTTCCGTGTCCTAGAAATCGGTTAGGCAGCCTGCTTCTGCTCGATCACCTGCGGTTCGCCGCTCCCGATCTGGATCTTGCGCGGTTTCGCGGCCTCGGGCACCTCGTGGGTCAGATCGACATGCAGCATGCCGTTGACCAGGCTCGCGCCGACGACCTTGATGTGGTCGGCGAGGCTGAAGCGCCGCTCGAAGGCGCGCCGCGCGATGCCGCGATGCAGATACCGCCCGTTCTCGTCTTCCTTTTTCGCCTTACCGGTCACCAGCAGCGCATTCTCGTGCACGGTGACATCGATCTCCTCGGGGGAGAACCCAGCCACTGCCATCGTCAGCCGGTAGGCATCCTCACCGGTCTTTTCGATGTTGTAGGGCGGGTAGGCGAGAGCGGTGTTGTCGACACGAGCCGCCGCATCGACCAGACGCGTCAGGCGATCAAAGCCGATCGTCGAACGGAACAGCGGAGAGAAATCGAAACGATCCATGACCACATCCTCCTTTGAGCAATATGGATCTCGGCACCTGCAGTCAGAGCCCGGTGCCAGCTACCAAGGCGTGCGATCCCAGGATGGCAACCGCACGAAATCCAGATAGTGATGGTCAAGCGGAGGTCAAGAGCGAGCCGTCAGTTCTTGATGCCAAACCCCTGAAACCGCTTGTTGAAGCGGGCGAGCTGGCCGCCGCTGTCGAGCAGACGATGCTGCCCGCCGGTCCACGCGGGATGCGATTTCGGATCTATATCCAGGCGCAGCGTATCGCCCGCCTTGCCGTAGGTCGAACGGGTTTGGTAGGAGCTCCCGTCGGTCATTACGACCGTGATTTCGTGATAATCCGGGTGAATGCCTTCTTTCATCGCGGCGGCCCTCTGAAGCGGCCGCGCTTATAACAAAACGCCGCCGTCCGCGCAATTCGAGTCAGTCCGCCTATGCGAGCCTGTGAAGAAATTGGCCACAGAGCACGAGCACGGCTGCATTAGGGGCTTAGCGTGCTTCCAGACGCGCCCAACGGCGCTCCTCAGCATAAGGGAAGTCGTTGATGGCATTAACGGAACTCCTCATTCTGAGGAAGCCGTGTAGCGGCTGTCTCGAAGAACGCACCGCGCCGATCCGGCAGAATGTCAATTCCTTCACTCGCTCGATACGAGGTAGTCCATCGCGGCCTGGACCCCGCCTCGGCCATGCGGCACACCGGTCAACTCCAGCGCCATTTCGACAGCGGCGATGGCGCCGAGAATCATCGGCTCGTTCAAGTCGCCGAGATGGCCGATGCGGAAGACGTGACCGCGCAACCGGTCGAGCCCACCGCCGAGCGAGACATTGAACTTGTCGAGGGCGATCTGGCGTACCTTGTCCGCGTCACAGCCCTCCGGCACTTGGACCGCGGTTATCGAATTGGATTGCGCCCGCGGATCGCTGGCAAAGATTTCCGGTCCGTCATTCTGCCGCCAGGCGTGCACCGCCCGGCGCGTCGCCTCGGCGAGCCGATGGTGGCGGGCGAAGACGTTGTCGAGACCTTCTTCCTCCAGCATGCGCAAGGCTTCCTGCAGGCCAAAGAAGAAGTGCACCGGCACGGTGCCGTTCCAGTGGGCCTGCGCGCTTGTACCGAGCAGCCGCCGCCAGTCCCAGTAGACGCGCGGCAATTTCGCTTCTGCGGCAGCGGCGATGGCGCGCGCACTGACCCCGGTGAAGGCCATGCCGGTCGGCAGCATCAAGCCTTTCTGCGAGCCGGCGACGGTGACATCGACGCCCCACTCGTCCATGCGAAAATCCATCGACGCCAGGGACGAGATCGTATCGACGAGAAACAACGCCGGATGCCTGGCGGAGTCTATCGCACGGCGCAGCTGGTCGATGTCGTTGACGACCCCGGTGGAGGTCTCGTTGTGCACCACCAGCACCGCCTTGATCGCGTGCTCGCGATCTTCGCGCAACCGGCTCTCGAGCCTCGCCGGATCGGCGGCGGTCCGCCAATCGTTGGCCAGGGTCTCGACCTCGAGCCCGAAGGCTTCGCCACGCATGCCCCAATTGAGCGAGAAATAGCCGCTCTCGACGACCAGCACCTTGTCGCCCGGCGAAAACAGATTAACCAACGCGGCCTCCCACGCCCCGTGCCCAGAGGCGGCATAGGAAAGGACCGTCTGATCGGTCTTGAACACCCGCTTGAGACCGGCGACGCACTCCTCGGCGATGGCGCGGAACTGGGCGCCGTTGAAGTCGATGGCACCACGATCCATCGCTCGCAATACCCGGTCCGGGATGTTGGTCGGACCGGGATTGATGAAGAAATGGTACCCTCGACTAACCGCCATACCCGCTCTCCGGCTTCATCCCATCGTATTCCAGCCCGCGTCCGACATGCGTCCGTCCCGCTGCGCGCTCCTGAAACGCGAGAAGGCAGGACGTCGTCCTGCCTTCTTCTTGCGTCAGCGATACTCCCTAAACTTGGGCCGGTGCGCTTGCTCGCGCGATTTTCTGCGATCGCGATCTTACGCGACCGCGCGACGACGGTCACGTCATTTTTAACCATTGGAGGCTCGATGGACAGGCTGCGGCGTCTTGCCTAGAGTGCGCCGCCCGATTCTGCGGTGAGGTTTGATGCGGCTCTCCGAATACTTTCTGCCGCTGCTGCGCGAGAACCCGAGCGAGGCGCAGATCGTCTCGCATCGGCTGATGCTGCGCGCCGGGATGATCCGGCAGTCGAGTGCGGGCATATATTGCTGGCTGCCGCTCGGCCTGCGGGTGCTCAAGAAGATCGAAGCGATCGTCCGTGAAGAACAGGACCGCGCCGGTGCTCAGGAGATCCTGATGCCGACGATCCAGCCGGCCGAGCTGTGGCGCGAGAGCGGCCGCTATGAGGACTACGGCAAGGAGATGCTGCGCATCCGCGACCGTCATGACCGCGAGATGCTGTACGGGCCGACCAACGAGGAGCAGGTGACCGAGATCGTCCGCGCCTCGATCAAGAGCTATCGCGACCTGCCAAAGCTGCTCTACCACATCCAATGGAAGTTTCGCGACGAGGTCCGACCGCGCTTTGGGGTGATGCGGGGGCGCGAGTTTCTGATGAAGGACGCCTACAGCTTCGATCTGGATTTCGCTGGAGCCCGGCATTCCTACAACAAGATGTTTGTCGCTTACCTGCGCACCTTCGCCCGCATGGGGCTGAAGGCGATCCCGATGCGGGCCGATACCGGACCGATCGGCGGCGACCTCAGCCACGAATTCATCATTCTTGCCGACATCGGCGAGAGCGGGGTCCATGTCCACACCGATTTTCTCGACACCGACTGGCAGGAGTTCGACGATGTTGGCTGGGATGCCTCCGCCCTACAGCAGGTCGTCGATCACTACACCAGCATCTACGCGGCGACGGACGAGGTTCATGACCCGCAGGCTGCCGTGCAGTACGGCGACAAAATCGTCAGCAGGCGGGGTATCGAGGTCGGCCAGATATTCTATTTCGGTGACAAATATTCGCGGCCGATGGGTGCGCTCGTGACCCGGCCCGACGGCGAGGCGGTGGCGCTCGAAATGGGGTCCTACGGCATCGGCGTGTCGCGCCTCGTCGGCGCGCTGATCGAAGCCAACCACGACGATGCCGGGATCATCTGGCCGGAGAGCGTCGCCCCTTTCCGCGTCGGCCTGATCAATCTGCGTGCGGGGGACCCTCGCTGCCGCACCGCCGCCGAGGATTTCTACACGAAGCTGCGCGGTGGCGGGATCGAGGTGCTGTACGACGACCGCGACGAGTCGCCCGGCGCCAAATTCGCGGCAATGGACCTGATCGGCCTGCCCGACCAGCTCGTCATCGGTCCGCGCGGGCTCTCTGCCGGAACCGTCGAGTTCAAGAACCGGCGATCGGGCGAGCGGCAGGATGTGCCGATCGAGAGCGCGCTGGACCTCCTGATTGCCCCTCAACCCGGCCCTCTCCCCGCAAGCGGGGCGAGGGAGCAGCATAGCCCCTCGCCCCGCATCCGCGGGGAGAGGGAGGGGCCCGCGTAGCGGGAGGGTGAGGGCCGGTACGCGACAGATCGGGGTGGGCTTCAACGCATTCGAGCGCATGGTGGCGTTCCGCTATTTGCGGGCGCGGCGGCAGGAGGGGTTCGTCTCGGTCATCGCGATCTTCTCGCTGCTCGGGATCGCCCTCGGGGTCGCCACCTTGATCATCGTCATGTCGGTGATGAACGGCTTTCGCGCCGACCTGCTCGGCCGCATCCTCGGTCTCAACGGCCACCTCGGCGTCTATTCCCTGAGCGGCCCGCTCGGCGACTTCGATGCGGCGGCGCAAAAGGTCGCCGACGTCCCTGGCATCATCGAGGTCACGCCGCTGATCGAGGGACAAGTCATGGCGACCTCCGAGGCCGGCGCCGCGGGCGCGCTGGTGCGCGGCATCCGGCCGGACGATTTGCGCCGGCGTCCGTTGCTCGCCGATCATATCGTCCAGGGCTCGCTCGCCGATTTCGACGATGACGGTGTCGCCGTCGGCGATCGACTGGCGCGGCGGCTCGGGGTCGCCGTCGGCAGCGCGATCTCGGTGATCTCACCGCAAGGAACCGCCACCGCCTTTGGCACGATGCCGCGGATCAAGACCTACCACGTCGCGGCACTCTTCAATGTCGGCATGTACGAGTACGACAACAGCTTCATCTTTGTCCCGCTCGACGCAGCACAGCTGTTCTTTCGCCTGCCCGATGCGGTCACCAACCTCGAAGTCTTCCTCGCCGATCCCGACCGGGTGCGCGAGGAGCGGCGGCTCATCGCTGCGGCCCTAGGTGGCCAAGTCCGTATCGTCGATTGGCAGCAGGCGAATTCGAGCCTGTTCAACGCCGTCGAGATCGAGCGCAACGTCATGTTCCTGATCTTGACCCTGATCATCGTCGTCGCCGCGTTCAACATCATCTCCAGCATGATCATGATGGTGAAAGACAAGGGCCGGGATATCGCGATCCTGCGCACCATGGGCGCCTCGCGCGCGGCGATCCTGCGGATCTTCATGCTGAGCGGCGCCAGTATCGGCATCCTCGGCACGATCGCCGGGCTGCTTCTCGGCGTTGTATTTACGCTGAACATCGAGGCGATTCGGCAAGGGCTGCAGAAGGTTATCGGCACCGACCTCTTCGCGGCCGAAATCTACTTCTTCACCCGCATCCCGGCCCGCATGGAACCGAGCGAGGTCGCGGCCGTCGTCGCCATGGCGCTGGCGCTCTCGTTTCTCGCCACACTCTACCCGTCCTGGCGTGCGGCACGGCTCGATCCCGTCGAGGCGCTGCGCTACGAATGAGCTCGCCGACGCCGCTGGCACCAGCGCTCGAGCTGCGCGGGATCCGGCGCATCTTCAAGCAAGCCGGAACCGAGCTCGTGGTGTTGAACGGGGTCGATTTGGTCCTGCGGCCCGGCGAGGTCGTGGCGCTGGTAGGGCCCTCGGGTGCCGGCAAGTCGACACTGCTGCACATCGCCGGCCTTTTGGAGCGCCCCGACGGCGGCGCGGTAGTGATCGGCGGTGAAGATTGCGGGAGTCTCAACGACGAGCGGCGGACCATGCTGCGGCGCTCCGAGATCGGCTTTGTTTACCAATTCCATCATCTGCTGCCGGAGTTTTCGGCGCTGGAAAACGTCATGCTGCCGCAGATGATCGCCACCGCACCGCGGCGGCAGGCCCGGGAAAAGGCGGCGGCGCTGCTCGAGCGGGTCGGGCTCGCGGCGCGCGTGGGGCACCGGCCGGCCCGGCTCTCCGGCGGCGAGCAGCAGCGCGTCGCGATCGCGCGGGCGCTCGCCAACGACCCCCGGATCCTGCTCGGCGACGAGCCGACCGGCAACCTCGACCACGCCACCGGCGACAGCGTCCTCGGCACCCTCCTCGATCTCGTCCGCCACACCGGGCTCGCCGCACTGATCGCCACCCACAACCTCGATCTCGCCCGCCGCCTCGACCGCATCGTCGCCCTCGAGGACGGACGCTTGAAACCCGTCGATTAGGGAGGTTTTCGACTGGGTCGACGCGCTCGGTACGCATCACCCCCACCCCGACCCGCCCCCATCGAGGGGGCAGGAGTACGCTTTCAGGCCCTCCCCCTTGATGGTAGGGCTGTCCGGGGAAGGTTGAAGGGCAGAGCGTACGAGCGTTTGCCGCGAATTCTTGTTCCAATAGCCCCTTGCCCGGGCTCGTCCCGGGCATCCACGTCTTGAGCCGGCCACGATATCCGCGCGGAAGACGTGGATGGCCGGACCAAGTCGGACCAAGTCCGGCTACGGGGATCCTCTTTGGTTGCGCGGCCTTGCAACCGGCTCCGATTTCCCGGACAGCCCTGCCTTGATGGCGAGGGTTTGGGAGGGGGTGAGCGTGGTGCAATTCGATCGGAAACCGCTCTAGTGTCTTTGCTGTCGGCCCTTTGGTGGTGCGTCGGCCACAAGGCGGTATAATTTGTCGCGTGGCGGAGGATGCCTGGGCAAAGCGACCGGGACGGGGAGGGGAGCGCGATGGCCGAGAACGTGACGGTTGCTGACGCGATCAAGCAGCTTCGCGCGCAGCTCGAGGATGCGCAACGCGAGGGCGTCGGCAAGGATCTCCGCTTTGTCGCGAAGAGTGTGGAAGTGGAGCTCGGCATTGTGTTCAAGACCGAGGTCGAGGGCGGCGTCGGCGTGAAGGCCTGGTTCCTCGACATCTCGGGCAAGGCGAAGGCCGGCGACGAGACCACGCACAAGGTCAAGCTGGTGCTGGAGCCGGTCGGCCGCGACGGGAAGCCAACCTTGGTGAGCGACGCGGAGCACGAGAAGGAGTGATGCAGGTGCGGCTCGCGCGCCGCGGGTGAGGCCTAGATGCCGTACGACCTTACCCGGCTTCAGTCGGACATCGCGCAGCTCAAGCATGACGACGCCGGGTTCGGCACCGGACGGCTGGTGGCGGAGAACCTGATCCTGACCGCGGCGCATACGCTGTGGAACAAGGAGAAGGGCACCGGCCCCGAGTTAGCCGGATGGCAGGTGCGGCTAACGAGAGACCGCCGCGCAGACGGATGGCGCTTCCGCCGCGGCAACCGTGTGATCTGGCATGACCATGCACGCGATCTTGCGCTGATCCTGCTTGTCGACCCGGAGGGAGGTCCCCTGCGCCCGGAGCTCCGCCTGCGCGTCGCGACCGTGTCGGGGAGCAATGTCCATGCCGTGGAGGCGCGCGGCTACCCCCGCGCGTCAAAGCAGGCTGAAGGGCCGCGCGATCTTACGCCCGCGCTCGGGCGCTTGACGGCCGCCGACCGGGACCGGCCGCTGCGCTTCGGCGTCGATAGCAGCGACCTGCCCAACAATCCCCACGCCGGTTGGCCGGGCATGTCGGGTAGCGCAGTCCTGCTGCAGGACTGGCCTGATCAGGACGAGATCTGGGTCTACGGTGTCGTTCAGGCCGTGCCTGCCAACTTCGACGGGCAGCTGAGCGTCGCGCGGTTCGCCGACGCCTGGCAGGACGCGATATTTCGCCGCCTGCTCGTGGCAGCCGGTGCACCCGACAAGGATGCAGAGGACCCGACCGTCGGGGCGCAGACCGTCTCTCAGCAACTCGGCGAGCTCAAGGCATTGTTCCAGCGAGAGATCGCGACGACGACGGCAGAATATCGCGTACCACGCGAAGTCGTGGACCGGTTGCTCGTCACCGTCGGCTTGGCCGGCATCGAGCCGGCGGCGATCCCCGGCGCTTTCAATGAGCTGGTCCGCCGTTTTGCCGCGATGCGGGACGCATTGCAGCAACAGCGGAATGACGATCCCGAGATCGCGACCCTCAAGCAGCAGGCGAGTGACGCACTGGCGGCCGCTGATCTGGATACGGCCGAGCGTCTGCTGTCCGCGATCCGTGCGCGGCAACGCACGCTGTCGGAGCGGCGGCGCCGCGCCGCGGACGAAGCGCATGCCGACTTGGTGGCCGCGCTGGAAGACGAAGCGGCCACCTGCGCCCGCCAGGCCGATGCCGCATTGCTGCGCCTGGGTGTGCAGAAGCGCTAGGGTTTTATCGGGACGGGATCGCGGTGCTGGCTGACGCCTCGACGGAGATCCGTTGGCGCTACGCATTGGCCGCTGCGGATGCGCTGGGGGAAATCGGCGATCGTGCCGGGCGCAACGACGCGCTCCTCGGGTGTCTCGGCCTGCACGAGCTCGCCCTGCGCGCCGCAGACCGCGATCGGGTGCCGCTCGACTGGGCGAAGATCCAGAACAACCTAGGCGTCGCGCTCTGGACGCTGGGCGCGCGGGAGAGCGGGACGGCGCGCCTGGAGGAGGCGGTCGCGGCCTACCGCGCGGCGCTCGAGGAAGGGACGCGCGATCGGGTGCCGCTCGACTGGGCGATGACCCAGAACAACCTCGGCAGTGCGCTCTGGACGCTGGGCGCGCGGGAGAGCGGGACGGCGCGCCTGGAGGAGGCGGTCGCCGCCTACCGCGCGGCGCTCGAAGAATGGACGCGCGATCGAGTGCCGCTGCAATGGGCGACGACCCAGAACAACCTGGGCAACGCGCTCGCGACGCTCGGCGAGCGGGAGAGCGGGACGGCGCGTCTGGAGGAGGCGGTCGCCGCCTACCGCGCGGCGCTCGAAGAAAGGACGCGCGATCGGGTGCCGCTCGGCTGGGCCATGACCCAGAACAACCTCGGCAGTGCGCTCTGGACGCTGGGCGCGCGGGGGAGCGGGACGGCGCGTCTGGAGGAGGCGGTCGCCGCCTACCGCGCGGCACTCGGAGAATTAACCCGCCGTCGAGTGCCGTTGCAATGGGCGACGACCCAGAACAATCTGGGCGTCGCGCTCCAGAGGCTCGGGCAGCGGGAGAGCGGGACGACGCGTCTGGAGGAGGCGGTCGCGGCCTACCGCGCGGCGCTCGAAGAAAGGACGCGCGATCGGGTGCCGCTCGACTGGGCGATGACCCAGAACAACCTGGGCGCCGCGCTCCAGACGCTCGGGGCTCGGGAGAGCGGGACGGCGCGTCTGGAGGAGGCGGTCGCCGCCTACCGCGCGGCGCTCGAAGAATGGACGCGCGATCGAGTGCCGCTGCAATGGGCGACGACCCAGAACAACCTGGGCGCCGCGCTCCATACGCTCGGGGCTCGGGAGAGCGGGACGGCGCGTCTGGAGGAGGCGGTCGCCGCCTACCGCGCGGCGCTTGAGGAAAGGACGCGCGATCGGGTGCCGCTCGACTGGGCGATGACTCAGATGAACCTCGGCAACGCGCTCGCGACGCTCGGGGAGCGGGAGAGCGGGAGAGCGCGTCTGGAGGAGGCGGTCGTCGCCTACCGCGCGGCACTCGGAGAATTAACCCGCCGTCGAGTGCCGTTGCAATGGGCGACGACCCAGAACAATCTGGGCGTCGCGCTCCAGACGCTCGGGGCTCGGGAGAGCGGGACGGCGTGTCTGGAGGAGGCGGTCGCCGCCTACCGCGCGGCGCTTGAGGAAAGGACGTGCGATCGGGTGCCGCTCGACTATGCGATGACTCAGATGAACCTCGGCAACGCGCTCGCGACGCTCGGCGAGCGGGAGAGCGGGACAGGGCGTCTGGAGGAGGCGGCAGCGGCGTGGAATGCCTGTCTGACGGTCGCCGCATCGGCGTGGCCACCCGAATGGATACAGGATCTGCGCTCGCGCATCGATAAAGCCCTGGCGGAAATCGGACGGCGATCGGCCATATAATTCGTCACGGAACGACCGCTATGTCGCGATCGCTCGGACGCTCGCCAACGACCCAAAGAGATCCCGCTCGGGGACGAGCCGACCGGTAATCTCGATTACGCGACCGGCGAGGTGTCCTGAACCCTCCTCCGTCAGGCGAATGCATTGCTGATTGACAAATTGTGATTTATATGCTCTTTAAGCAATAATGTCAATACGACTTTCGGTTGACTTCGCGCTAGCGCACAACCTCGAACAACTGCACTCAGGGAGACTTTTGTGAAGGAGACCATGCTGCCGAATTCCCCTGCCATTCCGCTGCCAATTCCCCTGCCGGCAACCCCGGTTAAACCTTGTCAACTCATTGATATACATGAAATTAATGACATCGATAGCGCACTTTTCGGGTGCCGAAGGCGTTTCTCCCTGCTGTCAGGGACAATGCCGCTCGAGCCGGCGATTCGACCTGCGGGCAATCCGAATGGAGCCTGAGCGAGCCCGTTTGAGCCGAGAAAGCCGGGTGTGTCGTGACCACGGCTGAAATCTCCGGCAGCCCATGCAATGTTGTGGGCATGCCGCTCGCCGATTTCATTCATCTCCGGGTCCACACCGCTTATTCGCTGTCGGCCGGGGCGATCCGGGTCAAGGAGCTAGTCGATCTGTGCAAGGCCGAGCGCATGCCGGCGGTGGCGGTCACCGATTCCGGCAATCTGTTCGGCGCGCTCGAAGTCGCAACGACCTGCGCTGCAGCAGGTATCCAGCCGATCATCGGCTGCGAGATCGCCCTGGTGAGCAACAGAGCCCAGGAGGGGAGCCGGCCGGGTCAAGGTGGGGGCGAACCGGACCGGATCGTGCTTTTGGCGCAGAGCGAGACGGGCTATCGCAACCTGCTCGATCTCGTCAGCCGATCCTATCTCGCCGGCGAGCTGCCGACCGAACCGGCGCTCACCGCTGCGGATTTAGCTGGAGCGAGCGAGGGGCTCCTCTGCCTGACCGGCGGGCCGCGGGGTCCGGTCGGGCGGCTGCTCGCGGAGGGCCAGGCCGAAGCTGCCGAGGCCGCCCTCATCCAGCTTTCCGGCGTGTTTCCCAATCGGCTCTACGTCGAGCTGATGCGCCATGAAACGCCGGAAGAAGCGCGGACCGAGCCGGGCCTCGTCGAGCTGGCTTATCGTCACGATCTCCCGCTCGTCGCGACCAACGACGCCTATTTTCCCGATCGTGATTTCTACGAGGCGCATGACGCGCTGCTCTGCATCGCCGAGACGACCGTTGTCGCCGACCAGGAACGCCGCCGCCTGACCTCGCATCATTGCTTTCGCTCGGCAGCGGAGATGCGGGCGCTCTTTGCCGATCTGCCGGAGGCCTGCGACAATACCTTGGTCATCGCCCGCCGCTGTGCCTTCATCCCGCAGCCGCGTCAGCCGATCCTGCCGGCCTTTCCGGCGGCCGACGAGGTCGACGAGGAAACCGCGCTGCGCCGCGCGGCGCGGGCCGGCCTCGAGCAAAGGCTCGCCCGCGCCGGAATTGATGCCGCCGCCGCAAGCCCTCACCGCGAGCGCCTCGAATTCGAGCTCGGCACGATCATCGGGATGGGCTTTGCCGGCTATTTCCTGATCGTCTCTGACATCATCCAATGGGCGAAGCGTCAGGGCATCCCGGTGGGCCCGGGGCGCGGGTCGGGGGCCGGTTCGGTCGTCGCCTGGGCCCTGACGATCACCGATCTCGACCCGCTGCGCTTCGGGCTGCTGTTTGAGCGGTTTCTGAATCCGGAGCGGGTCTCGATGCCGGATTTCGACATCGATTTCTGCCAGGACCGGCGCGACGAGGTGATCCGCTACGTCCAAGAAAAATACGGGCGCGATCGGGTTGCCCAGATTATCACCTTCGGCAAATTACAGGCCCGCGCGGTGCTGCGCGATGTCGGCCGGGTTTTGGGCGTGCCGTACGGGCAGGTCGACCGGCTGTGCAAGCTGGTGCCGAATAATCCGGCGCACCCTGTCACGCTCGAAGAGGCGATCGCCGGCGAACCGGCCTTGCAGCAACAGCGCGACACCGACGAGACCGTGGCCCGGTTGATGACGATCGCGTTGAAGCTCGAAGGCCTCTACCGGCATGCCTCGACCCACGCCGCCGGTGTCGTCATCGGCGACCGCCCGCTCACCGAGCTCGTCCCGCTCTACCGCGACCCGCGCTCCGATATCCCGGTCACCCAATTCAACATGAAATGGGTCGAGCTCGCCGGCCTTGTGAAGTTCGACTTTCTCGGCCTCAAGACCCTGACCGTGCTGGCCCGCACACGCGATCTGCTCGCCGCCCGCGGCATCACGCTCGACTTGGAGAACCTGCCGCTCGACGACCGCGGCGCCTACGAGCTGTTGGCGCGCGGCGAGACGGTGGGCGTGTTCCAGCTCGAAGGTGCGGGCGTGCGGGACATGCTCAAGAAGCTCCGGCCCGACTGCTTCGAGGACATCATCGCCGTTGTCTCGCTCTACCGCCCCGGGCCGATGGAGAACATTCCGCGCTATATCGCGGTCAAGCACGGCGAGGAGGTCGCCGACTATCCGCACCCGGCGATCGAGGGGATCCTCAGAGAGACCCACGGGATCATGATCTACCAGGAGCAGGTCATGCAGATCGCCCAGGTGCTGGCGGGCTACAGCCTCGGCAGCGCCGATCTGTTGCGCCGGGCGATGGGCAAGAAGATCCCTGCCGAGATGGAGGCACAACGCCAGCTGTTTATCGAAGGTGCGGCCGGGCGCGGTGTCGATGCTCGGCTGGCCGACCAGATTTTTGACCAGATGGCGAAGTTCGCCGGCTACGGCTTCAACAAGTCGCATGCCGCCGCCTACGCCCTCGTCGCCTATCAGACCGCCTATGTGAAGGCCAACTACCCGGTCGAGTTCCTCGCCGCGCTGATGACGCTCGACCTCGGCAACACCGACAAGCTCAACGTCTTCCGGCTCGAGCTCGCCCGGCTCGGGATCCACCTTCTGCCGCCCGACATCAACAGCTCGGAGGTGACGTTCGCCGTCGAACTCGATCCGAAGACGGGGAAGCCCGCGATCCGCTACGCGCTCGCCGCGGTCAAGGGGGTCGGCGGGCAGGCGATGGGCGATCTCGTCGCCGAGCGCGCCCGCGGCGGCCGCTTCAAGGATCTCGCCGATCTCTCGCGCCGCCTCGATGCCAGGAGCTTCAACCGCCGGCAATTCGAGAGCCTCGCCAAGGCCGGCGCGTTCGACAGCCTCAACCCAAACCGAGCGCAGAGCTTCGCCGCGGCCGAGCAGCTGTTGCGCCAGGCGAGCCTCGCCGCCGAAGAGCGCGACAGCCGTCAGGAGAGCCTCTTCGGCAAGCTCGATCCGAGCTTCGCGCCACGCCCGGCCCTGCCGCTGGTGCCCGACTGGCCTTCGGTCGAACGGCTGCAGCACGAATTCGGGGCGATTGGCTTTTACCTATCGGGCCACCCGCTCGAACCGTACGGCAAGAGCCTCGAGCGCGCGGGAGTCATCCGCTTTGCGGAACTCCCGGCGGGATTGGCGGCGAACGAGGGGGCGCGCTTCAAGCTTGCCGGCATCGTCGTCGACCGCAAGGAACGCACCTCCGCCCGCGGCAATCGCTTCGCCTTTGTCCAGATGTCGGATCCGAGCGGAATGTTCGAGGTGACCTTGTTCTCGGAGATGCTGAGCGAGGTGAGGGGACTGCTCGATCCCGGTCAGCTGCTGGTCGTCACGGTCGATGTGCGCAGCGAGGAGGAGAGCCTGCGCCTGACCGCGCAGAAGATCGAGCCGCTCGACGCAGTTGTCGCTCAGGCCGCCGCCGGCCTCCGGGTCTTTGTCGGCGAGGCCCGCGCGCTCTCCAGCCTCAAGAGCGTAATCACTCGCGAGGCGGGCGGACGCGGCCGCGTCACGGTCGTCCTCGATCTGCCGTCGCGCGAAGTCGAAATCGCGATCCCCGGCGGCTTCAAGGTCGACCCCCGAACCTGCGCCGCCGTCAAGTCGCTGCCCGGGATCATCGACGTCCACGAGATTTGACCGGACTGGGTCCAACGTCGTTGAGATTGCCTCGTCGCCTGCGGCTCCTCGCAATGACCGGGTGAGGAGGGGCTGTCATCGCGAGCGCAGCGAAGCAATCTCGACCCGCAGCTCCAGCGGTGTCGAGGTCCGAGGGAGAGGAAACCGATAACCGCTGGCTGGCGGGCCAGCAGTCTGAGCCGCGGAAAGGGCTTTGGTGCAGCGAAACCGCTGCTAGGCGTTGATCGAGGCGAGCTCCTCGATGCGCAGGCCGGCGCGAACGCGGGCAACCAGCTCGTCGGGCTGGTAGACGACTCCGACCGGGTTCTTGTCCGTGGTCGAGCGCCCACGCATATAGGCTTGGCCTTCCGCCGCGGTCGCGAAATTGTCGACCAGGAGTTCGACCTGATTGTTGTCGGGATCGTGGTAATACATTGAGGTCGTCACACCGTGATTGACGCAGCGATGCGGATTGACGCCGATCTCCTTGAGCCGCAGGTAGTTCTCGGTCAACTCATCTATGTTGGCAAAGGTGAACGCGACGTGATTTAGGCCCGCTGCGTCCGGCTGGCGTTCGACCAGCGGCCCGGGGTCGAGAAAGGCGACCCGGTGGTGCTCGTCGTCATAACTGATGAACGAGATGCGCTCGGCTTCGTAAAGCACCTCGGCTCCGAGCACGGTGCAGTACCAATCGATCATCTCGCGCCGGCGATTGGTCTGCAGCACGATATGTGATAGCTTTTTTGGTGAGGTCATGGTCTGCTCCTTGTGCGCATAGATCCTTAGGGCGATCGGTGCATGCGAGGACTGGACGAGTCAAGCACCATAGCGCGCAAAACTATTGCTTGAATGATATCACATGATGTCAGGCGGGAATGGTCAGCGCAATCAGCTTCTCGGCCGCGCGGTCGGTACGGTCGAGCCGGCGGCAGGTGTCGATCAGCTCAGCGAATTGCGTCTCGCCGATGGCGAGGCCGGGGGTGATCGGGCGAATGCGGCGGGCTTCCTCCTCGAAATCCCAGATGAATTCGCGGCCGGTGCCTTCCCGGGTGAAGCTCCGGCCGTCCTTCGTGAAGACGGTGATCCGCGGGCCGAACAAGGTGCGGTTTACCGTTGGGATCAGGGTGACGCGATGCATCAAGTCCAGCACCCGAGGCGGGTCAGTTTCGCCGGGGCCGGGCTGCCCGCCCCGTAGCAGCGGGTAGCCGCGTTCGACGGCACCCCAGGCGGTGAAATACTGCGTGCTGCCGACCTGCGGCGGGCTGTCGATGCCGCGGCTGGGGAAGGCCGGGCTCGGATACTCGGTCTCCAACCAGTTGACGAGCGCCTCGATCCGGTCGATGTCGTCCGGGGCGATGTTGTGCTTCTCGCAGAGCCGCGCCGTCACATCGACATGGGCGATGTTGTAGCCGGCGGTCGAGTAGATGCGGTAGAGGGTCTCGAGGAAGACCCAGCCGCGGCCGAGACCTTGGGTGATCTTGTCGAGGTCCGTCCGGTTGTCGCCGGTGAAGCTGTAGCGCAACTCGCCACGGTTGCTGCCGGCATAAGCGTGGTAGAAGCCCGCCTCTCCTTCAAGCGTCGTTTCTCCGCCCGGGGTGCCGTGCCGTGCCAGGGCGACGGCGAGGAGGGCATTGCGGACCGCACCCCCCTCGCGCAGCGAGCGCCCGCCGCTGCGCGCCCCCTCGAGATTGCCGGCGGCAAGGTTGACGCATTGGGCGATGGCGCTGTGGATCTGGTTCTCGTCCAGCCGCTGGAGTTTGGCGGCGGCAACCGCGGCGCCAAAGATCCCAAACACCGGCCCGGCGTGGAAGCCACGCGACATGACGGTCGGGATAAACTCTGCGGCCATGCGCTCCATGACCTCGTAGCCGGCGGCGACCGCGACGAGGAAGTCCTTGCCGGAGGCGCCGGTGGTTTCCGCCGCCACCAGAGCCGCCGGCAGGATTGCGATGCTGGGGTGGGTCAGCATGCGGAAGGTGTCCCACTTGCCGCCGGCGAAAATCATTTCCGCATTGACGAAGGCCGCACCCCCCTTGGTCAGCTTGCTGCCATTGCACAGTAGGGTCGCGACCCCGCCGCCGCCGGCCTCCTCTTCCTGCATCAGCGCCAGCGCCTGTCGGCTCCCCGGCATCTGGTGGGCGACAAGCGCCGAGGACAACGCCTGCAAAGTGACGCCCTTGGCGCGGTCTACCACCTCGGGCGGCAGGTCGTCATAGTTGAGATTGGCGACGAACGCGGCGAATTCTCGGCTCAGCGACATGGCGGCCTCCTACGACAAGTGTGTCGTCGGAGCGACATCAGCGCCCGGCATTCACTCCGATGACCACCTCTTGTAGCCTTGGCGGAGGGCCTTGCCCAGCCGGTGGGCGTTATCCGTCCAGTCGCCCTTGGGTGATGCGGGGGAAGCGGATTTTTTTAGTTGCCCGGCCCATCTGCCGAGCCGAAAGGCGTTGTCCGTCCAATCTCCGGCGGGGACTCCGGCCTCCTTGAGCCGGCGCTCCAGGCGCCCCTTCAGGGCTTCCGCGTTGACCTTCTCATGCGGAGTGGCGGCCGGGTCGGCGATCACCGCGGCCATTGCCCGCAGCTTCCGGCGAACATTCACGACCGACCCGATCGCGCTGACGATGGACATTTCTCCGCATCTTAACACGGTGACAAGGGCTACGTCGATTCGACTTCGCGCGAGCTTCCGGCAACGCGCCTCAGGTGCGGCGCAGCAGGAAGATTTTTTGTGCGCCGTAGGACAACCAGATCCGCCACGATCTGACGATGTCAATCCCCAGCACGAGGTCGGCATCGCTGAGGTTGAGGCCGGCTACGATGATTTCGGGGTTGCGGATAGCCTCTCCGCCGATTTCCAGTCGGGCAAACCGATGGACACGTCCGCTCAGCTCTTCTGGCCCTGCGCCGCGCAAGATTGCCGCGCGGTCACGGGCCAGTAGAACCGGTGTCAGCCCCAGAGCCAACGCAGCGCTGGTCGAAAGCACGGTCGATTGCGAGCCGGTATCGATGAATGCATTAATCTTGTGGCCATCTAGCTGCACTGGAAAGAACAGATGATCACCCTTCGAGCGGCCGGCGGCTATCGCGATATGGGGCTCGGTCCAGGCCGGTGCGGCGCCGGGGCAGGTTTGCTTGCTGTAGAACGTTATTCGATTATTCGGCAGGTCGAGGTCTATATCGAAGCTGTTCAGACTGTCGGCTCCGAGCACGCCGTCTAGCGGTCCGGAAAACACGCTCGCCACATTGATCGGGGCGACGCGAACCCTTCGCCAAGGTATTGCGACCCCACCGATGGCGAAGTTGTGCAATTCTACCTCGCTGGTCTGCAAACTGCCTGCGACCCCGCGCAGCTGCCGATCAAACTCGACCTGGGGCCGCTGGGCGCCGAGACGCTTGGCAACACCGGGTGTCAGGATCGTCGTTTCGGCGCCGGTATCGAGAAGCATGGTTACCGGCATCCCGTTGGCCAACAAGGTGACGATCGGTGCGTTGCGCAGAGTGGCCACCGTGGTTTGTCCGAGCCAAGCCGTCCCGCAGCCGCCCAACGCAGCAACGACGCGAAGGTTTGGGTTCCTAGATCTTCCGGGAGCAGGCTGAATGGTGGCGCCGCGTAAGCCTGCCGAGCTGAGCCCGTCATGTGGCCAGGATTGAGCAGCCACCGGCGTCTTGGCGACACCGCTGGCGGCCGAAGCCAGCGCCATCGCCGCGATTGCGGCGCTGAGCCGTCGGTTCATGGATCCCCCGCCTTGCTTGGTCCCGCACCGGAGGTGACATCCGTTACCGAGACGCGCAAGGTGTGGGTTGGTGAATCGCGCTCTGCCAGGGTTGCCAATGGGTCCGCGACACCGTAAGTAGTCTGCCATCCCTCACGCAGGGCCGCGGTCGCCGTCTGGATACGACGACTGTTCCGGTGCCGGCCGCCTCCGCGACTCACGGGCGCGCGCTGGTGTTCCCTGCGGCGGCTCAACCGGAGAAAGGACCGACGATGCCGATTCCGTCCGCCTCAATGCGCCAGCTGCTCGAAGCCGGCGTTCATTTCGGCCACCACACCCGCCGATGGAACCCCAAGATGGCGCCCTACCTCTTCGGCGTCCGAAACGGGATCCATGTCATCGACCTCGAGCAGACCGAGCCGATGCTGCACCAAGGCCTGCAGGCAATCCGCGACGTCGTGGCTGGCGGCGGTCGTGTCCTGCTGGTCGGCACCAAGCGCCAGGCGCAAGAGCCGGTTGCCGAGGCCGCCAAACGGTGCGGCCAGTATCACGTGAACTACCGGTGGCTCGGTGGAATGCTCACCAACTTCAAGACGATTTCGGGCTCGATCCGGCGGCTGCGCGAGCTCGAAGAGCGGATCGCCCAGGACCAGAGCGGGTTGACCAAGCGCGAATTGCTGGAGTTGACGCGCGGCCGCGACAAGCTCGAACGGGCGCTTGGCGGCATCAAGGAGATGGGGGGACTGCCCGACATCCTCTTCGTCATCGACACCAACAAGGAAGCGATCGCCGTTAGCGAGGCAAATACGCTTCGTATCCCGGTCGTGGCGATTCTCGACTCAAACTCCTCGCCCGACGGCATCGCTTACCCGATCCCGGGAAACGACGACGCAATGCGCGCAATCCAACTCTATTGCGATCTGGTTTCGGGCGCTGTGCTCGATGGATTGCAGGCCGAACTCGCGGCTTCTGGGGTCGACGTCGGTGCCCGCGCAGATGTCCCCGAGATGAGCTTTGGGGAGCAGGCCACGGGAGACGACGAGGTTGAGGGCGAGCTCCACGACGCGTTACCGAGTGAAGCGGAGGCAGCGGCGGCCGACGGCGCATAGACGGGAGGAGCACCAATGGCGGAGGTAACCGCGGCGCTGGTCAAGGAGTTGCGTGAAAAAACCGGCGCAGGGATGATGGATTGCAAGAGGGCGCTGGGCGACAGCGACGGAGATAT